>Ga0181858_1000002_pt1 | contig 98460 bp, 80 predicted proteins | sample NewIslPassag4_SG_FD_130749 | JGI IMG/M metagenome (GOLD analysis project Ga0181858, IMG submission 130749) | Feedstock adapted compost microbial communities from Newby Island compost facility, Milpitas, CA, USA - Passage 4_SG | ecosystem: Engineered > Solid waste > Feedstock > Composting ...
CGGGGGGGCTGGGGGTGGGGCGGTCAGTGTGCAGGGGTAAGAGGTGCCGCCCCTTCTCCGGGGGGCGCCCTCCCCCCGCCAGTCGTTGGCGGAACGGGGCGGCATTGTTGTTGTCAGCGATATGGCTTTGGCCATGGATGCGGCCAATCGGCTGGCGCCGGAACATTTGGAGCTGCTGGTGGCTGAACCGTGGCGTTGGTTGCCCTATGTGAAGCACGCCGGGGCGGTGTTTCTCGGCGCCGCCAGCCCGGAAGCGCTGGGCGACTATTTGGCCGGTCCCAACCACGTCCTGCCGACCAGCGGCGCGGCGCGGTTCGCCTCGGCCCTCAGCGTCGATGACTTTATCAAGAAAACGAGTCTCATTGCCGCCAGTCCCCGGCTGTTTGCGGCTGTGGCCGACGATGTCATCCGGCTGGCGGAAGCCGAAGGATTGCACGCCCACGCCCGCTCGGTGGCCGTGCGCCAGTCCGAACCGGCGAACGGTCCGCACGGCTCCGGCTTTGGTGAAGGAGGGGAAAGGGGATGAGCGGGTTGCTGATGCGGCGGGCGACGATTGAACGGAACACAAAGGAAACGCAAATTCGCTTGACGCTCGGTCTAGACGGCCGGGGCGAGTGCCAATTGGATACGCCGGTGCCGTTTTTGAACCACATGTTGCACGCCTGGGCCCACCACGGACGGTTCGATTTGGAGGTGACGGCCCGCGGCGACGTGGAAATCGACGACCACCATACGGTGGAAGATATCGGCATTTGCCTTGGTCAGGCGTTCCTGCTGGCGTTGGGGGACAAAAAGGGCATCGAGCGGTACGGCCATGCCTGGGTGCCTATGGACGAGGCGCTGGCGCAGGCGGTGGTGGACATCAGCAACCGGCCGCACCTGGAGTTTGACGCGGCTTTTCCCGATCGCCAAGTGGGCCGCATGCCGACCGAGCTCGTCCACGAATTTTTTTGGAAGTTCGCTTTGGAAGCGCGGGTGACGCTGCACTTGCGGCTTCATGCGGGCCGTAATACCCACCATATGGTGGAGGCCATGTTCAAAGCGTGCGGCCGGGCCTTGCGGGAGGCGGTGCGCCGCGATCCGGCGATGGATGCCGTTCCTTCCACGAAAGGCGTTTTGTAAGCGCGTGATTGCATTTTACTCTGCTCATGGCATTACAGGCATGATATAATGAAATGGTTGGACTGGATGCTTGTGCGCTTGCACGGTTGATGCAGGTAAGGAGGAACGCGGTGGGGGAATTTGTCATTTACCCGGCCATTGATTTGCGGGGCGGGCAGTGTGTTCGATTGTATCAGGGCGATTACGCCCAGGAAACGGTATACGGCGATCCGGTGGAGGCGGCGTTGCGCTGGCAGGCGCAAGGGGCCCAGTGGCTGCATGTGGTGGACCTGGACGGTGCCAAAGAGGGCAAACCCGTCAATGTCGACGTCATTGCGCGCATCGTTCAAAACGTATCTATACCCGTTCAGACCGGCGGCGGCCTGCGCCGGGAAGAGGACTTGGAGGCGCTTTTTTCCCGGGGAGTTCAACGGGTCATCTTAGGGACGGCGGCCATTGAAAACCCGGAAATGGTGAAACGGGTGCTGAAGCGGTACGGCGGCCGGCAGGTGGCCATCGGCCTGGACGCCAAAGACGGGTATGTGGCCACATGGGGCTGGTTGAACAACAGCGAGGTCCGGACGGAGGAACTGGCGCGGGAGCTGGCGGCCCACGGGGCGGAAACGTTTATTTTTACCGACATTTCCCGCGACGGCACCTTGCGCGGGCCCAATGTGGCGGCCATCCGCGCCCTGGCCGAGACCGGCGTCGGGGAAGTCATCGCCTCCGGCGGCGTCAGCCGGCTGGATGATTTGCGGGCATTGCGCCAATTGAAGGACGTTGGTGTCGGCGGCGTCATCGTCGGCAAAGCGTTGTATAGCGGGGCATTTACGTTAAGCGAAGCCTTGCGGGTCGTCCGGGGGCCGGATGAGGACAACGGGGATCTGCGGGAGAGAGGGGACGAACGATGAAGCCGATACGGGTCATTCCATGCCTTGACGTCAAGGATGGCCGCGTCGTGAAAGGCGTCGCCTTTGTCGGTTTGCGCGATGCCGGCGATCCGGTGGAATTGGCGGTCACCTACGAGCGGGAAGGGGCCGACGAGCTGGCCTTTTTGGACATTTCCGCAACCAATGAAGGACGCACGACGATGGTCAGCGTCGTTTCCCAAGTGGCGGCAGCCATTGCCATTCCCTTTACCGTCGGCGGCGGCATCGGTTCTGTGGCGGATATGGAGCGGGTGCTGGCGGCGGGGGCGGACAAAGTTTCCATCGCTTCGGCGGCCGTCCGGGATCCCGGACTGGTTCGGGAAGGAGCCAAACATTTCGGCTCGTCCCGCCTGGTGGTGGCCATCGACGCGCAACAGATAGGCGAAGGCCGGTGGGAAGTGATGACCCACGGCGGCAGCCGGGCGACCGGATGGGATGCCGTGGAATGGGCGCGGCGGGCAGAAGACTTGGGAGCGGGTGAGATCTTGCTCACCAGCGTCGGTCACGACGGAAAAAAGGACGGTTACGATTTGGCCTTGCTGAAAGCCATCACCGACGCTGTGACGATTCCGGTCATCGCTTCCGGCGGCGCCGGCAAATTGGAGCATTTTTCCGAAGCGGTTAGCGTCGGCGGCGCGTCGGCGGTGTTGGCAGCTTCGTTGTTCCATTTCCGGGAACTGACCATCCGGCAGGTGAAGGACTTTTTGGCGTCGCAAGGCATTCCCGTCAATTTGACGGCCAGTTGAACCGTTTCTTTCGCACATGCCGGAAATGCAAGTTTGCCGGGGACATTGGGATCGTGTTGAGGAGATGAAAGCATGGCGCAGGATTGGGATTGGGAGACGTTGCGCTGGAATGAGCAAGGCTTGATTCCGGCCATCGTTCAGGACGCGCAAAGCAAAGAAGTGTTGATGTTGGCTTACATGAACCGCGAATCGTTGGCCAAGACGCTGGAGACGGGCTATACGTGGTTTTGGAGCCGTTCCCGGCAACAGCTTTGGCAAAAAGGGGAGACTTCAGGCCACGTCCAGCGGGTGCGGGACATCCGCGTCGACTGCGACGGGGATACGTTGTTGGTGCTGGTGGAACAGACCGGTCCAGCGTGCCACGAAGGCACGTACAGCTGTTTTTCCCGGAAATGGCCGGCCGGCGCGGGAAACTTGGAAGGAAGCGGGCCGGATCGGTTTGCCATCATCAACCGCCTGGAACAAGTCATCGCCGCCCGGGATGCGGAACGGCCGGAAGGGGCTTATACGACATATTTGTTCGAGAAAGGTTTGGACAAAATTTTGAAGAAAGTCGGCGAAGAGGCGGCGGAAGTCATTATCGCCGCGAAAAACCGCAATCCGCAAGAATTGCGCTGGGAAGTCAGCGACTTGTTGTATCATTTGCTGGTGCTCTTGCGGGAGCAGCGGATGCCGCTGGACGACGTGTTGCGCGAATTGGCCGGACGGCATTCGGGGCAATGACGATGGTCGGCGGCCGTTTGGGAACAATGATGAAGGAGGAACCTCTTTCAAAATGTTGGAAAACCGTTCGTTTCGGGTTTTTTCCGGAACATCGAATCCCCAATTGGCGGAAAAAATTGCGAATCATTTAGGCATTCCCCTCGGGAAAGTGCGGATTTCCCGCTTCAAAAGCGGCGAAATTTACGTCCATTACGAAGAAAGCATCCGGGGAACCGATGTGTTTTTGGTACAGTCCTTTTCCCATCCAATCAACGAGAATCTGGTGGAATTGTTGGTGATGGTGGACGCGGCCAAGCGGGCCTCCGCCCGCAGCATCACGGCGGTCATCCCGTATTACGGATATGCGCGGCAAGAGAAAAAAGACGCGCCCCGGGAACCGATCTCCGCCAAAATGGTGGCCGACGTTTTGACCACTGTCGGGGTCAACCGCATCGTCACCATCGACCTGCATGCGCCGGCCATCCAAGGATTTTTCAACATCCCGGTGGATCATCTGACGGCCCTGGACAAAATCTGCGATTATTTGATCAACAAACGCATCGAAAAACCGGTCATCGTTTCGCCCGACGCCGGACGGGCCAAAACGGCGGAAAAACTGGCGGCGGCCATGGGGGCGCCCTTTGCCATCATGATCAAAAGCCGACCGGCCCACAACCAGGCGAAGATTACCCATGTCATCGGCGAGGTGGAAGGGCGGACGCCCATCATTATTGAAGATATGATCGATACCGGCGGGACGATTATCAACGTCGTCGAAGGATTGCGGGAGAAAGGGGCCAATCCGGCGTACATTTGCGCCACCCACGCCGTTTTTTCCGACAATGCCGTCGAGCGGCTCGATCATTCTTGGATCAAAGAAGTGGTCATTACCGATACGTTGCCCTTGTCGAAAAATTGTTCCGAACGGTTTGTCGTTCTGTCGGTGGCCGACTTGTTGGCCAAGGGCATTCACCTCATCGAGGAAGGCGGCTCCATCAGCAGTCTTTTCCGGATTCAGAAAGTGTAATGGCAATGCATTCAAGATGAATCAGCTTGCGCGCGAGCGGATGACCTATCCGCTCTTTTTTTATGAACTTGCGGAATGCGTATGATATAATGATGGCGAAAGGCGAGAAGGGTCCGGAAAAGAAGCGGAGGGACTTATGGAAAAACGACGTGGCGGCAAAGTGATTCCCGTGGAAATGGATGCCAATTTCTTTTATGAACGGGCGTTGCACTATTTGGATCGGAACAACTACAACAAGGCGTTGAAATATTTCCAACGGGCCGTCGACCAGGAGCCGGACAACCCGGTCAACCATTGCAATCTGGCCGGGGTGCTGGCGGAGATGGGCCTGTTCGAGGATTCCAATCACATTCTTCAACACGTGTTGGAGAAAGTGGATCCCGATTTTGCCGAAGGGTATTTTTACATGGCCAACAACTGGGCGTATTTGGAAGAGTACGAGCTGGCGGAAGAATGCGTCTTGCGCTATTTGGAAGCCGATGAAAACGGCGAATACCGGCAAGAAGCGGAAGAAATGTTGCAGATGCTCAGTGAATTCCTCGGCCGTCCGCCGCGGGCCGTCCGGCCGCGGAAAGAGACGATGTTGCACAACGTTCACGACAAGGCGCGCCGCCTGTTGGAGGAAGGCCGCTTCGCCGAGGCGACGCAGCTGTTGGAGCGGATTGTCGCGGAGGAGCCGAAGTTTACGGCGGCCCGCAACAATTTGACGCTGGCTTACTTTTACCAGGGAAACTTGCCGGAGGCTTTTCGCCTCGTCCGCGGCGTTTTGGATGAAGATCCGGGCAATGTCCACGCCCTCTGCAATTTGGCGGTCTTGTACGGCCATTTGGGGGAAAGGGACGGTTTGCAGCAGGTGCTCACGCGGTTGAAAAAGATCGTGCCGCTGCAAGTGGAACAAATGTTCAAGCAGGCGACGACGTTGGGCATTTTGGGGGAACACGAAGAGGCTTATGTGCGCTTTCGCAAGCTCATTTCCCTCAATGCATTGGATGACGTCGTCCTTTACCATTACACGGCGGTGGCGGCGGTCAATACGGGCCGGTATGAAGAAGCAATCCGTTGGTGGAATCGGGTGGTGGAAAAAGACCCCGCATCTCCCATCCCCCGTTTTTACTTGCGGGTGTTGGAGGAGATGGGCGCCGGGGAATTGCCGCCGTTCCCGTACCAGTATCATTTGCCCCTGGAACAGATGCGTCAACTTCCCTTTGTCCTCGATCCGCAAGACGACCATTACCGTTGGTTGCGGGTGATGCTCCATTGGGGTTTGCGTTTCGGCCATGCCGAGATGAAATTGCAAGTGTTGCAAGTGTTGGGCGCCATTGGCGACCACGAATCGATTTTGACGCTGCGCCAATTTGTCAAGACCGAATCGGACGAAAAACTCAAAGGTAGGGCGGCTTTTTTGTTGGCCTTTCTCGGCGATGCCCACGATGCCGAAGATGTGGCGCCGTACCAAGCCGTTTTGGCCCGGGTGCAGCAGCGTTTTTCCCTTTACGCGCCGCAATACGCCCAGGAAGCGAGACACATTTGGACGGGTTTCCTGTTGCACGCCTATCCCCATTTGCCGAAAATCCAAAAGACGGCCGGCTGGGCCGCCGCTTTGGAATATTTGACGTTGAAAAGTGTCGCCGAACCGGTGACGCAACGGCAAATCGCCGACGTGTACGCCGTTTCGGTCAGCACGTTGTCCAAATATGTCCAGACCATCCGCTTACATTTCCGCCAATCGGAATAAGCCCCGGCCATATGTACTCGCCCATTCTCCCCAGTTGAGGTGAACAAGTTTGAAACGAATTGCAACATGCCTTTACCGGCGAAACGATCACGTTTTGTTGTTGCAAAAGCCGAAACGCGGATGGTGGAGTTGTCCCGGAGGAAAAATGGAACCGGCCGAGACGATTCTCGAAACCGTTCGGCGCGAATTTCGGGAGGAGACGGGGCTGGAAATTATTGCACCCCGCTTGCGGGGGATTTTTACGGTAGTCGTGTACGATGAAGGGATGCCTCAGGAAGAGTGGATGCACTTTTTCTTTTTGGCTCATCAGGCCGCCGGCGAACAGCTGGCGGAAACCCACGAAGGGCGACTGGAGTGGCATCCGCTGGATCGGCTGGCCCATTTGCCCATGGCGGAAGGGGATCGGCTTGTTCTCCAGCAAATGCTGCGCCACGACGCCTTAATGGTCGGTCGGTTTCATTACACGACGGATTACCGATTGCTCGGCTATGATTTGACGGAAACGGAACACGTCCAATATACATCTTGAATCGGGAATCCGCCGCAATAAGGGGTGTCGGACGTGCAGACGATGGAAATCGTCATTGTTACCGGGATGTCGGGCGCCGGAAAAACGGTGGCAGTCCAGAGCCTGGAAGATCTCGGTTTTTTTTGTGTGGACAATTTGCCTCCCGTCCTTATCCCAAAATTTGCCGAATTACTTCAACAATCGGGGGGAAAGATCGCCAAGGCCGCCTTGGTCGTCGACTTGCGGGGGGGAGAATTTTTTTCCGCCCTCTCGGAAGCGTTGGACGTGTTGCGGCAGAGGGAAGGATTGAATGTCCGAATCATTTTTTTGGATGCTGACGATCAGACACTGATTCGCCGGTATAAAGAAACCCGCCGGCGCCATCCGCTGTCGGGCTCGTCTTCTCCCTTGGAAAGCATCCAGATGGAACGGAAGACGTTGCGGGGGATAAAAGAACAGGCGCAGTGGATCATCGATACGAGCAAGCTGAAACCCCGGGAACTGCGGGACAAATTGCAGGCCATCCTCACCGCCCGGAACGAAGAACGACTGATCATTCACGTCATGTCTTTTGGTTTTAAGTTCGGCATTCCGATGGACGCCGACTTGCTCTTCGATGTCCGTTTTTTGCCCAATCCGTATTACGAAGAAACGTTGCGCCCCCTTTCCGGAAAAGACGAATCCGTCTACCGGTATGTGACGGAAGCGCCGGGGGCGGGCGAATTTCTCCAACGATTGAAGGATTTTCTCTTGTTTTTGTTGCCGCAATATGCCCGGGAAGGAAAAAGCCATTTGGTCATCGGCATCGGCTGCACCGGCGGCCGTCACCGCTCGGTGGCCATTGTCGAATATTTGGCCCAATGTTTGCGGGCGGAACGTTACGACGCCCGGGTGGAACATCGGGACATTCACAAAGACGTATTGAAAGATGTTTGAGGGCGGCGTACGGTTGGCAGGTGTGGACGAATACCGAGGAAAGGCGATGAGAGATGAAGGGACCTGAGCGTCCGAAAGTGGTGGCCATCGGCGGAGGAACGGGGCTTTCGGCCATGCTGCGGGGGTTGAAGCATCGCCCTTGGCAGTTGACGGCCGTGGTGACCGTCGCCGACGACGGTGGCAGTTCAGGTCGCTTACGGGCCGATTTGAACATTCTGCCACCGGGGGACATCCGCAACGTTTTGGTGGCGTTGTCCGATACGGAACCGTTGTTGGAGCAGGTGTTGCAGTACCGTTTTAAGCAAGGGGACGGCTTGGTCGGCCACAGTTTGGGCAATTTGTTGCTGGCGGCCTTGTGCGACTTGACGGGCGACTTTGTCACCGGCATCAAGGAGTTGAGCCGCGTCTTGGCGGTGCGGGGAAAAGTATTGCCGGCCAGCGATCAAGCCGTCGTGCTGAAGGCGGTCATGATCGATGGGACGGAAGTAGTGGGCGAGTCGAAAATTCCGCTGGCGGGAAAACGCATTCGCCGGCTGGAATTGCATCCCCATGACGTGGCGGCCAACCAGGAGGCGGTCCATGAAATTTTAGCAGCGGATTGTCTCATTGTCGGTCCGGGAAGTTTGTATACGAGCCTGTTGCCGAACTTGTTGGTGAAAGGGTTGGCGGAGGCGGTCATCCAAAGCACGGCATTGAAAATTTATGTTTGCAACTTGATGACCCAGCCCGGAGAAAGCGACGGCCTGAGTGCGGCGGAACACGTGGACGTGTTGGTACGCCATGTGGGGCACCGTTTGTTTGACTGGGTCATTGTCAATCGGGCCGAATTGCCCGCTTCCGTATTGCGGCAATACGCGGCCAAAGGGGCGTATCCGGTGGAGCCGGCGGTGAATGCTTTGACGGCGATGGGGTATCATGTCATTGCCGACAATTTGGTCAGCTTCGGAACGTACTTGCGACATGACGCCCAGCGGTTGGGGGAATTGATTGAAAAGATCTTACGCCAGCATCTGGCCCGCCCTCGGGGCCGCGAGGCTGGAGCGCCGGGAGGTTGATGGGTCATGTCTTTTGCCGCGGAAACGAAAAAAGAATTGACGCAGATCAAGAGCAAACCGTGCTGCCAGCTGGCCGAACTTAGCGCGTTGGCGCGGATGAACGGAACCCTTCGCATTGCCGGCGGTCGGCGCATGTTGGATATCCAAACGGAAAATGCCGCCATTGCCCGGCGCATTTACACTTTGTTGAAACAGTCATGCCGGATGCAAGCGGAAGTGGTGGTGCGGAAAAAAGCCCAATTGAAGAAAAACAACGTGTACATTGTGCGGATCCCCATTTCCCGGGAAAACGACGGAACGCAGCCCAACCGCAATTGGCAACGGCTCAAGGAATTGGCCATGCATCCCCATTTGATTAGAAAAAATTGTTGCAAACGGGCTTTTTTGCGCGGCGCTTTTTTGGCCGGCGGTTCAGTGAACAGCCCGGAACGCAACTCGTATCATTTGGAAATCAGTTGCTTTTCCGAACAGCTGTGCCGCCAATTGAGCGATTTGGCCAATCAATTCGACGTCAATGCCAAGTGTATCGAGCGGAAAAACAATTACGTGCTCTACATGAAAGAAGGGGAGCGCATTACCGCCTTCTTGAACGTCATCGGCGCCCATCAGGCGTTGCTCCATTTTGAAGACGTGCGCATCGTCAAGGATATGCGCAATTCGGTCAATCGGCTCGTCAACTGCGAGACGGCCAATCTGAACAAAACGATTCAGGCTTCCATGAAACAATTGGCCAATATCCGGTTGATCCAAGAAGTCGTAGGATTGGAAAATTTGCCGCCGAAATTGCGGGAAGTGGCGGAAGCCCGCTTGGCCCATCCGGATCTCAGCCTGACCGAATTGGGGCAGCACCTGCCGGGGGGAGCCATGAGCAAGTCGGGCGTCAACCATCGTTTGCGAAAAATTGATGAAATCGCCGACCGGATTCGACAAAACTGCCCGGATCATATGGTATAATAGGGGCGATGATACAAAGGTGCTGTTGGGAGGTCGTGGGATTGTACTCCAAGCAAGTAGTGGTGAAATTGCGAAACGGGCTGCATGCTCGTCCAGCTGCTCTTTTTGTGCAGGAAGCAAACCGGTATTCATCGGATATTTATTTGGTCCTCGGCGACAAACGGGTAAGCGCCAAGAGTATCATGGGCGTCATGAGTCTCGCCGTCAGCCAAGGAACGGAAATTGTCATTGAAGCGGATGGTCCCGACGAAGTGCAAGCGGTGGAATCGTTGGCCATCACGATTTCGAAAGAAGAATAAGGGTGAAACGTTCTGATAGCGCTTTCATACATTGTTATTGCAATTGACGCAACAAGGCTGTCCCGATTTTTTTTCGGGACAGCCTTCTTCATTCACGACGGTTAATTTCATCGATTTATTTCTTCGCGCCCGGCGCATGGTCAATGATCTCGTCGATAATGCCGTAATTTTTCGCTTCTTCCGCCGTCATGAAAAAGTCCCGTTCCGTGTCCCTTTCAATGACTTCCAACGGTTGACCGGTCTTTTCCGACAGGATGCGGTTTATTCGGTCGCGCAATTTCAAAATGTGCCGGGCTTGGATTTCAATGTCCGATGCCTGTCCCCGGGCTCCTCCCAAGGGCTGGTGAATCATCACTTCGCTGTTGGGCAGGGCGTAACGCTTCCCCTTTGCTCCGGCTGCCAAGAGAAATGCGCCCATGGATGCGGCCATTCCGATGCATATCGTGGCGACGTCGGGCTTGATGTATTGCATCGTGTCGTAAATGGCCATGCCGGCCGAAATGACGCCGCCCGGGCTGTTAATGTACAAAAAAATGTCCTTGTCCGGATCTTCCGCCTGCAAAAATAACATTTGGGCGACAATGCTGTTGGCCACCATGTCGTCAATGGGCGTGCCGAGAAAAATGATGCGGTCTTTCAGCAGGCGGGAATAAATGTCGTATGCCCTTTCGCCGCGGTTTGTCTGTTCAATGACTGTCGGAATGAGAGGCATTGGCATCTTCCTTTCATGAACGTATATAAAAAAACCGTCCGCTGGCAGGACGGTTTGTTTTTCGTGAAAATAAAATGGCGCGCTCGGAGGGAATCGAACCCCCGCACCTGGCTCCGGAGGCCAGTGCTCTATCCGCTGAGCTACGAGCGCACGTCGTAAGGACAAAATCATTATAGCAAGGCGATTGGTTAATTTCAAGGGGTATCCACAATGTTATTTTCCCGTGTATACTTGAATTGAAGGTTGAAGCAACAGGCAAGGGAGAACGGCGGAAAGGAGGTTCCGGTTTCGAATGAACATGGTTTTTGTGATGAAACCGGGTAAAGCCTATGGCGATGGAACTCGGTTTTAGTCTGAAGCAAGAACAGACTTTGAAATTGACCCTCACCCCCCAATTGCGTCAAGCCATCGAAATCTTGCAACTATCATCGGTGGAACTGTTGGAATATTTACACGAGCAACAAATGGAAAATCCGATGATTGAGTTGGAGGGGCTTTACCATTACATTCACGACGTGCCGGGGGTAACGGCGCCCCGTGAGAAGGGCGATAGCGTTGCAGATCCCCAGGTGGCCTCCTTCCTTACGCTGCATGAGCGTTTGGAAGAACAATTGATGGATTTTCCCTTGACGGAAGAACTGAAGGCCGTTTGTTCGTTTTTGATCGGAAATGTGGACGAACGGGGATATTTGGACATTTCGTCCCATGAAGCGGCGGCCATTCTTGGGGTGGAAGAAAGGGTTGTCGAACAAGCCATCGCCTGGCTTCAGCAAATGGATCCGCCTGGGGTTTGCGCCCGCAACTTGCAGGAATGCCTGTTGTTGCAATTGCGCCGCACGTCGCCCGACGACTGGCTCGCCATCCGGCTGGCGGAAGAGGCGCTGGGGGAATTGGCGCAAGGGAAGATCCAGCTGTTGGCGCAGAGGTACGGCGTCACGCCGTCCGAGGTGCAGCAAGCCTATGACCGGATACAATCGCTGAGTCCGTATCCCGGTTTGGCTTACAGCGCCGAAGCTCCCCGTTACCTTTTGCCCGATGTGCAAATCGAAAAGGTAAACGGCGAATATGTCGTCATCATGCTGGACCATTGGCTGCCCCATTTTCGCATCAATCCCGGCTATCATCAACTGCTGCAGCAAAGTGACCAACAGGTCGCCGACTATTTGCGGGAAAAATTGAACGCCGCCCTCTGGATTGCCAAATGCATTGAACAACGCCGGCAGACGTTGTACCGGGTAGTGGAATGTTTGGTGGCCGAGCAGAAGGAGTTTTTGGAAAAAGGACCTGCCTACTTGCGCCCTTTGACTTTGAAGCAAGTGGCGGAAAAGCTGGGCATGCACGAATCCACCGTCAGCCGGGCCACCAGCGGCAAATACGCCCAAACGCCTTTGGGACTTATTGAATTGAAAGCGTTTTTTACTCACAGTCTCGGCACGGAAGACGACGTTTCGCCGGAACGGGCGAAATTGCGTTTGAAGGCCCTCATCGACGGGGAAGATAAATGCAAACCGTTATCGGATCAGAAATTGGCCGAACTGCTGGCGGCGGAAGGCATTCCCCTGTCCCGGCGGACGGTGGCGAAATATCGGGAAGAAATGCGCATCCCCTCATCGGCCAAACGGAAACGGTATTGAGCACGGGATGCCGGCAAATGACGCGGAAGGGATGGACAATCGCATGGAAGTGACATTGTATTCTCGCCCCGGATGTACGTTGTGCGAAGAAGCACAGCGGGACTTGGAAACGTTGAAAGCGGATTACGGCTTTGTCTTGCGGGTGGTCAATGTGGACGACGATCCGGAATTGGCGGCCCGTTACGGCGCCCAGATCCCGGTGGTGGCCATCGGAGGAGAAGTCGCCCTTGTGACGCGGGTCAGCCGCATCCGTTTCCGGAAGGCGTGGGAGGAGAAGTTGCGGCAACAATCGACGGCAAATTGATTTGGCCGTACAGTCTAATAACTAAGGATGCATCTTAAGAAGAGACGGTAGCGTATTGTCAAAAACGCTGCCTTTTTTTCATGATTGAAAAGAAAAGTGCCAAACGAAAAGGGGAGATGTCCGATGACGCCGGAAGACGACATGATGAAACAGTTGAACCGGATGATCGATCACACGCTTTTGCATCCTGCGGCGACGGAGGAACAAATCCGGCAATTGTGCCGCGAAGCTGCCGTATACCAATTTTTCGCCGTCTGCGTCCATCCCGTTTACGTTTCCTTGGCCCGGGAATGTTTGCAGGGGACGGACGTGAAAGTTTGCACTGTCATCGGTTTTCCCCTTGGTTTGCAGGCGGTGCGCGTGAAACAATTGGAAGCGTCGTTGGCGGTGGAGGAAGGAGCCGATGAGCTGGATTACGTCATTAACTTGGCCGATGTGAAAAACGGGGCGTGGCAGCGGCTGGAACGGGAAATGTCGGCCATGCGGCGCTGCAAAGAAGAAGCAACCCGGCCGATGACGGTCAAGGCCATTTTGGAAACCTGCTATTTGTCCGGCGAAGAACTGGTTCGGCTCTGTCAGACGGCGGTGGCGTGCGGCTTGGATTTTGTCAAGACGTCTACCGGTTTCGGCCCGGGCGGGGCGACGGTGGAGCATGTGGCGTTGATGCGGCGGACCGTCGGTGAGCATTGCGGCGTCAAGGCGTCGGGCGGCATCCGCACGGCCGCCGACGCTATGCGGATGGTTCAGGCCGGAGCCAACCGCATCGGCACCAGTTCCGGGGTGCGAATTGTGCAACAAAATACCGGTGCAATTTGAACGGGGAACAGGATAAAATAACCATATCATGGTTTCTAATAAAGGAGAGATGGGATGATGCGTATTGGGATTAACGGATTTGGCCGCATCGGCCGCAATGTGTTGCGGGCGATTGTGCAACGCAAGGAAAACATGGAAGTGGCGGCCATCAACGATTTGACCGACGCTGCAACGTTGGCCCACCTGTTGAAATACGATTCAGTCCACGGCCGGCTCAATGCCGATGTGCGGAGCGAAGGATCTTCCATCGTTGTCGACGGGCGTGAAATTGCCGTCCTGTCCGAGCGGGATCCGGCGTCCTTGCCGTGGGGCCGCTTGGGTGTCGATTTGGTGATCGAATGCACCGGCCGTTTCCGCAAACGGGAAGATGCGGCCAAACATTTGCAGGCGGGAGCGAAAAAGGTGATCATTTCCGCCCCGGGAAAAAACGCCGATTTGACCGTTGTTATGGGCATCAACCAACAACAATATGATCCTGAAAAGCACCATGTCATCTCCAACGCTTCATGCACCACCAACTGCTTGGTTCCGGTGGTGTACGTATTAATGCAACATTTCGGCATCGAACGGGGCTTGATGACGACGGTTCATTCGTATACCAACGATCAGCAAATCCTCGACCTTCCCCACAAAGACTTGCGCCGGGCGCGGGCGGCGGCCGAATCCATGATCCCCACGACTACCGGTGCGGCCCGGGCGGTGGCGTTGGTGTTGCCGGAACTGGAAGGGAAACTCAACGGCATGGCCATCCGCGTACCGACGCCCAATGTGTCGTTGGTCGATTTGACGGTGGAATTGAAGACGACGGCGACGGCGGAAGCGATCAACCAGGCCTTGAAAGCGGCGGCCGAAGGGCCCCTGGCGGGCATTTTGGCCTATTCGGAAGAACCGTTGGTCTCCTGCGATTACAACGGCGATCCTCATTCGTCCATTGTAGATGCGTTGTCGACTATGGTCATGGATGGGAAAATGGCGAAAGTGTTGGCATGGTACGACAATGAATGGGGCTATTCCAACCGGATTGTCGACTTGGCGTTGTATATGCTGCGGCAAGGCTAGGGCCATCGTCGGCGTAGCTGAGCAATCGTTTGGCAACCATGTCGGTTTTTGGTAGAATCGTCATGGACAAAAGACCGATCTATACGGAATTGAAGGGGAGCGGACGGTTCCATGAGAAAAAAATCGGTAGCCGATGTGGATGTAGCGGGGAAACGGGTGCTGGTCCGGGTCGATTTCAACGTGCCGATGGAAAACGGTCAAATCACCGATGACACGCGGATCAAGGCCAGCTTGCCGACGATTGAGCATTTGATTGATCAAGGAGCCCGCCTCATTCTGGTCAGTCATTTGGGACGGCCAAAGGGAAAAGTGAATGAAACGTTGCGGTTGGCGCCGGTGGCGGCAAGGCTTTCGGAACTGTTGGGACGGCCGGTGCGGGCGCTGCCGGAGGCCGTGGGTCCGGCGGTGGAAGAAGCTTGCCGGAACTTGGCGCCGGGTGATGTGGTGTTGTTGGAGAACATCCGGTTTTATCCCGGAGAGGAAGCCAACGACCCGGAATTTGCCCGGGAATTGGCTCTGCTGGCGGACATTTACGTCAACGACGCTTTTGGGACGGCCCATCGCGCCCACGCCTCGACGGCGGGCGTGGCGGCCCATTTGCCGGCGGTGGCCGGATTTTTGATGCAGAAAGAACTGGAGACTTTGGGCGCAGCGCTCAGCGCGCCAGAGCGACCATTTACGGCCATTATCGGCGGAGCGAAGATCAAAGACAAGATCGGCGTCATCGAAAACTTGTTGCAACAAGTCGATCACCTGTTGCTGGGCGGCGGCCTGGCCAACACGTTTTTGAAAGCGAAGGGATACGCCATCGGCGCTTCCTTGTATGAAGAGGACAAAGTGCACGAGGCCGAACGGCTGTTGGCGCTGGCGGCGGAAAAAGGCGTGCGGTTGGAAATTCCGCGGGATGTGGTGGCCGCCGACCGCCTTTCTTCCAATGCGGAGACGCGCAACGTCCCGGCCGAATCGATCCCGGAAGGGTGGATGGCGCTGGATATCGGCGTGGAAACGGCCCGCCTTTACAGCGACATCGTACGCTCTTCCCGGTTGGTCGTCTGGAACGGGCCCATGGGCGTATTTGAAATGAAGCCCTTTGCCGAAGGCACGTTTGCGGTCGCCCGGGCCATGGCGGAGACGGCGGCCACGACCATTATCGGCGGCGGGGATTCGGCGGCGGCGGTGGAAAAAGCGGGCGTCGCCCACGCCATTACCCACATTTCCACCGGCGGCGGCGCTTCGTTGGAATTTATGGAAGGCAAGACGTTGCCCGGTGTCGCTGTATTGGAGGACAAGGCGTAATGGAACGGAAACTGTTGATCGCCGGAAACTGGAAAATGCATCATACGCCGGAGGAAACCGAAACGTTTTTGGAGCGGTTCTTGGCCGCAGGGCTCGGCGAAGGATGCGAAGTCGTCCTTTGCCCGCCCTTTACATCGCTTTCGGTCGTACGGGAACGGTGGCGGGCGTTGCCGTCGGCTTGGCAGGACCGGTTGCGCATCGGCGCGCAAAACGTGCATTGGGAAGAGAAGGGCGCCTTTACCGGCGAGATTAGTCCCCGGTTTTTGCGGGCGTGGGCGGTGTCTTACGTCATTGTCGGCCATTCCGAGCGGCGGACGTGGTTTGGCGAAAGCAACGAATACGTGGCCCGGAAAGTGCAATCTGCCGTAGCCCACGGCCTTACGCCCATCGTCTGTGTCGGCGAGGACAGCGGCGAACGGGAGGCGGGACGGACGGAAGAAAAGGTGTCCCGCCAAGTGACGGCCGCCGTGGAACGCTTGCGCGGCGAAGAGGCGGCGCGGTTGGTGGTGGCTTACGAACCGATTTGGGCCATCGGCAGCGGCAAGACGCCCACACCGGCCGAAGTGGGCCAGGTGCTGCGTTGCATTCGGGACGTGTTGCGCGAGCGCTTCGGCGGAGCGGTGGCCGAGAGTGTGCGGGTTTTGTACGGCGGCAGCGTCAGCGCGGCGAACATCGGCGCGTGGGTGACGGAGGCGGAGGCCGACGGTGCCCTGGTGGGCGGCGCCAGTCTCGAGCCGGAATCGTTCCGGCAATTGATCGAGCAGGCGATCTTGGCCAAGGAGAAGGGCTTGGCGTGAAAAGAAGGGGACGAGCATGACGAGACCGAAACCAGTGGCGTTAATCATTTTGGACGGTTTTGGCTGGCGGCAGGAGACGAAAGGGAACGCCGTTGCCTTGGCGAAAAAGCCGAATTTTGACCGGTATTGGCGGGAATTTCCCCACACGACGTTGCAAGCCAGCGGCGAAGCGGTCGGCTTGCCCGACGGACAGATGGGCAATTCGGAAGTGGGGCATTTAAACATCGGGGCCGGCCGCATCGTTTTTCAAGATTTGACCCGCATCAGCAAGTCTATACGGGACGGCAGCTTTTTTACCAACGATGCTTTGGTGCAGGCCATGGAGCACGTCAAGCGGGAAAATACGGCGCTCCACCTGTTCGGCCTGCTTTCCGACGGCGGGGTACATAGCCACCTTGATCACCTGTTGGCGCTGTTGGAACTTGCCCACCGGCACCGGCTGAACCGGGTGTACGTTCACGCCTTTTTGGACGGCCGGGACGTGCCGCCCGACAGCGCTCGCCGTTACATTGAACAGACTTTGGCAAAGATGAACCAATTGGGCGTCGGGCAATTTGCCACCATCCAAGGCCGCTATTACGCCATGGATCGGGATCGGCGCTGGGAACGGACGGAAAAGGCGTACCGGGCGTTGGTCTACGGGGAAGGGCGGCTTGTGCGGGATCCCGTCGAAGTGTTGGAAAAGTCGTATCAAGAAAGTGTGTACGATGAATTTGTCCTTCCTTCGGTCATTGTAGATGCGGAAGGGCGGCCGGTGGGACGGGTCCGGTCCAAAGATGCTATCATCTTTTTCAACTTCCGTCCCGACCGGGCGATACAAATTTCCCAGGCGTTCACCAACGAAGATTTCCGCGCCTTCGACCGGGGGCCGGAAAGGCCGGCCGATGTGTTTTTCGTCTGTATGACCCATTTCAGCGAAACGGTTCAAGGTTTTGTGGCGTACAAGCCGACCAATTTGGACAACACTTGCGGGGAAGTGTTGGCCCAACACGGTTTGCGGCAACTCCGCATCGCCGAGACGGAAAAGTATCCCCATGTGACGTATTTTTTCAGCGGCGGTCGGGAAGAGCCGTTTCCCGGCGAAAAACGGGTGCTCATCAATTCGCCGAAAGTGGCAACCTACGACTTGAAACCGGAAATGAGCGCCTACGAAGTGACCGATGCGCTGCTGGAAGAGTTGGCCAAAGACGAACATGACGTCATTGTGTTGAATTACGCCAACCCCGACATGGTGGGGCATTCGGGCAAATTGGAACCGACCATCCGGGCCGTGGAAGCCGTCGATGAGTGTCTCGGCAAAGTGGTGGACGACATTTTGGCCCGGGGCGGCGTGGCGGTTATCATTGCCGATCACGGCAATGCCGATACGATGATCGACGAACACGGGAATCCGGTCACTTCCCACAGTACAGAGCCGGTGCCGATGATCGTGACCCGGCACGGCGTCCGGTTGCGGGACGACGGCATTTTGGCGGACGTGGCGCCGACGTTGTTGGATTTGTTAGGCATCGAGCAACCGCCTGAGATGACCGGCCGCACCATGATCGTTCACGAACGGTAACAGCAAAATGAATCGAACTGATCGACGCGAGTGAAAGGAGTTCGTAAAGATGAAGGCGGTTTACAAGTCCGCGGCTACATATGCGCTCATTGAGGAAGTGTTGGCCCGGGAAGTGTTGGATTCCCGCGGCAATCCGACGGTGGAAGTGGAAGTGTATCTCGATTCCGGCGCCATGGGACGGGCCATCGTGCCGTCGGGGGCGTCCACAGGCGCCCATGAGGCGTTGGAACTGCGGGATGAGGACGAGAAGCGGTTTTTGGGAAAAGGGGTGCAACAAGCCGTTCAAAACGTCAACGAGATCATTGCTCCGGAACTGGTTGGCTTGGACGGTTTGGATCAAGTCGGCATCGACCAATTGATGATTCAAATGGACGGCACCCCGAAAAAAGAAAAGTTGGGCGCCAACGCCATCTTGGGCGTATCCATGGCCGTGGCCCGGGCGGCGGCCCAGCATCTTGGCGTACCGCTTTACGTGTATCTGGGCGGTTTTGCCTCCCGGACGCTGCCGGTGCCGATGATGAACATCCTTAACGGCGGCAAGCACGCCGACAACAACGTGGACATTCAAGAATTCATGATCATGCCGGTGGGGGCCGCCGATTTCCGCGAAGCCTTGCGGATGGGCACGGAAGTGTTTCACCACCTGAAAAAAGTGCTCAAAGCGAAGGGCCTGAACACGGCGGTGGGCGATGAAGGGGGATTTGCGCCTAATTTGTCCTCCAACGAAGAAGCGCTCCAGACGATTCTCGAAGCCATCCAGCAGGCCGGTTACGAACCGGGGAAAGACGTGTTTTTGGCCCTGGACATCGCTTCGACGGAGTTGTACAAAGACGGCAAGTATTATTTGGCGGGAGAAGGCGTTACCAAGACAAGCGAGGAAATGATCGACTACTATACGTATCTGGTGGACAAATACCCGATTATTTCCATCGAAGACGGCATGGCGGAAGACGACTGGGAAGGCTGGATCCGGTTGACGGAACGGTTGGGCAACCGGGTGCAGTTGGTGGGCGACGATTTGTTCGTCACCAATACGGCCCGGCTGAAACAAGGCATTGAAAAAGGCGTCGCCAATTCCATTTTGGTGAAAGTGAACCAGATTGGAACGTTGACGGAGACGTTTGAAGCTGTGGAAATGGCCAAGCGGGCCGGTTATACGGCGGTGATTTCCCACCGTTCCGGGGAGACGGAAGACACGACCATCGCCGACATCGCCGTGGCCACCAACAGCGGACAAATCAAGACCGGGGCGCCGTCGCGGACCGACCGGGTGGCCAAATATAACCAACTGTTGCGCATCCACGATGAGTTGGCCACCGTCGGCAAGTTCGCCGGGTCGGAAGCGTTTTACAATTTGCGTCGGTTTCAAAGATAAATCAGGGATAAATTATAATTAGGTTTCATAGGTTTCAGGGAAAACCGTCAATTTGCTAAGAAAACCGGCCTTGCTTGGGGCAGACCCCGCAAGAGGCCGGTTTTTTGTGCGCAATGTAATGTTGTTGGTGCCGTTTTTCCGGATACGTTGTTGTCGAACAATGTTTAGCCGAGTTTACGTTTCAACGTGCGAATCGCGGTGTCGTGTTCGCCCAGCATTTCATGGATCGAACGATGATGTTCAATGAGATCGTCCAGTTTTTGCGCGTTTTGTTTTACCGCATCTTCTAATTCTTTGAACCGCTGTTCCATGGTCCGGCTCAATTCTTCCAGTCGGACGTTGGTATGGCCGACAATATGGATGAGTTGTTGGACCATTTCGCTGTTCCGTTGTTGTCCCGCTTTGAGTTGTTCAATTTCGGCGGTGTGGCGATTTAATTGTTGTGAGACGTTGTCGAGCCGCTTTTCGATCGTTTCAAGCCGCTGTTCGATGTTGTTGAAACGTTGTTCGTGTTTGTCGAGCTGCTCTTCAATTGTTTCAAGCCGCTGATCGATGGCGTCGAAGCGTTGTTCGTGCTTGTCGAGCCGCTTTTCGATCGTTTCAAGCCGCTGATCAATGGCGTCGAAGCGTTGTTCGTGCTTGTCGAGCTGCTCTTCAATTGTTTCAAGCCGCTGATCGATGGCGTCGAAGCGTTGTTCGTGTTTGTCGAGCCGCTTTTCGATCGTTTCAAGCCGCTGCTCGATGTTGTTGAAACGTTGTTCGTGTCTGTCGAGCCGCTTTTCGATCGTTTCAAGCCGTCCTTCGTGCCTGTCGAGCCGTTGTTCGATGCTATCCAACCGTTGATGAATCGGGGCGAGTTCTTCACGCAGCATGAGACGGAACGTTTCCAGCATGGCTGCGTCCATGGCGAGGTACACCCTTTCAAAAACATGTTTTTTGCTACGTTCGTTGCCGCCACTTGCTGTCAATTCTATACTATCAGGTCGGCGCCGTGGATCAACGCTTTTTTCAAAGTGGGGGATGAGAGGCAAGATTCCACACGAATAAAGCGGCCCGCAATTCCTTGTCATCGCCTTTAAGAATATGGTAAAATACAGCCGTGTTTTGCGACTGTATGGGGAGGTAGACGGATGGTACCGTTGATCATTACATTGTTGGTCATTTCTTGTTTAGGCGTCATTGTGACGGTCGTGTTGCAAGAAGGGAAAAGCGCCGGTTTGTCCGGGGCCATTGCCGGAGGCGCCGAACAGTTGTTGGGAAAACAGAAAGCGCGGGGTATCGACGCGTTGTTGCACCGTTTGACCATCGGTTTTTCTGTAGCCTTTTTCATTTTGACGGTCTTGCTGGGCTATTTCCTGTAATTTTTTCTGTTACAAGAAGAGGAAACGGATGCGGATTCGGAAACAGCAGGGAAGCGGCACCTTTCTTGCTGTTTTTATTTTCTTTGGAGTGGAAAAACATGTGCGGGCAGAAGGGGCGTGAAGGAGGACTTGCGGATTCGGTACCGCTCACCGGAACCATTTTTTCTGACCGGCCACAAGCCGGTTTCTCTTTTACTCATCCACGGATTTACCGGTTCGTGTGCGGAAATGAGCTTGCTCGGAGAGTATTTTCATCAAAGGGGATATACCGTGCATGCCCCCTTGTTGAAAGGACACGGTACAACGGTGGAAGAAATGGAAAAGACCGGGGCGCAGGACTGGTGGGAAAGCTTGTTGGACGGCTATGAACGACTCCAGTCGCCGCAGCGGCCCCATTTGTTTGCCGTCGGATTGTCCATGGGCGGACTGTTGGCTTTGAAATTGGCGGCGAGCCGTCCATTGAGCGGCGTCGTGTCGTTGGCCGCCCCCGTATTCGTCTATCAACGGTTTCTCGGTTTTTCCCGTTGGGTTTATCCGATTTACCGTTATCATAAAGGCGGCGGTCCGGCCAACCCGGAGGTCGAAGCGTACGCTTGGAGTTACGATCGAACCCCGGTGAAGGCGGCGGGGGAGCTGTGGCGGTTGATGAGGGAGGTGCGCCAAATGCTGGCGGAAATTCGTGTTCCCGCCCTCGTCATGCAAGGCGAGCGGGATGAAACGGTCAAGCCGCACAGCGCCCGCTTCATTTACGAGCGATTGGGCAGCAGCGTCAAGCAGTTGCGCTGGTACGGGCAATCGGGCCATATTTTGACCTTGGATATAGAACGGAAGCAAGTGTTTACCGATATCGAAGCGTTTATCGAGACGTGTTTGCGTAAAGACTAAGAAACGTCATGATCAGAACCGATGTGCTTGACATGAGCACTGGAACAAGGAGCGAACGAGGATGCTCACGGCGGAGCAATTGTTGCAATACATGCAGGAAGACGCCTACAAACCTTTGACCGTGGAAGAATTGGAGGCGGCTTTTGGGCTGAAAGGCGCCGACGAATTCAAAGCGCTGGTTAAACTGCTCAACAGTTTGGAAGCGGACGGAAAAATTGTGCGGACCCGGACGAACCGTTACGGCGTGCCGCAACGGATGAATTTGGTACGGGGCCGCCTGGAAGCTCATCCGAAAGGTTACGGATTCGTCGTGCCCGATGACGGGACCGGTGACGACCTCTACATCCATGCCCTCGATATGAAAGGGGCCATGCATAACGATATCGTGCTTGCCCGGGTGCAACGCAGAAGCCGGGACGGGCGGGCGGAAGGCGAGATTGTCCGCATCGTGAAGCGGGCCAACGAAACGGTGGTGGGCACGTATCGGGATGAAGGCGGTTTCGGTCTTGTCCTGCCCGACGACCGGCGCATTACGACCGACATTTTGATTCCCCCCGGGGTGAATATGTCCGCCAAAGAAGGGCAAAAAGTCGTCGTCCGCCTGACCAAGTATCCGGAGCGGCGGATTAGCGCCGAAGGGGAAGTCATTGAAATTTTAGGATACAAGAACGATCCGGGTGTCGACATTTTGTCCGTCATCCGCAAATACGACTTGCCGGAACAGTTTCCTCCCGAAGTGTTGGCTGAGGCGGAAGCGGTGCCCGAAGACATTTCTCCGGAAGAAATTGCAGGCCGGCGGGATTTGCGGGACAAAGTCATCGTTACCATCGACGGTGAAGATGCGAAAGATTTGGACGACGCCGTTTCCGTCGAACGGTTGCCCAACGGCAACTGGCTGTTGGGCGTCCATATCGCCGACGTCAGTTATTACGTCCCGGAGGACAGCGCATTGGACAAGGAAGCGTACCGCCGGGGCACCAGCGTTTACTTGGTGGACCGGGTCATTCCCATGTTGCCGCACCGCCTGTCCAATGGCATTTGCAGCCTCCATCCCCGGGTCGACCGGCTGACCATCACATGCGAGATGGAGATCAACGAACACGGGGAAGTGGTCAACCATACCATTTTCCCCAGTGTGATCCGCACCGTCGAACGGATGACGTACCGAGACGTGTACGTGTTATTGAAAGGAATGGAAATGGAGGAAGGTTTGGCCTTGGAAGATAGGGGCGGAGAGGACGGAGCGCCAATTTCCGGGGATGATGTTGAGGACGTACGACAACTTTTCCCTCGCCTGCGGCAGCGGTACGAACCTTTGTTGCCGTTTTTCCGGGACATGGAACGGTTGGCCCGTCTATTGCGGGCGAAGCGGATGCGCCGGGGAGCCATCGACTTTGACTTTCCCGAAGCGAAAGTCTTAGTGGACGACAACGGCCGTCCGGTGGAAATTTTACGGAAAGAGCGGACCATCGCGGAGCAGATTATCGAAGAATTCATGTTGGCGGCCAACGAAACCGTGGCGGAACATTTCTTCTGGCTGCAACAGCCGTTCATCTATCGCGTCCACGAAGATCCCGACAGCGACAAAATGCTAGCTTTTGCCCAATTCATCGCCACTTTCGGTTACCGCCTCCGGGGCAAGGCCAATCAAGTTCATCCGAAGGCGCTGCAGGCTGTATTGGAGGAAATTTCCGGTACGCCGGAAGAGCAGGTCATCAGCACCGTCATGTTGCGCTCACTGAAACAGGCCCGGTATGACGAACAAAACTTGGGCCACTTCGGACTGGCGGCCCAATACTACACCCATTTTACGTCGCCGATTCGCCGTTACCCGGACTTAATCGTGCACCGCATGATTCGCAAGGTGCTGCTGGACGGGCCCATCAGCGAAGAAGATGCGGCCAAATGGCGGCAAAAGATGCCCGAAGTGGCCGAACACGCATCCATTCGGGAGCGGATTGCCACCGAAGCGGAACGGGAAACCGACGATTTGAAAAAGGCCCAATGGATGGCCGAGCGCATCGGCGAGACGTTTGACGGGATTATTAGCGGCGTGACGTCTTTTGGCATTTTTGTGCAACTTCCCAATTTGGTGGAAGGGTTGGTGCACGTCAGTTACATGACCGACGATTATTACCATTATTTAGACGGACAGTTTACTTTAGTGGGGGAACGGAGCGGCAAGATGTACCGGATCGGCGATGAGGTGCGGGTCCGGGTGATGGCCGTCGATGTCGACGAACGGCGCATCGATTTCGAACTAGTGGAAAGCAAAGCCCGTAAGCGCATAAAAAAAGGCCGCGTGCATGAATTGGCGGCTGCGGCGGTCAAGAAAGAGCGGGGTAAAAATAAGCACAACAAAGTGAAAAAATCTAAGAAAAAATAACCGGTTGAACGGAAAAAAGAACGACAAATCATCCGGGAGGGATGGCCGGTGGGGAAAGGTTCCGTCAAAGTCATCGCGCAAAACCGGAAGGCGACCCATGATTATTACATCGAGGAAACGTACGAGGCCGGGATGGTCTTGAAAGGAACCGAAATCAAGTCCATCCGGGCCGGCCGCGTCAATTTGAAAGACAGCTTCGCCCGGGTGGAAGACGGCGAAGTGTTTTTGTACGGCATGCATATCAGTCCATATGAGAAAGGCAACCGCTTCAACCACGATCCGGAGCGCACCCGCAAGCTGCTTTTGCACAAAGACGAGATTCGCAAGCTCGTCGGGGCGTCGCGGGAAAAAGGGTATGCGCTCATCCCGCTCAAAGTATACATCCGCAACGGCTTTGCCAAGGTGGAGCTGGCCCTGGCCAAAGGGAAAAAATTGTACGACAAGCGGGAAGCGATGGCCAAACGGGACGCCCAGCGGGAAATCGAGCGGGCATTCCGGGAGCGGCAGAAGTATTGATTGGCCTCGTGACCATTTGGTCAAGGCGTGTGTTGCCGTGGTCAACTTAAGGGGGCCGATGAGGTCTGTAGGCAAGAATTGTTAATTCTTCGGAGTTCCGCAAAGGTGTTGCGGTCGCGAAGTGGTTGTTGGGGACGGGGGCTGACGGAAGCCCTACCGTCCTTTTTCTATTGTTTGTTCAGCATAAGCTAGCCCACATGGCCTTGAATGAACTGGTGACGGTACAATTCGGCGTAATAACCGTTTCGCGCCAACAGTTCCCCGTGGGTTCCTTGTTCGATGACTTCGCCTTGATGGATAACCAGGATCTTGTCGGCCTCGCGGATGGTGCTGAGGCGATGGGCGATGACGAAACTCGTCCGTCCTTTCATCAGCTTTTTCATCGCCTCTTGAATGTGGTGTTCCGTCCGCGTATCGACGTTGCTGGTCGCCTCATCGAGGATGAGAATGGCCGGATTGGCCAGCACCGCCCGGGCGGTGGTCAACAGCTGCCGTTGGCCTTGGCTCAAATTGCCGCCTTCCGGGGTAAGCACCGTGTCGTAGCCGGCGGGGAGTTTGCGGATGAACGGGTCGGCGTTGGCCAGCCGCGCGGCCTGTTCCACTTCTTCATCGGTGGCGTCCAGGCGGCCGTAGCGGATGTTTTCCCGGATGGTGCCGGAAAAGACGTAGGCGTCTTGCAGTACGACGCCGATTTGCCGGCGCAGGGCGTGCTTGTCCATGTCCCGAATGTCTTTGCCGTCGATCAAAATGCGGCCTGACTGAATCTCGTAAAAGCGTGTCAGCAAATTGATGATCGTCGTTTTCCCCGCGCCGGTCGGGCCGACCAAGGCGATCATTTGTCCCGGCTGCGCATGGAACGACACGTTTTTCAGCACGGGACGGTCCGGCCGATAGCCAAACCAGACCTGATCAAACACCACTTCTCCCCGAAGCGGTTCATGGATGATGACGTCAAAGACGGGCTGATGCGGAAACGGCTTTTCGCTGTCGGGTCGTATCTCGCCGTGCACGGGGCCGGTCGAGCTCGTCGGGGTTTCGCCGGACCATGTCGCCGAAGCTTCGTTACCATTGGTTGCTTCATCTGTTGCATTGTCTACATGTTTGCGGACCGGAACGGCTTCGTCCATCGTTTCCGGCTCTTGGTCCAAGATTTCAAAAATCCGTTCAGCCCCGGCAATGGCGGCCTGCAACATGTTGTACTGGTTAGCCAGCTGGTTGACGGGCTGGCTGAACTGGTTGGAGTAACTCAAGAAGCTGGCGATGACGCCGACGGTAATCAAATCGTGGTAGGCGAAAATCCCGCCGAACACGGCGATGACAAGAAACGTCACGTTGCGCATGGTGTTCATGATGGGGCCCATGGAACCGCTCAAGCTTTGGGCCTTGACGCCGATGGCCCGCAGCTGTTCGTTCATTTCCCTGAACCGCCGCACGGCTTCTTGTTCCCGAGCGAAGGCTTTGGTCACTTTCAGACCGGCGATGTGTTCTTGCACAAACCCGTTGACTTGGCCCAACTGTTTTTGTTGTTCCGAGAAAAACTTCCGGGTGTATTTCGTCACCTGTTTGGCCACGATCGTCACCAGCGGAACGGTCAGGACGGTGACCAGCGTCATCCAAAGGCTGAGACTCAGCATCATGATTAGGCTGCCCACGAGGACCAAGACACTGGAAATAAACTGGACCACGGTCATGTTCAATGTGCTGGATACGTTCATCAAATCGTTGGTGGTCCGGCTCATGAGATCGCCGTGGGTCCGTTGGTCAAAAAACCGCACCGGCAGACGTTGAATGTGTTCGAACAAGTCTTGCCGCATGTGCCGGACGGTGTGGTGCGACAAGCTGGACGAAGCGTATTGTTGAATCCATGTAAAGACGGCCGCCAGTACGTACACACCGAGCAAGATGAGACCCATGCGGAAAAATCCGTCCAATTGTCGGGGCACGATGTAGTCGTCGATGATCTTGCCGATGAGATACGGTCCCAAAAGGGATAAGACGGTCGTAATGACGGTGCTGGCCAGGACGGTGACGAGCGCCCGCCGTTGGAACTTTACATATCCCCAGATGCGGCGAATCGTTCCCACCGTTTGCTTTGCCCGGACTTTTTCCGCCACTTCCCCGGGACGAGGCCCGCGGACCGGTTGAAAGCCGAATTGGTTTAACGGCGATTCGCCTGGTTGCAGTCCCCCCGGATTAGCTTGATTTCCCTTCGACATAAAGCATCTCCCGCTCTCCGAATTGTGAACGATAAATGTCTTGATATACGGCGCACGTTTTCATCAATTCTTCGTGCGTTCCCATTCCGGCGATGGCGCCGTTTTCCATGACCAGGATGGTATCGGCTTCCATAACGGAGGAAATCCGTTGCGCGATCATAAACGTAATGCTGTTTTTCATTAGATTTCGCAGCGCGTCGCGAAGCCGTTTTTCGGTGACCAGGTCCAGCGCGCTGGTGCTGTCGTCCATGATGAGAATGGGCGGTTGGATGAGCAATGCCCGGGCGATGGCGATGCGTTGTTTCTGCCCGCCGGACAAGTTGATTCCTCTTTGCCCAAGGACGGAATCATAGCCGTCGGGCAGCCGCGCGATGAATTCGTGGGCTTGCGCCAGTTTGGCCGCTTCGATGATTTCCTCCATCGTCGCGTCGGGTTTTCCAAAGGCGATGTTGTCCCGAATGGTGCCGGTAAACAAAAACGAATCCTGAAAGATCATCCCGATGCGCCGCCGCAGTTCCGTCACAGGGATTTGCCGGATATCGATGCCGTCGATTTGAATCGAGCCGGCCGTGACGTCGTACAGTCGCGGTATGAGCTGCACCAGCGTGGATTTGCCCGCACCGGTGGAGCCGATGATGGCGACGGTCTCGCCGCGCCGTGCTTCGAAGCTGATGTCTTTTAATATCAGATCTTTGGCGCCGGCGGTGCCGGGATAGGCGAAGGACACCCGTTCAAATTTTACATGTTCGGCGGCAATGGTTTGCTCAGGGAGCCGTGCGGGGTTATTCATTTTCGGTTCCATGGCCAGCACTTCGCTGACGCGCATGGCCGACACGTTGGCCTGGGCCATTTGCATGAGCAGTCCGGTGACCATGAGCAAAGAAGAAAGCACCTGCACCACGTAGTTGGTAAACGCCACCAAATCGCCGACTTGTACCGATTCCGCCCATACCAGATTGCCGCCGTAAAGCAAGATAACGACGAGACAGGCGTTCATGATCAAGGTGACAATGGGCGAGTTGACGGCCATCCAACGGGCCGCCTTGATGGATGCCTCGGTGTAGTCCGTATTGACTGCCGCAAATCGCGCCGTTTCGTAGTCCGAACGGGCAAACGCCTTGACGACCCGGATGCCGGCCAGATTTTCCTGCAAGTACATGTTCATTTTGTCCAGGCGGGCCTGGATGTTGTTAAACAGCGGGATGGAGAAACGGATGAGTCCGACGAGCACCGCTACGAGAATGATCAGGGTGATGAGTAGAATCATCCCTAGTTTGAAGTTGATGATTAGAGACATGATGACGCTGCCGATGAGCAGACTCGGCGAGCGGACGAGGCGTTGCAGAAGCATTTGCATCAATCCCTGGACTTGTGTCACGTCGTTGGTCAGGCGCGTAATGAGGGAACCGGATTTGAACGTGTCCATGTCTTCAAAGGAGAAGGTCTGAATTTTGGTGAACAGCGCTTCCCGAATGTCTGCGCCGAAGTGTTGCGAGGCGCGGCTGGTAAACAAGTTACACGTGATGCCCGATGCCAGCGACAAGGCGGCGACGGCCACCATGGCCAGGCCTGTGTTTCGAATGACGTTGAAATCGCGCTCCATGACCCCGGCGTTGACGATATGGGCCGCCAAAAGCGGCTGGAGCAGGTCGAAAAACACTTCCAGGAGCATAAAAAACGGCGCGAGGATGAAATATTTCCAGTAAGGCTTGATATAGCTTCGTAGACCCCACATGTCCGATAACCCTTTTCCCGTTTCACAAAATTGCTGATTAACTGCTGGATTAATTAATGTTAAGCTATTGTTGTTCTTCGGTTTCGTAACGTTCGAAATGCCGCTTGTAATCATCAATGACTGAGTCCAGCGCTTTCAATTCCCCTTGGAGGATGGGCCGAGTTTCCTGAAACTCGAATGATGCTAATATGGGTATAGTTGTCATATAGACAATTTTATTGAACAATAACATCTTGACAGTAGCACAATACGACAACACCCGCCAAGAACTAATTGATTTTTCCCTCTGGATGCATTATAATTACTAATCCAAGGCAAGCTTGAGAAGTTGCCTTGTGAAGCCAAAGGGGGCGTTTTGGGATTCGACGGGGGTGTTACGTGCATCAGTAGCGAGCCAAGGGGCCGCGACCTTGTCTAACGCGGAGCCAAATGTAAACGGCAAACAACAACAATCTCTCGCTCTGGCTGCTTAATCGGAGCGGCTCCATCCCGCCATCGCCCATGTGGCGGACATGGGGCTCAACCCTAGTGGGCTAGCCTTCCAGCCTGGTTCCCGGCTGTAAGGCGAAATGTTGGGAACTCGTCCTGCGAAAAGCCTGTCACTGGGCGTTTCCGGGATTAAATCCAATACAGTGACTGCGCTCGGAGAAGCTGGTGTGAACGTTGCCTTCGGACAGGGGTTCGACTCCCCTCGCCTCCACCAAAATCATGAAAGCCCAGTCCGCATGAGGACTGGGTTTTTCTAATTTTCAATAAATTACGTGCTTTTTTTTCTGGCTAGATTAAGAACTATGTGACAATGACATATAACAAATGGTACTTTGATTACTGAAGAAAAAGGACTAAGATCAATTTTTGTCGAAATGCTACTATTGGATATGGAATGGAGAGCGATTGTCTAATTTCGCGGATGAGAGCCAAAATAGGGGACATACATTTGGCCAAAATCCATTGAAACTTTTTATTAGCTATAAAGAAGAGGAAGGTAATTCGAGAGAGGAGAACACCATGAGCGTTAACTTCCGTGAATTGGCCAATTTTATATGGTCCGTCGCTGATTTGTTGCGGGGTGATTACAAACAATCCGACTACGGCAAGGTCATTTTGCCGTTTACTGTACTTCGTCGTCTTGATTGTGTTTTGGCTCCGACCAAACAGGCCGTGCTGAAGCGCTTGGAGGAATTACGTGCTAAGAATATTCAGCATGTTGCTCCCGTCTTGCAACGGGCGGCGGGACAGAGATTCTACAATATCAGCCGTTACGATTTCCATTCACTTTTGGCGGATCCAAACAACATTGCGGCTAACCTGATGAATTACATTCAGGGGTTTTCAGACGATGCGCGAGACATTATGAATTACTTCAGTTTTGCCGATCAGATTCGCCGCTTGGATGAAGCTAACCTGCTTTATCAGATTGTGGAAAAGTTTGCTTCGATCGATTTACATCCAGATCGAATTGATAATATGACAATGGGCTATATTTTTGAAGAACTCATTCGGCGATTTGCCGAACAGTCAAATGAGACGGCCGGGGAGCATTTTACACCCCGTGAAGTCATCAAATTGATGGTCTACTTGCTGTTCAACGAAGACGAGAATACTGATTTGCGCAAAAAAGGCATTATTCGCACGCTGTACGATCCCGCCTGCGGTACCGGCGGAATGCTGTCCGTAGCTGAAGAAGTGCTTCATTTGATGAACCCGCATGCGCAACTTAAAGTGTTTGGCCAGGAGCTGAACCCAGAGTCGTATGCGATCTGCAAAGCGGACATGTTGCTGAAAGGGCAAGACCCGTCCCGTATCAAATTTGGGAACACCTTTACCAATGACCAATTGACGCACGAAAAATTCGATTACATGCTCAGCAATCCACCTTTTGGTGTTGAATGGAAAAAGGTCGAGAAGGAGATCCGGAAAGAACATGAAGAGCTCGGTTACAGCGGCCGTTTTGGTGCGGGGTTACCGCGCATCAGCGATGGATCGTTGTTATTTTTGCAACATATGATCTCGAAAATGAAGCCGGTTTCAGAAGGTGGCAGCCGCCTGGCCATCGTTTTCAACGGTTCCCCGCTCTTTACCGGCAATGCCGGTTCCGGAGAAAGTAACATCCGACGGTGGATTATCGAGAATGATTGGTTGGAAGCAATTATAGCCTTGCCGGATCAGTTGTTCTACAATACCGGTATTTCGACATACATTTGGGTTGTTACCAACCGGAAAAGTGCCCTCCGCAAAGGGAAAATCCAGCTCATCAACGCTGTGTCGTTTTTTCAAAAGATGCGCAAGAGCCTGGGCGAGAAACGCAATGAATTATCTGACAACCACATCGAGGAGATTGCTTGGCTTCATAGGGAGTTTGCGGAAGGGAAGTTCAGCAAAATTTTTGACAACGAGGATTTTGGATATCGGAGGATTACGATTGAACGGCCTTTACGTCTAAACTTCCAAGTTTCCGATGAACGTATCGAGTTGCTCAAAGAGCAGTCAGCTTTCAAAAATTTGGTTAAGTCCCACAAGAGCAAATCAACGGTTTTGGTGAAAAAGAGTTGCCTGCTAAGTTCGATACGGATGATTACCATGTGTTGATTGTGGCTGATAAATATCAAACCGGGTTCGATCAACCATTGTTGCACACCATGTTTGTAGACAAAAAGTTGTCCGGCATCCAAGCTGTTCAAACGTTATCTCGCCTTAACCGTACATGCCCTGGTAAAGAAGATACGTTTGTTCTCGACTTCGTCAACGAACCTGAAGACATCAAAAAGGCATTTTTACCCTATTACGAAAAAACGGAGCTGGAACAAGAAACGGATCTGAACCTGCTCAACGATCTTAAAAATAAGTTGGACGACTTCCAAATCTACTGGCAGTCCGAAATTGATGCGTTTTGTAAAATCTTTTTCCGCCCAAAGGAGAAGCAACAAAAATCTGATATTGGACGGTTACATCAGTATGTTGATCCCGCTGTTGATCGTTTCAAGGCGAAAACGAAAGAAGAGCAAGAGGAGTTTCGCAGTACGTTGGCCGCTTTTATCCGGGCGTATTCGTTTATTACACAGATAGCGCCTTTTCAGTCTGTGTCGTTGCACAAGTTGTACACTTATGGACAGCTACTGCTGCGGAAATTACCGGGCCGAGTTGTAAAAGATCTCAACCTCGACGATGATGTGGCACTCGAATATTATCGTTTGCAGGAGACAAGCAATGGAAATATTTCGTTGATGGACGAGGAGCCGGTTAAACTTAAAGGGATGACGGATGTTGGTACGGGGAGCATTCGAGAGGAACATGAGGTTTACCTTTCATCGATTATCGACATGCTTAATAAACGTTTTGGTACTGACTTCAACAGTGCCGACAAATTGTTTTTCGATCAGATTGAGCAGGATATCCTCGAGGAAGAACAAATCGTCGAATCGGCTCGCAACAACACAATCGACAACTTTAAGTTTGTATTTGAGGATGTGTTCCTTGAAAAAGTTATTGGCCGAATGGGACAAAACGACCGCATATTTGCCATGATCATGGACAATCAGGACTTTCAAAATGCTGTAAAATTGTGGATCATGAAGTCGGTGTATGAGAAAATCAACGAGAGTGCCTGATGTAAGAAAATTTGAAGATATTGATAACCAATGGAATAATGCGTTTGGGCAACTTTGTAAATCTAAAACTAGTGAAATGTGGGGACAGGGCAACATCCATTTTTTGAACAAAAAAATAAATCTCAACCGTTCAGGCCATCTGACCTCTATAGGTAGGTGGCCAATTTTTTTTATTGGATGGCGGCAATAGTTAAGAATCGCCTGATAAAATTAGTTTCCCTATGAAATAGCAATTTTTCGTCTATTTTGTTTCTTTGTCGGATGAGATCCGCCAATCCGGCCAGATGTTTACGATGCTTCTCCCTTCATCACCATTTCCCCATACACTAATATCTTTTTACAAACTTTTCTAATAATTCATCTTTATTGAGATAAAAAATCCATAAATTACTTTAGAATACTTTGTAGTCTTATTTTTCTTTTTGGTATATTTATTCCTGGGCTGTAAGAGATTGCTAGATTTTAGAAGGGAGATTTTCCGTGCTAAGAAGACCGTTGAAAGTGAGTCTTTATGTGAAAATCGTTGTTGTATGTTTGTTTTGTTTGCTCGTTCCCATGGTGGTGACCCTTTTCTATGCTGTCTATTCGGCGACGGAAGCTCTAGAAAGCGAATCCGACCGTTCCCTGCGCAATTTAGTTCTGGAAAAATACCATCAGGTCGATTTAGTGTTCGATTTGCAATTTGACATGGTTGAAGCGACGGTGGATGAATTGTTTGTCAACGAATTTTTTCAAGAACTGGTCCGTACCGGCGAGCCCGATTCGGACAAACTCAAGTTGTTGGCCCGCAATTTAGAAACGAAATTTGCCAGTGCCAACGGGCTTTATGAAAATCTCTTTTTTACATATGAAGATTCCGTACTGGTGGATGGTATAGGTGGAGCCTCGGTCGGATATGAGATGGATCGGCAATTGGAAGATTACTATTACAGGCAACTGGAAAATCCCGGGATCGACACAGGCAATTATATGTATTCTCCCATTACCGGCCGGCCGACCATTCCAATCATCGATTCAATTTTGGACGAGTCGACCAATGAGGTTCTGTCGACTTTTGTGATCGCCGTCGATGTGAACAAATTAACGGAACAGTTGGTGAAACGGGACGATGAACATGCCGCAGGAACGATGATATTAGATCCGAATGGTCTTGTGATTGCCTCCGATCATGAGGCGTATGCGTTGACTTTGCATTTTGGCGAATCGGAAACGTTGCGACCGTTTTTTGCTGTGATGCAGGCGAGCGGTGACGGAAGCGGTACGTTCACGTTGGAAGGAGTGCCGTACATCGCTTCGTATACAAAGCACGACAAATACGGGTTTTACATTTTGTCCTATATGCCGGTGGCGCAATACATGGACAAAGTGGAGCGGCTCCAGTGGGGGATTGTCGGTGTCATCGTTCCCGGCGTCATTGTGGCGGCAGTTGTCATGTTATTTTTTGTGCATTTGGCCATCCGGCCGATGAACATTGTGGCCAAAACGGTGCGGCGGATTGCCGACGGCGATTTGACGGTGGAGTCGCTTCGCGTTCGGAGCAAGGATGAAGTGGGCGAACTGGCGGAATCGTTTAATATGATGTTGACCAATTTGCGCCAAATGGTGAAACAAGTGGGGCATATGTCCCAGCAAGTGACTGCCTCGGCCGAACAGTTTTCCGCCATGGCCGAACAATCTTCTGCCGTTAGCCGCCAAGTGAACGAGACGATTCAACATGTCGCTGAAGGAACGGATGAACAATCGCAAACGACGTCTCGCAGCGCCGCCATGCTAAACGATGTGGCCAGTGATGTTCACCGCATTTTCGAACATTCGCGCCAAGTCGTGGAAACCGCCGTGGCCACGTCGGAAATGGCTAATGCCGGGGCGGCGCAAATCGATGCATCAATTGCCGAAATTACTATGGTGAACGAAAAAATTCACCATATGTCCGAAAAAATGAATCAATTATGCGAACGATCGAAACAAATCGGGCAATTTGTCGAGATTATTACGCAAATTTCCGAGCAGACGAATTTGCTGGCTTTGAACGCGTCCATCGAAGCGGCCCGGGCGGGGGAAAACGGCCGCGGGTTTGCAGTCGTAGCCGACGAAGTGCGCAAATTGGCCGAGGAAGCGAGAAAGTCCTCGGAACAAATCCGTGCGCTCGTACAGTCGATTTTAGGTGAAGTGGAAGGGACGGTTCAGTCCATGGGCGAGACGGTGACCTTGTCGTCCAAAAGTATTGCAGCCATCCAATCGGTCGAGCAGACCTTCCATGAAATTCAACAATCCGTCCATGATGTCACCGGACAAATCAGTGGGGTGTCTACGGCGACGCAACAGATGAGCGCGGCGATAGGGCAAATGACGGATCAAATGGAGCAAATTGCCCGCATTTCGGCGGAGACCGCCCGACAAATGCAACAAATTTCGGCGGCCATGCAAGAACAACTGGCTTCCGCCGAAGATATTGCGGCGTCTTCCGGCGAATTGTCCCGCATGGCGGATTCTCTGGATACGCTGATTCGGCAGTTTAGACTGAAATGAACATCACCATGCGGCGATGAATAGGGTGACCTGTCATGAGAGAGACTATCAATGGCCTGAATCCACCGGCCAGGCATCACATGACAGGAGGTTTGGCAAATGAATCAAACGGTGATGAACCAATTGCAACAAGTGCACCAAATTTTCCAACAAGCGCAGCAAGCCGAGCAGCAAATTCGCACGCAACTGCAACAACTGGCGCAAGTGGAGCAACAAAACTCGCAACAGTTGTTTCAGTTAGGGCAACGGGAACAAGATACGGTGCAACAATTGCAGCATTTATATCAACAGCAACAACAAATTTGGCGTTCCATACAACAATGTGAACAACTGATCATGCAAGCTGAACAGCAAATGAGAGCGTTCCAAGCCAACGTCCAGCCGGCCGTCACTTCGCAAGTGCAACCCCAATACCGCACTTACACCGGCGTTTATCAAAACACGCCGACGTACAATTCCTATAACCAATACCGGCAACAATAACTTAACTGTTGACCGAGGCAATGAAAAAACCAGCCGATGTCGCCCTGCAAGGGCGGCCTGGCTGGTTTTTTACTTTGTCGTGTTATTTCTTTTTCCTGGTTGTTTGTTATTCGGTACTTGGAGCGTATTCCTCAATGTTGGAGGGCGGGTAAAAGCCTTCATCGGCAGGGAAGGGCGTTTCTCCCCATTTATTGCCGTCTTCGCCGGAAGGTACGGCGGGAACGCGCATCACTTCGCTGCCGGCCGACTCGTTACCGGCTACGTCGACGGCCGTTACCCGGAAAAGCCATCCGTTTGCCGGAACCGTAAAGGTCAGCGGTTCCCCGGCACGGACGACGCCGATTTTATCAAACCGCAAACCGTCTTCGGAACGGTAAATGCGGTATCCGACGACGTCGGCTTCGGGGTTGGCCTGCCACTTCAATGTGCTGCCGTTGAGGGTCAAACCTTGGGGCAACGACGGCGGGAGACCGTCGTCTTGCCGCGGATCCGTTTCGGTCGGCAAAGTGTTTTTCCAATCCAACGGACGGAAATTGGCCGGAGATTGTCCTTTTGGCACGGCATACGGTTCGCGGCGGATGAATATCCCTTCAAGCAGCATGTCTTCCGGCGTGCCCGGCTGCGGCAAATAGTTGTTCCCTTGATACATGACGACATGGCCATGGACGTGCACGTCGCAAATTTCGGTCGGCAGTTGGCTGCGTTCGAACCAGTCGGTCGTCAACGTCCCGTGGGTCCGGCACAAGTCGGAAGGCAATTTCCCGGACAAGGAGCAAACCGTCTGTTTCACAAGATCGTCGGGCATCGGGAAGGTGGCGTCGGCGGGAGACAGGTCGGGTTTGAGCTCCATAATTTCATTAAACAACAACGCCCAAATTTTTTTCGCCCGGTTCGGATCGGTCAACGGATAATTGATTTCGTAACCTACCCAGACACCCAACGTAATTTCCGGCGTGTACCCGATGAACCAGACGTCGATGTTCCGGTTGGTGGTGCCGGTTTTTCCCGCCAAATCCCGTTTCACTTTCAATTGGTTGTACACGTGGGTGCGGCCGGTGCCTTGTTTTACTACCGTCCGCAGCATGTCGGTGATGAGATACGCCGTTTGCTCCCGGAAGACCGGCACTTTCTGCGGTTTGTTCTCGAAAATGATTTCCCCGTCAGGCCCTTCGATGCGTTGGATCAAGTTGGCGTCGATGAAGTAGCCTTGATTGGCAAAGGTGGCGTATGCGTTGGTCAATTCTTCCACCGATGTGCCGCGGGCCAGCCCCCCGATGACCCCGGTTTGGGCGTGGTAATCACTTTCGGTGAGGGTCGTCACGCCCATTTTTTCCACATATTCCAGCCCGGTGCGAATGTTCAACAGCTCGTTGTACACTTTCAACGCCGGGATGTTGTAAGACTGATTTAAGGCATGGCGGGCCGTCATCAAGCCGTGGTATTTGTTGTCGTAATTTTTCGGAACGTGGCCGGACAAAATAATCGGGCTGTCGTCGATGGCCGAAGCCGGTTGCAACAAGCCTTCTTCCATGGCCGGCGCGAAGGCGGCCAGGGGTTTCATGGCCGAGCCCGGCTGCCGGGGTGAGGTGGCGAAATTGACTTGGGAAATTTCAAAACCCCGGCCTTCGATCATGCCGAGAATATGTCCCGTCTTGTTATGCAGGAGAACGGCCCCCACTTGTTCCGGCGCGTCGGTGATTTTCCGGCCGTCGGCTGCGGTATAGTCCCGGTTTGGGCTGAAATTTTTCGGATTTTGGGCGATTTCTTGCATCCGGTCGTAGATGGCTTTATCGATGGTCGTGTAGATGCGGTAACCGCCCCGCAAAATGTCTAGTCGCGCCCTTTCCAACGCTTCCTGATAGCCGGGGTCGGTCGGCGCGATGCCCCGCACTTGCAACAAAGCTTCCGCGGCCCGTTTTTCCACTTCCATCGTCAGCGCCGGATAACGTTCGAAGGCTTTCGGCGTCGGTTTTGCCAAGGACGACGCAATGTCAAAGGAAGACGCTTCTTCATATTCTTCCTCGGTGATGTATCCGACTTCCAACATCCGGCTGAGAACCGTTTGTTGCCGTTCCAGGCCCCGTTCCAATCCGCCTTCCAGGAAAGGCGAATAAGCGCCCGGATTTTGTGGAATTCCGGCCAAGTATGCGGCCTGGGCCAAGTTCAATTCTTCCACGTCGACGCCAAAAATCCCCTTGGCTGCCGCTTGTACCCCGTAGGCATGGGTTTTGTTGACCGTGGGTCCGAAATAAATTTCGTTTAAGTATGCCGTCAAAATTTCTTGCTTAGACATAATTCGCGTCAGACGCAGCGAAAGTAAAATTTCTTTCGCTTTTCGCTCATACGTTTGCGTCGGATCTTCCAGGACGGCGGTTTTAATCAATTGCTGTGTGATGGTGCTGCCGCCGGTTTGGATTGGCGCGTCGGTCAATTGTTGCCATATGGCGCGGGTGAGGCCCCGAATGTCGACGCCGGGGTTTTCAAAAAAAGTCCGATCTTCCGTCGCGATAAACGCGTTGATAAGGTGGTCGGGCACTTGATCCAATGTGACGTTCCGCCGATCCTCATCGGTGCGCAACTGGCCGATGAGGGTGCCGTCGCGGAAATAGGCGTATGTCGTTTGGTGGTTGCTCGTGACCATCCGGATCATTTCTTCCCGTCCCAAGACCGGCTGGTCTTGCACCAAGGCGCCGACGAGGCCAAGACCAGCTCCGGCGGCGAACATGGCACCGGCGATGCCAAAATAGAGGAGCAAGCCAATGGCCATGGCGCACCCCCGCAGCACCGTTCGCCATAGCCGGAATCGATCTATTGCTTTCGTCTCGGCGGCATTGTCCTGATGTTTTTCCATGTGTCCGCCCCCCTTTTCATAAACAGAATTATTATAACATAGCTTGTTTCCCCTTTTCCGTTCTTAATGTGCATTTGCCCAAGCTTGCGGTGAGCCTTTAGAATAAAATAAAAAGCCGTTATTGGAGCGAAAGGGAGGAGCCGGATGAAAGTCGGTTTTGTCGGTTTGGGGAAAATGGGTTTGCCCATGACGAAAAATTTGTTGAAAGCCGGATTTGAAGTGTGGGTTGTCAGCCGATCCCGCGGGCCCATTGAGGCGGCTGTGGCGGCAGGCGCCCGCGAAGCGGAAAATCCCGCCGACTTGGCCCGGCGGGTGGATGTGGCGTTGACGTGCGTGCCTTTGCCGGAGACGGTGGAAGAAGTGTATTTGGGAGAAAGCGGTTTGTTGTCCGGCGCCCGGCCAGGGTTGATTTTGGCCGATCACAGTACGGTGGGACCGGAATTGAACCGGAAAATTGAAGCGGCGGCCAAAGAAAAGGGAGCGGCTTTTCTGGATGCCCCTGTCAGCGGCGGTCCCATGGGGGCTGAGGCGGGCACTTTGAGCATTATGGTGGGCGGAGAACGGGAGGCTTTTGAAAAAGCGTTGCCGGTGTTTCGCGCCATGGGACGCCACGTGGTTCATTTTGGCCCCAGCGGCAGCGGCAGTGTGGTGAAACTCATCAACAACATGCTGGTCGGGATTCACGAACTGGCCATTTCCGAAGCGTTGTTGTTGGCTACCCGGGCCGGGATTGACCTGGATCAGCTGTATGAGATGCTCATGAACAGCACCGGTGGCAGCGCCATGCTGGCGCGCAGTTTTCCCTTTATCGCGGCGCGGGATTTTGCGGCCCGTTTCAGCATTGATCTGTTGCACAAAGATTTAAGGCTCTTGCTGGAGATGGCTGAACAGTTGGGGATTGACGTGCCCGGCGGCCGTTTGGCTTATGCCGCCGTCGATGAGGCGAAGAAGGCCGGTTACGGAGAGCTGGACATTGTCAGCATGCTGTTGCCGATGGAAGAGCGGCATGGGGTGGAAGTAAAAAAGGCGGCAAAGTGAAAAGGGACGAGTCCCGAGGATAGAGCGAGGTGGCAAGGAGGGTGCGCATTGGGGGAAAAACGGGAATGGACACCGGAGCAAGCGTATGAAAAGCTGCGGGAAATTTATACGGATCAACTGATGCAGGAGGAAAAACGCTGGGTGTTGCGGTTGCTGGAAAACCGCCTCCGGCGTATGCTCCGCGACCTGGGGTTGGAACAGATTTTGGAACCGCACGAACAACGGCTCTTTTTTTTCCGGCAGTTTGCCCACATTCCGGGCGACAGCATTTTCGATTCCATCCAATATGTTTTCAATCTTGTCCGCGGACAAAAAGAAGCGGACCCCGGGGTCACGCAGTTTCACTTGAAGCGAATTTACGACGCGTTGTTTACCCCGCCGGGGATGAAAAACCCGACCATACCGGAATCGTTCTGGCTGACGCCTTTGGGGATTGCCTGCCAAGTGGCGGAAAAAGGCGTAGAGAAAGTGTATCCCCTTCTGGAAGCGTTGGAGACCGTTTAAAACTGGAGAAACCGGACGTTGTCCGTCGACTGCTCCGTCCGTTCCGCGACCCGCGGGCGTTTTTTCAGGATGAAATCGGCGATGTCTTCCGGGTGGCGGTGGGTCCATTGGGGCGGAATATAGCCGCTGTAGGGATGGTACAAGTAATATTCCAGCACCCATTCCAACAGTTCTTCGAACGGATGCAAAGGATAGCGCTTGCGAATCAAGATGCGCAACACGGACCACAGCAAACCCGGGGTCATGCCCCGTTCCAGCAGTTCCTGAACCAGTTCCGGGGCGTAACTTTTGGCTTGTTCCAGCCATTTGACGACGTTTTGAAAACTGAGCAACTGGTCCAGCTTTCGATGACAGACGCGGCGGATGTGATTGAGCAGTTTTTCTTCATCTTCCGCCGCGTTGACCGTCGGGTCGTCGAACAACGTGCCGTCGCCGGCCGTCTGCCCCCGCACCAAGATGCGGTATTGGTTGGGCAAACAGTCTTCGCCGCGGCGGATGCGAATCGGCGGCAAAAAAACGCCGGTTTTGGCCAAAATTTCTTTGCGCAATTCTTGAACCCGGCCCGTGAAGGCGGAACCGGTGCATAACCGCTCATATAAATCGGCACCCATTTGCAAGGTGAGAATATCGGCTTTTTGCTGTTGATACGCTTCGGTCGAACTCCATTCGTTCATCTTGCCAGCCCCCTTTGCAACAACACGAAATCCGCAGCTACGAAGGCAACCATTGCTTGGCGTTGTCGTACGGGGTTTGTCGGAGCAATCGCATATGATCATTTTATGGCTTCGTTGCCAAGATGTCTATATTTTAACGTCAGGCGGTTACAGTCAGGTTTTTTTCAGCTTATTTTAAGGTTTGTTTGGCAAGATTGAAGTGTAAAACTTGGAGTGGGGAAGTGATGGGAGATGTCGGATTACGAAAGAAATCATGACTTGCCGACTTCGCCGGTACAAAAGTCAGGTGACGAACGAAGCTTGACGACGTGGAAAACGGTGCCGGCTCCGCCGGCCAAACGCCGTTTTCCCTGGGTGCCGATGACGATGGCCTTTGTCTTGGGGCTGTTGGTCATGGCCGGAATCGGCTTGTGGATGAACAACGCGGAATTTTTCAAAGTCAAGGACACCTCCGAACCGATGGGCGAAACAGTCCAGGAACCGTTGTTGCCAACCGATGATTCGTCCGCGGCGCCGGTGGTGTATCCGAACAACATCGCCGCCATCGTCGAACAGGCCGGCCCGGCGGTGGTAAAAATCGACACGAAGGTGACCAGCCAACAAGTGAGGCCTTCCAACCCGTTTTTCAACGATCCGTTTTTCCGCTACTTTTTCGGCGACAGTGAACGGAGTGAACGGGTCGAAGAAGGAATGGGTTCGGGTTTCATCATTTCCGAGGACGGAACCATTTTGACGAACCAGCATGTCGTTGGCGGGGCCAGTGAAATCATGGTCACGGTCGTCGGGTATGACGAACCGTTCAAAGCGGAAGTGATTGGCGAAGATTTCGACTTGGACTTGGCGGTGATTAAAATTGACGCGCCGAAGCCGCTGCCGACATTAAAACTGGGCGATTCGGAAAAAGTGCGGGTCGGCGAATGGGTTATCGCCATCGGCAACCCGTACGGCTTGGATCATACCGTGACGGTGGGCGTCGTCAGCGCCAAGGGACGGCCGGTGAACATTCCGACGGATGAAGGGATGCGCCGATATAAAAACTTGATGCAAACCGACACGGCCATCAATCCCGGCAACAGCGGCGGGCCGTTGTTGAACTTAAAAGGGGAAGTCATCGGCATCAACACGGCCATCAACGCCAACGCCCAAGGCATCGGTTTCGTCATTCCGACGTCCACCATCCAACCTGTGTTGGATGAATTGATAAAAAAAGGAAAAGTGGCCCGTCCGTTTTTGGGCGTCAGTGTACAAGACGTGACGGAGGAGTTGGCCGAATATTTCGGGCTGAAAGAAGCGGCGGGGGCCATCGTCACCGACGTGGTGGAGGGCTCGCCGGCGGCCAAAGCGGGCTTGCGGCGGGGTGACGTCATCTTGAGCATGGACGAGCAATCGGTGAAGAACGCCGAAGATCTCGTCAACTTGGTACAGAGCAAAAAGATCGGCGACAAGGCGGTGTTGCTGGTGGCGCGGAACGGCGAAACGCGTTTTGTTCAGGTGACCATTGGTGAGCGATAAACGGGAGACGATTCTTGTCGTCGACGACGATCCGAAAATCACCGCCTTGCTCAGGCGCGTATTGACGGCCGACGGGTACGAGGTGCGCACGGCCAATGACGGTGCGTCGGGCCTGGCGGCGGCGTTGGATGCGGCGGTGGATTTGGTGGTGCTCGACGTGATGCTGCCGGGCATGTCCGGCTGGGACATTTGCCGCCGTATCCGTCAGACGCGTTCGGTGCCCATCTTGATGCTGACGGCAAAAGCCCATGTGGAAGACAAGGTCAAGGGTTTGGACAGCGGCGCCGACGACTATTTGGTCAAGCCCTTCGCCTTGGAGGAGTTTACCGCCCGCATCCGGGCCCTGTTGCGCCGCGGCCAGGCCACGCCGCCGGAGCCGCCGAAAGAGTGGCTGACCTTTGCCGATTTGCGCCTGAACCGGTTGACGCGGCAAGTCGAGCGAAATGGGCGGTCGATTAGTCTTACGGCCAAGGAATTTACCTTGCTGGCCTGTTTCATGGAGCGGCCCAAACAAGTGTTGACGCGGGATTTTTTGATGGAACATGTGTGGGGATACGATTACGAAGGGGAGTCCAACGTGCTGGAAGTGTACGTCGCCAACTTGCGGCACAAATTGGAAAGCGCCGGTGAGACGCGGCTGATTCACACGGTGCGCGGGGTGGGATACGTGCTCCGGGAGGAATGACGATGTTTTCCCGAATGTCCGTCCGTTGGCGCTTGACCTTATGGTACAGCGCCGTATTAATTCCGGCCTTATTTGTGCTCGGCACAATGGTTTATTTGCTCGTCGGCCACACGTTGGCCCGAGACGTGGATGGTCGGCTGTTCACGACGGCCCAGCGGGTCGAGCGTTCCATCCGGGTCGTCACGGCTTTTCCTTTCCGATGGGAAAATTTGGCCCTTCCCGATGTGAACGTCTTTTCGACCCCCGACACGTTTTTGCAGGCGGTGGACCTTTCCCGCCGCGTCATTGTCAGCAAATCCCGCAACTTGGGCGAGCAGGCCTTGCCCGTTTCTTCGTCTACGCTCGAGAAAGCCGGTTCCGGTCAACCGTTTTACGAGACATTGACGGTGGAGGGCGTAGCCGTCCGCCTGTACAACGTGCCGCTCTTGCTGGACGGCCAGTTGGTGGGGCTATTGCAGGTGGGAAGTCCGTTGTCCCACGTGCAGCATTTGTTGCAAAAATTGCGCTGGGCGCTCATTTTGGGCAGTTTGGGCATGGTCGTCGTCACCGGCGCCGTCGGCTGGTGGATGGCCGACAAGACGTTGCGGCCCATTCATCAAATCGCGCAAGTGGCGGCGGAAATCCAGGAAGGGGAAGATTTGGCCCGGCGCATTCGGCGACCGCCCAACAGCGATGAAATCGGTCGTCTCGTGGATACGCTGAATTCCATGCTCGAACGGCTCGAGGCGGCGTACCGCAATTTGGCCGCCGCCCATCGTTTTCAGCGGCGGTTCATTTCCGATGTGTCCCACGAATTGCGCACGCCACTGACAACCATTAAGGGGAACTTGGACTTGCTGTACCGCTTGCGGACGGCGGAACGCACCGAGACGGAAGTCTTGCCGGGAGGAAGCGAGGCCGAAATGAGCAAAGGGGCCGGCGCAGGTTATGGCCTGGCGGAAGAAGATGAACTGGAGATGCTCGAAGACGTGCGCACAGAAGTGGATCGGTTGATTCGCCTCGTGCAAGATTTGCTGACGTTGGCCCAACACGATACGGGAGTTGGATTGTCGTTGGAATCCGTCACCGTGGGGGAGTGGCTGCCGCAAAGCTTGCGCCGGGCCGAGCGGTTGCCCCGCAGCGAGGCGGTGGAATATGCGGTGCAGATCGATGAAGCGTTGTTGTCGCGGCGCCATTGGGCCAACGCCGATGCGCTGCAGCAGCTGGTGTACATATTGTTGGAAAACGCCTTCAAGTACACCTTTCAAGGCAAAGTGGCGGTGACGGCCCGGGAGGCCGACGGCGGGCTGGAATTGACAGTGGAAGACACGGGCATCGGCATGTCGCCGGAAGTGAAGGCCCATATTTTCGAACGGTTTTACCGGGGGGATCCGGCCCGCAGTACGCCGGGGACTGGCCTCGGGCTGGCCATCGCGGAACAGATCGTAGGCGCCCATCAAGGAAAAATCGACGTGGCGAGCCGGGAAGGGGAAGGCAGCCGTTTTCGCGTCTGGTTGCCGCTGGAGCCCTATTCTTGTCAACCTTTAACCGGTGGGCTATGATTGGAACATAAGGAGGATGGGACGGCATGAAGGTGATCAAAATAACCCCAAGGGGGTATTGTTACGGCGTGGTGGATGCCATGGTGCTGGCCCAACAAGTGGCCTCCGATCCGTCCTATCCGCGACCCATTTACATTCTCGGCATGATCGTCCACAACAGTCACGTGGTGGAAGCGTTTCGCCAACAAGGAATCATTACGCTGGACGGCGCGGACCGGTTGGCCCTCTTGGATCAGATCGGACACGGGACCGTTATCTTTACGGCCCACGGCGTTTCGCCCCAGGTGCGGGCCAAAGCCGCGGCCAAAGGGCTGACGGTGGTGGACGCCACTTGTCCCGACGTCATGAAAACCCATGACTTGATCGCCGCCAAAGTGGCGGAAGGGTACGAGGTCATCTACATTGGCAAAAAAGGGCATCCGGAGCCGGAAGGCGCCATTGGCGTAGCGCCGGACAAAGTGTTTTTGGTGGAAAACGAAGAAGACGTCCGGCGCTTGGACTTGTCGGCGGAAAAAGTCATTGTGACGAATCAGACGACCATGAGCCAGTGGGATACGCGGTATTTGATGGAACGCATCGTCGAAAAGTACCCGCATGCCGAAGTGTACAACGAGATTTGTCTGGCCACGCAGCTGCGGCAGGAAGCGGTGGCCGAGCAGGCCAAAGGGGCCGACTTGGCCATTGTTGTCGGCGATCCGCGGAGCAACAATTCCAATCGTTTGGCCCAAGTGGCGCAAGAAATCGCCGGCGTTCCCGCTTACCGGGTTGCCGATGTAACCGAGATCAATCCCGATTGGCTTCGAGGGATCAAAACGGTGGCCGTCACATCCGGCGCGTCGACGCCGACACCGATCACGAAAGAAGTCATCGACTATTTGGAACAGTTTGATCCCGAGCGGCCGGAGACGTGGGAAATCCGCCGGACGGCGCCGTTGAATCGGCTCTTGCCCCGGGTTCGCAAAGAGGCGGCCGAATCTTAAGCAATGAAGTCTAATATGAAGACGAATACGTTAAGAAAAAGCGCAAATAGGAAAAGGCCGGTTTCGGACTGGCACCAGGCCATTTTTTTTATTCTATCATAGAGTCAAAGAGCAAGCGGGCAGCAATGGTCGATTAAACCGGGCCGTATTTTGGCCGCCGAGGCGGGAAACGCTAACAAAAGGTTTGGACGGTGATGGACGTGTTGGTTCGGCGATACGAAGGCAACCCGATTCTAACCAAAAAAGATGTGCCTTATCCCGTGGAGACGGTCCACAATGCCGGCGTTGTCAAGCATGAAGGACGTTATATTATGTTGTTTCGTTCCCATTTGCGCAACGGCCGCTCCATCATCGGCATTGCCGAAAGCGATGACGGATACCGCTTTACCGTGCGGCCGGAACCTTTCTTGACGCCGGCGGCGGACGGAGACTTCGCTCTTTATGAAGAATACGGCGTGGAAGACTTGCGCATCAATCCGTTGGAAGGCGAGTTCTTTTTGACCTACAGTGCCTATTCCCGCCATGGCGTGCGCATCGCATTGGCCAAAACCCGGGATTTTCGGGAAGTGGAGCGCCTTGCTTTCATTTCGCAGCCGGATATGCGTAACGTCGTCCTTTTTCCGGAAAAAATCGGCGGCCGGTACGTCCGGTTGGATCGCCCCCATACCCAGATTGCTCCTTGGTCCATTTGGATTTCCTATTCACCGGATTTGATTCATTGGGGCGATTCGAAGATCGTCATCAAACCGGCCCATTACCACTGGGACGAGATGAAAGTCGGTCCCGGCGCGCCGCCCATCAAGACGCCCCAAGGCTGGCTCAACATTTACCACGGCGTGTTCGATACGATGGCCGGCGCCGTCTACCGTCTCGGTGTGGCGCTTCATGATTTAAACGATCCGTCCCGCATCTTGGGGGTTGCCGACGAATGGATCTTGCAGCCCGAAGATGCTTGGGAATTGACCGGTTATGTCCCCAATGTGGTCTTCACTTGCGGTGCGGTTCCGGAAGACGACGGAACGGTGAAAATTTATTGGGGCGGTGCCGATACGGTCATGTGTGTTGGCGAGGCCCGGCTGGACGACTTGGTGAACCTTTGCTTGACAAAAGCGCGGCCGCCTCTTTAAGCTTGCGAAAGTCCGCAGATTTTGCATGATTTGCCGAATGGGCGCATGCCGTGAAAGGATGAGGGGATGATGACGCTTCAACAGGAAAAGTTGATGGCCCGCAGGAGGTCCGAGATTTTCAACCCCGATTGCCGACGGATTATCGCGAAATTTTTTCTGCCCGGCGGGGATCATCGGGTGTACGCCTTGATCCGGCGGGTGTTGGCCTTGCCGGAAGAAGTGGTGGAGAGGGTTCTGGAAGAAGTCATGACAGAATTTGCCCATCGCCACCGGCGTTTTCGTTACATTTTGGAAAAGCATTTCCGGGCCATTGCCGGTTTGGTGTCATTGCCGACCGATAATTTATCGGAAGCGCGCAAGTTGTTGATCGGCGCCTATTTTACCAACGAATACTCGGTACAATGTGTGGGCTTGTTTAATCCGTCCATTGTGCCGCATCCGGATCAGTCGGGGCTCGATCCGGACCATTTGCGCTTCATCATGTCGTTCCGTAGCGTCGGGGAAGGCCACATTTCTTCCATCGAGTTTCGCAGTGGCGTATTGGATCAAAACAGCCAAATGATCGAGGAAGGGGTCAGCGCCTTTTTGGAAGTCCCGGAAGTGACGTATTCCCGGGTCGTTGACCGCTCGCTCCTGCTGGCCAAGTTGGATGAAGAAGGAACGGGGCCGCAAGTGCTCGCGCTGCTGGAGGAGAAGTTGCCCGAACAGTGCCACAAAGAGGACTTGGTGGAGGCGTCCCGCTACCTGGAGGTCTCGGAAGAAGAACAAAAGGCCCTTGCCGACCAGTTGCTCCGGGCGGCCGAATGGTTTCTGCACAACAATTATGAGATTCGTTTCGACCCTGAAACGAAATTGTCGGAGCGAGTCATTTACCCCATATCGCCCAACGAATGCAAAGGGTTGGAAGATGCCCGGTTCGTGGCGTTTCGCGAAGACGACGGCAGTGTCGTCTATTGCGCCACTTATACCGGGTACAATGGCTTTGCCATTCAGCCGAAAATGTTGGAAACGCGGGACTTTGTCAATTTCAAAGTGACGACCATGGCCGGCCGGGCGGTGAAAAACAAGACGATGGCCCTCTTTCCCCGCCGTATCGGCGGCAAGTTCGCCATGATCTCCCGCCAAGACGGCGAAAACATGCACATTATGTTTTCCGACAACCGTTATGTCTGGAATAATTCGGAAGTGATACGGACGCCTTCCAGTCCGTGGGAGCTCATTCAGATTGGGACCGGAAGCCCGCCCATCGAAACGGAAGCGGGATGGCTGGTCGTCAACCATGGCGTCGGGCCGATGCGCAAATATTGCTTGGGGGTGGAGTTGCTCGATTTGGACGATCCGCGGCGCGTCATTCGCCATTTGGAAGAGCCAATCCTTTCGCCCAACGCGGACGAGCGGGAAGGATATGTGCCCAATGTGGTATATACGTGCGGCGCCCTCATTCACGGCGGCGAGCTGATCATTCCGTATGCCATGTCCGACTGGATTTCGGGCATCGCTTCCCTGTCGTTGGAACGGTTGATGGCCCATTTGGTGGGATAAAAATCAAGCGCCGCCGCCATTTCCTGTCATTGGGAGGAGGGAGCTTCGGCGGAGGCACAGACGACTTTGTTGCCACCGAGTCGTTTGGCTTCGTAAAGGGCTTGGTCGGCCACCTGCAGCAACTGCATCATATCTTGTCCCGGTAATGGAACGGTGGCCGCCACACCGGCACTGATGGTGAGATGTTTTCCCGAACGGGCGTACAAGTGTTCAATTTTCATTTCTTCGACCCGTTGCCGCATCTGTTCCGCGACGACGGACGCTCCATCCAACCCTGTATGGGGCAAGATGACCGCAAATTCTTCGCCGCCGTAACGGGCCACCAAGTCGGTGGGCCGTTTTACCGTATTTTGCAATACGTGGGCGACTTTGATGAGGCACGAGTCGCCGGCGAGATGCCCATAATGGTCGTTGTACAGTTTAAACGAGTCGATGTCGATTAAGATCAGGGAAAGAGAAAACTTCCCCCGGGCCGCCCGGGCCCATTCGATGGCTAAATATTGGTTGAACTGGCGCCGGTTGGCGATGCCGGTCAATCCGTCTTGGGTCGAGAGCTGTTTCAATTTGCGGTTGGCTTCTTCCAGTTTTCGCGTCACTTCCAGCAACTCTTTTTCCCGTTGCTTGCGCCGGTCCATTTCCCGTTTCAATGCCAAGGCATTGCGGATGCGTGCCAATAGTTCGATTTTGTTGAGCGGTTTGGTGATGTAATCGGTTGCGCCGGCGGCAAAAGCGCTTTCCAAAACGCTGATTTCGGTGTTGGCGGTAACGATGATGACCGGCAAGTCTTCGCCTCTTTCGTGGCCTTTAATGCGCCGGCACGCTTCAATTCCGTCAATTTCCGGCATGACGACATCCATTAAGATCAGTTCTATGTTGGTCATCGCGGTTTGATTTTCTTGGACACCGTCATCCATTCCCAATATTCGAAATGCTTCCGCCGCAGAAGTGGCGGTCAGGATGTCCGAAAAACCGGCTTCTTGCAAGATGGTTTTCAATAGCAACAAGTTGAAACGGGAGTCGTCCACGATCAAAATGCTCATCGACCGATCCTTCCTCATGTTTACCGCATGTCATGGCCACAGTCATGACTGTATATGTAAATTATATCATAACATCAGACCATATTTTGCATGAAACAAAAAACTTGAAATGAATTAAGGAAAAGGCGGTTTTATGGGGGGTGACCGGATGGGACGCCGGCCGGAGGCGGTGATCATTGGCGGGGGACCGGGGGGAATGGCCAGTTTCATATGGGCTAAACGACTCGGGATCGATGTGCTGCTGTTGGAAAAGGAACGGGAACTGGGCGGACAGTTGCGCCAAATTTTCAACCGAATTATCGATTATCCGGGGTTGCCGGTGGAAAACGGCGATGCGTTGATCAAACGTTTTGTCGAACATGTGCGTCCTTGGTCCCAGGACATTCGTTGCGGAGTGGAAATTCTTTTCTTGGATGTGGCGGCCAAAAAAATTGTCGTGCGGGAAAAAGAACAGGAAGAGACGTACGAGCCCCGGTTTTTGATTCTCGCCATGGGGGCCCGGCAACGGCGATTGGGGGTTCCGGGCGAGGAAGAAATGCAAGCGCGGGGCGAGTCGTATTCGGCGGCCAGGGACCGCTTTCGCTTTTGCGGCCGCCCGGTCGCGGTGGTCGGCGGGGGCGATCGGGCTTTGGAAGGGGCCCTTTTGCTCGCCGAAGCCGGCGCCGACGTATTGCTCATCCATCGGCGGCGGCAATTTACGGCCCGCCCCGAATATCTCCAGCCGGTCTTGCGCCACCGGCGCATCCGGGTGTTGACCGAATCGGTTGTGCAGCGCATCGTCGGGCAAAAGCGGCTGGAGGGCATCGTCGTTCGCCGGTTGAACGGCGATCCCGACTGTACAGAGGCGGAGCAGTTTTGTCGTGTGGACGCGCTGTTTGTCCGGATCGGGACGGAACCGAACAGTCATCTGGTCAGCGGTCAAGTGGCGACCGATGATCGGGGTTTTGTCCTCGTTGACGAAGCGATGGAGACGAGTGTGGAAAACGTGTTTGCCGTAGGCGATTTGTGTACCCGTCCCCTCTATTCCAGCATTTCCATGGCCACGGCGCAAGGTATGGTGGCGGCCAAGACGATTGCTTCCCGCCGCGGACAATCGCTGTCTCCGATGGAACAAGCCCGTTCGTTGGAATAAATCGGACATGAAACGCCCAAAGTAAACAAAAAGGGGTTGGAGACCGTGAATGGGTGGTACCAAAGGTTGATCCGGGCGTTGGATGAAATTGGGCGGCGGATGGAACAGTGGCAACGGCGGTACGAAGAACGTCCGGGGGAGTCCGCGGAGGTTGCCGGAAAAATTCGGCAATCTTCGTCCACGGTGCAAGACGGGATTCGCCAGTTGCGCTTCATGTTGGCGGAAGCGGCGGAAAAAGACGGTGAGGGGGTTCCCGCCGAGTGGGATTTGGTGTCGGTGGTCCCGGCGGATAAGGCCGATCCGGAAGCGGCGGAACGGAGCGGGACGTTGCCGGAAGCCAAGAAATTGGACGAGGCGTTTCGCCGCGGCATGGACGGATTTGAACACCTGAAAGAATTGATCAAGACTTACAGTCGGCGTCCGCCGGAGGAGCGGCTCTTTTGGGCGGAAGAGGTGGAGCAGATTGGAAAAGAATTTCACAGGATTTATCAGTTATCCCGGGACGCCCATGACGCCAATTGGCATGATCGATATGATTAATCGTCGGTCGCCTTTTCTGCTAACCTTACAATGAGGCAAAAAGAAGCAAAGTTGGTTTGCGGCGGACTTGTGTGACGGCACGAGTGTCGCTGCTTTTTCATTTTCTTGAAAAATAGATAAAGGGATGTTAGTATAAATAAGGACTGTGGTACTCAAATGAATTAAATTTTATTATGAAAAAGCGAGATGAGTGACATTGGAGGAAATCGGCAGACAGAAACGGAAAAAACTGGCGACGCGTCGGCGAATTTTCGAAGCCGCATTGAAACTTTTCCGGGAAAAAGGATACGAAGCGACGACCATCGATGATATCGCCTTGGAGGCGGATGTGGCGAAAACGACGTTTTTTAAACATTTTCCCCGCAAGTACGAAATAATTTTGGAATTTCTTGAAAAACGGCGTGAGCGAATTATGGCCGCTGCCTCCGAAGAGCAAATCGGCCATCTATCGACCAAAATGCAGTTGGCCCACATTTTGAGTACAACAGTAATGCTAAACGAGAGTGATCCGATCATTACGGAAATTGCCATGACCGAGTATGTTCGGTCGGGCGATATTATTCAAATGGATACGCCGATCATCGAACTTTTTTATAAGACGCTGGAACGGGGGAAAGAGCGGGGGGAAATCCGCCTAGACGTCAGTTCCCACGTCGTCGCCCGCGTGTTGTGGGCCTATTATGTGGATTCTCTGTTTAGCTGGGTGCGGAGCAAAAGGGAACAGCCGTTGGGTCCGATGTTGTTGGCCGGAATTGATGTAATTTTTGAGGGGATTGCCAATACGTCTGCCGCTGCGCATGTTCCGGCGGTTACGTCTGCAAGCCCGGGCAGTGGCGAAAAAATCTTAATGAACGGCTCTTAATGGCAGCCGTTCTTATATTTTTTTATTTATAATTAAAACGCTTACATCTTATTTCAAACATAGTTGACAGTGTTTTTTTTCGTTGATATTATTAAAGTAAAATTGTAAACCAAGGTATACTTTTATATTTTGGTACTCATGAAAAAGGATGGTGAAAAATGGCCTTATCCAAGCTGGATCTTCTGCAAACCACGGTTGGCCAACTGCTGGCGACGAGGGCGAAGGAAATCCCGGACCGCGTCTACATTCGGTTCGAGGATAAGGCGATCACTTACGGTGAATTCGACCGTATGGTGAACCAAGTCGCCAACCGGCTCTTGGCCGCGGGCATCCGGAAAGGCGACCGGGTGGGGCTTTTTCTGGATAACTCCATCGAATACTGCCTCCTGTTTTGGGCCATCGCCCGCGTCGGAGCGGTCATGGTGCCGATGAACACCGGTTATCCGGCCGATGAACTGCGGTACGCCGTTAACCATTCGGAACAAATCTTGCTGTTTGCCCACGATCATTTGCGCTCCGTTGTGGAAGAATGTCGGGATCAATGTACATCGCTCAAAGAGGTCGTTTATGTAGGCGGACCGGAACCGAATTTTGAAACTTGGTTACACGGCAGCACGGACACGCCGGTGGAAGTTGACGTATCTCCCAGAGATTTGCTTGGCGTTTATTATACGTCGGGCACGACGGCCCGTCCCAAAGGGGTCATGTTGTGCCACAATTCGTACGTGCTGGGTGCGGATTTTTGGTGCAGCGCTTTCGAATGCAAAGAGGAAGATACGTTGTACGGCTTTTTTACGCTTTTCCATGCCAACAACGGGATTTACCTGCAGGTCGGCGCCGTCTTGAACGGTTGCACGTTCGCTTTCCGGCGGGGATTCAGTGTGCGGGAACACTGGGACTTGGTTCAAAAGTTCGATGCAACCGTTTTCAACTCGGCGGGAGGCATTTCTTCCATGTTGGCGGCCCAGCCCCCTTCTGAGAAGGATAAGGCGCACCGCGTCCGTGCGGTTGTCAACGGGATCAACATGGGGGCGGAAGCGAAAAAAGCGTTTGAGGATCGGTTCGGCGTGGTGTTGTTAGACGCCTATTCGCTGACAGAATGTCTGACGGGTACGATTGAACGGCTGGCCGATGTACCGAAACGCACGTTTGAACGTTTGAAAACTATTGGACGGCCCTCCGAATGGGTGGAAATGAAAATCGTCGATGACGATGGAAATGAGCTTCCGCCCGGAGAAAAGGGAGAAATTTGTTTCAAGGGTCCCGCCGTCATGTTGGGTTATTTGAACAACCCGGAAGAGACGGCGAAAGCGCTGAAGGACGGTTGGCTGTATACGGGGGATGTCGGGTATGTGGATGGGGACGGTTACCTCTATTACAGCGACCGGAAGAAAGACATGATCAAACATAAAGGCGAAAACGTGGCCAGCGCCGAAGTGGAGCGGGTGTTATGTTCCCATCCGTCGGTGCAAGAGGCGGCGGTCATCGGTGTGCCCGATCCGTTTGTGGATGAAGAAATCAAAGCTTATATCATATTAAAACCGGGCGAAAAAGAAGACCCGTGGGCGCTCATCGAACATTGCCGTAAGTACTTGGAAGAATTCAAAGTGCCGCGCTTTATCGAATTCAGAGACAGTTTTCCGCGGCCGACGGCAGTACCGAAAATTTTGAAAGCGGCGCTGCGGGCCGAGAAAGCCGACCTGCGGGAAGGGTGCTTTGACCGCGGGCCGAGTAAAGGAGGAAAAAAACGTTGAGAAAAGTAGCTGTCCTTGGTGTTGGTCAGTGCAAGTGGGGCATGCTGGCCGATCGCACGGTACACGATATGATCGCCGAAGTTGGAAATGCTGCGCTGCGCGATGCGGGCGTGCCGCGCAACTTGATCGAAGCCGTTTATTTGGGCAATGTCACCGGCGGAGAGTTGTGCAATCAATATACGATGGGTTCCGTCGCCGCCCATGCTTTGGGGATTCCTGCCGTGCCCGCCCATCGGTATGAAGCTGCATGCTGCACCGGCGCGATCGGTTTCCGGGAAGCTTATCTGGCGGTGGCCAACGGGGTGTACGATTTTGTGTTGGTGATCGGCGTCGAAAAGTTGAACGTCGGCGACATGGATCGGACCGTCGAGGTAATCTCCCGCGGATTTGACAGCTGGGAAGGGCGGATTGGACTTTTGGCGCCGTCCCAGTACGCATTGTATGCGACGGCCCATATGCACGCGTATGGAACGACGCGGGAACAGTTGGCCATGGTGGCGGAAAAAAATTATTACCACGGATCGTTAAATCCGGATGCGCATATGCAGAAACGGTACACGGTGGAAGACGTATTGGCGGCGCCGATGATTTCCGATCCGCTGGGGCGGCACGACTGCTCCCTTGTGACCGACGGGGCGGCCGCTGTGGTGATTGGCCCGTTGGAAAAGGCGAAGGAATATAATGCCCGGCCCATTGAAGTGTTGGCGTCCGCTGTGGGGGCCGAAACGTCGACGACCGCTTCCCGCGAGTCGTATGTGTCGTTCGGAAGCACGCGGAGAGCCGTGGAAGCGGCTTACAAACAGGCCAAGCTCGGTCCGGAAGACATTTCCTTTGTCGAAACCCACGATTGCTTTACGATTACTGAAATCATTAACATCGAAGATCTCGGCTTCGTGCCCAAAGGCGAAGGCGGTGCGGCGGTCCAAGACGGTTATACCCGTTTGGGCGGAAAAATTCCGGTCAATGTAAGCGGCGGATTGAAGGCGAAAGGGCACGCGCTGGGAGCCACCGGTGTCGGGCAAATTTATGAAGCGGTCAAGCAGCTGCGCGGTGAAGCCGGAGAAAGACAGGTGCCGAATGCGGAAGTCGCGCTCACTCACATGTTGGGCGGCGCACCTTCCATTAGCACCGTTCACATATTCGCCAGGGGGTACTGAGGATGAGCGCCAACGGGAAAACAGCGTTGATGGGAGTCAAATGTTTGGATTGCGGGAAGGTGCTGGTGGCGCCCGCGTGGGCGTGTACGGACTGCGGCAGCGACAAGATTGGTGAAGAAATGCCTTTATGCGGGAAAGGCACCGTCGTCACCCATACGGTCGTGCGTCGGCCCAGTCCAGGATTTCCCGATGCTCCGTACATGGTCGTCGTCGTCAAGATGGAAGAAGGGGTTGAGATTCCCGGCTGGTTGGCCGGTTTTGAAAACGAATCGGTTCAAGTTGGCACGCCTGTTCGTTTCAGCCATTTCGACCACCGGAATATCCCGCAGTTTCGGGTGTTGCATGAAGGATGAAAGAAGGAGGCAATGCTTGATGGGTGCCAAAAAGAAAAAACGGACGTTCATCGATTTGTCCGTGCCGATTCGCCGTCCTGTGGAAGGAGAAATGAGGGGGGACTTGGCGGCTGCGTTGGCGGCGGAAATCCAATACCGGGATCATGCCGCTAACGCCGAATTTGCTGCCAAGATGTGGGGTTGTAAAGTGGAAGATTTGCCCGGCGGATTAAGCTATGCCGACGAACAATTGTCGTTAAATTCCCATGCGGGGACGCACTTGGACGCTCCGTACCATTATCACCCGACGTCGGAAGGTAGGCCGTCGAAAACCATCGACGAAATACCGTTGGAAGAACTGTATGGCCATGGTGTGCGGCTTGACTTGCGGCACAAGAAGCCGGGAGAGAAGGTCACCGTCCAGGACATTAAGGACGCTTTGGCCGCCATCGAATACACGTTGCAACCGGGTGACATTGTTTACTTGTGGTTTGACGCGGATAAAACGTTCGGCACGGCGGACTATTGGAACCAGTACCCGGGCATGAGCGCGGAAGCGACCCGCTACATTTTGGATCACGGTGTCAAGTTGATCGGCACCGATGCGGTCGGATTTGATATTCCGTTCCATTACATGGCTGAAGAATTTCAACGTACCGGTGACCGTTCCAAATTGTGGGAAGCCCATTTTGTCGGAATTGAAAAAGAGTATTACCACATTGAGAAACTTGCCAACCTTGACAAATTGCCGCCTTACGGGTTTATCACCATGGCGTTTCCGATCAAACTGGAAAAATGCAGCGGAGCTTGGTGCCGGGCTGTGGCGATCATAGAAGAAGATGAGGAATAAATGGATATTGCGAGCCGCCTGCCTTTGCGGCAGGTGGCGTTTTCTGATTCAAATGCGGCATGAAGATATTTTTTTTGATACAAAAATAAACTCCGGTAGCAAGTATAGTTAGAAAAAATTCGAGAAACATGGAACGACAAAAATCTAATGAAATGCAAAATCATTTTGCTTGACCACGAATTAGTTGTATAATGAGTCAAAAACAGCAACAAATTTTTTATTACTCGTGGAAAATGGCCATTGTCGACGAAAAATGCAGTACTGGCGACAAAGAGGTTGCAATTGACAGACTAGATTTTAGAGTAGTACAATAGGGCTGATAAAAAAGTAAACTATAGTACACATATAAATTAGGGTATTATAGGAAAATTACCAGTAAGAAGGGGGGTAAGTCCTTACGTTACGAGATGTTTTCGCCGAAAAGTAAGCGTTGACATTGTAAAATGATGAAAGCGGCGCCAACGAACCGAGAGTTAAGGAGAGGCAAGGGGGATTGAAGGTATGTGGAAAAAATGGGCCGTCATGCTGCTGTGTCTTATCTTAACATTGCTTGCGGCTTGTTCGTCAACATCAACTTCGTCAACGTCGGATTCATCATCTTCTTCGGCCTCATCATCCGGCGGAGAACAGCAACAACAAGTGTATAAATTGATTGCCAGCATTCAATCGCCAAAAGAAGCGTATCTTAGCAAAGGTTTTGACGCATTTTTGGATCGGATTGAAGAAAAATCCGGCGGGAGGATTGTTTTTGAACGTTATTACGCGGAGGCGCTGGTGAAAGCGGCGGACCACTTGCAGGCGGCGGCGTCGGGGATTGCCGATTTGGCTGCCATTAACCCTTCGTTCACCCCGTCTGAGACGCCGTTGTCGTCCATCGGTACATTGCCGTCCCTTTGGGAAAACATGAAAGCGGGAACATTGGCATATCGGGCTTTGTTTGAAAAATATCCTCAATTTAACGAAGAATTCGAAAAGTTAGGGGTGAAAATCGTCGGTCATGCGGCTTACCCGAGTTTCTACATCATTACGAACCGGGAAAACACGGATAACTTTGAAAAAATCAAAGGCTTGAAGTTGTTGGCTAACGGTTACCAAGGGATGTTGGCCGAAGCGATGGGCGTCGTTCCGTCTGCCGTCGTTCTCACGGAAAGCTTTGAATTGATGGAGAGAGGAACGATTGACGGTGTGATGTTAGGATTTTCTTCAGCGGCCGCCTACGGGATTCACGAAATAGCCAAAACCGTATGGAAACTTCCGGTCGGTTCCGCGGCAGGAGTATATGGGATGAACATGAACACCTATAACTCGCTGCCGGATGATTTGAAACAAGTCATTGCAGAGGCGGCGCTGGAGAACATTGACGATTTCCATCAAATTTACCAAGTGGAAGGCGAAGAAGCATCGATGGAAAAATTTGTCGAAAAGGGTGTCAACATTGTTGAACCCTCTGCAGAAGACGTGGCCCGTGTTCAACAAATGGCGCGGGAGCATGTGTGGATGAAATGGGCGGAAGAAATGAAAAAACTAGGTCATCCGGCCGAGGAAATTTTAAACACATTTGTTGAGGAAATCAATAAATACGAGGCGGAAATGAAAAAATAAACCTCTTTTCCAGGAGGTTGTTCGATGAACAGATGGTTGCTGGCGATCGACAAAGTCCACCAAAAATCTGAGATCTTCGTCGTGTATTTGTCGGGGCTTTTTGTCTTGCTCATCATGGTGCTCACTTCGCTGGAAGTGTGCCTGCGAAAATTTGCCAATACGAGCATCCCAGGGGTGTTAGAGATTACGGCCCAATTGATGGTGGGCATCGGGCTGCTCGGCGTGTCGTATGTTCAACAAAAGAAAGAACATATTTCCGTGGACATCATTTCCAACAAATTGCCTCGGTCGTTTTTGAAGATTTCCGACTTGTTCATTTACCTCTTGGGCTTGTTTATCACGGGAGTGTTCTGTTGGCAAGGATTTGTCGCGTTTTCCAATTCGTTCATGCGCAATGAATACGTGTTGGCTTTAATCAAAGTGCCCGTTTGGCCGGGAAAACTGATTGTTGCCGTGTCGATGCTGTTGATTGTCATTCGGTTTTTATTGGATATCGTGCACTATTTTATTCCGCCGGTTGAAAGTCAACAGTAAACATGAAAAAATCGAAGCGCCCTGGTTGCAGGGTGCTTCGATTCTTCAATGTTTGCAACGGCCATTTTATCGAAACATGTGAAAGGTGAGAGCGATGAGCCCGGTGACGATCGGATTAATTGGCTTGGTTGTATTGTTGCTTTTGTTGTTTTTGCGGGTACCGGTGGCCATCTGCATGGCGGTCGTCGGGTTTGTCGGATACTTGTTGATTAGCGGGCCCCAGGCTGCGTTGAAATTGATGAGCATTGTCCCGTTTTCGACGTTGAACAATTATACGTTTTCCGTCGTTCCTTTGTTTGTCTTGATGGGGTATTTTGTTTTTTACGGCAATCTTGCGACCGGGATGTTCAACGCCCTTAACAAGTGGCTGAGCCACATCCGCGGCGGTATCTGTTATGCCACCATCTTGGGCGGTGCGGTATTTGGGGCTGCCAACGGCGGAGGACCGGCTTCCACGGCGACGTTGGCCAAAATTGCCGTTCCCGAAATGACGAGATTAGGCGTCAACCGGCGATTGACCTACGGCGTTGTGGCTTCGGCCGGCCCGTTGGCGACAATGATTCCGCCGAGCATCTTAATGATTATTTACGCCATTTTGGCGGAGCAATCGGTCGGCAAACTGTTGATAGCCGGGATCGTACCGGGCATCATTATCACCATCGGGTATTGTGTCACGGTATTTATCTTGACCAAAAGAAACCCCGATTGGGTGCCGAAGGCTGAAAAAGTTCCGTTTAAGGAAAGGGTTCAGTCCCTCAAAGGCATATGGGGTTTTGGTATTCTGATTGCCTTCATTATGTTGGGGTTGTATTTTGGCTTTTTTACGCCAACGGAAGCGGGGGCCATCGGCGCCTTGGTCGCTCTGGTGATTACGGTGGTCACGAGAAGGCTGAATTTGAAAGGCTTTAACATGTCCATTTACGAGACGATCAAAACATCGGCCATGGTGTTTTTTATCATCGTGTCGTCGATTCTTTTCGGGTATTTTCTCGGAATCACGCGACTGCCCTCGACCATATCCGAGTTTATCGTTTCGTTGAACGTCCATCCGATGGTCATCATGATTTGTATTTGCTTGTTGTATATTTTCTTGGGAATGTTTATCGATATGTTGTCGGCGCTGTTTATCACGATTCCCATCATATTGCCGGCGGTGGTCGAACTGGGGTTCGATCCGATTTGGTTTGGCGTCATCGTAGTGTTTATCGCGGAACTTTCGATGGTGACTCCGCCGTTTGGACTCAGTTTGTTTGTCATTAAAGGGTCAATCAAAGACAGCAGCATCCCCGAGATTGTCCGCGGTTCGTTGCCGTTCATTGTGGCCGATCTCGTGATTTTGCTCATCTTTTTGTTTTTCCCGGATCTGATTCTTTTCCTGCCCAACATGATGAAAGGCTAATCGGGGGAACTTACGAACGTTTATCGGATGAGTGTAAAAGAGACAGCTGTGCACGCCATTGAATTGTCACAAAATGTGATGAACTAATCGAAGAAATGTGTTATACTAATTATGCTTTGGCAGTCACGACTTTTTTGATAATATAAAGTTCAGGTGGATTTATATTACTTAAGATTTTGAGTAAAGAGGGGTAAGGACGGGAAATGGAGACAAAGCAGATGAAGTCGTTGGAGGACGCCTTCCGGGCTGCGAAGGTTCATTACAACTGGCCGGTGAGTCGGCTCATTGAAGCCGCCATCGTCCGAGGGGAAGGGATTTTAACTGCCCAGGGGGCGTTTCGGGCAACGACCGGCCAATATACCGGCCGTTCTCCCAAAGACAAGTTTATCGTCGATGAGCCGGCCGCGCAGCATGTTCATTGGGGAGATGTGAACCGGCCGCTGTCTTCCGAGCATTTTGAACGGCTGTACCAAGACGTCATGCGATATGTGGGCGAAAACGAGTGGTTTTGTTTTCAAGGTTTTGCCGGAGCCGATCCGGCTTATCGGCTGCCGATACAAGTATTCACTGAATTCGCCTGGCACAATTTGTTCGCCCGCCAGCTCTTCATCCGGCCGTCGCGCGAAGAATTGGCGGACTTCAATGCCCAGTTTACGGTCGTAGCCGCGCCGCGGTTCAAGGCGGATCCCCGAATCCACGGCACCCGCTCAGAGACGTTTATCGTTCTCAGTTTCGCCCGGCGGGTCGTGCTCATTGGCGGTACCGAGTATGCCGGAGAAATCAAAAAGTCCATTTTCACCGTAATGAATTACCTCTTGCCGCAGCAGGGCGTTTTTCCCATGCACTGTTCAGCCAACATCGGGCCGAAAGATGACGTGACGCTGTTTTTCGGCCTCTCCGGGACCGGTAAGACGACGTTGTCGGCCGATGTCGGTCGTCGGTTGATCGGCGACGACGAACACGGTTGGTCGGATCGAGGTGTGTTCAACATCGAAGGCGGTTGTTACGCCAAGTGCATTCACTTGTCGGCGGAGCACGAGCCGGAAATTTACAATGCCATCCGCTATGGTGCAGTGTTGGAAAACGTAGTAGTGGATGAAGCGACGCGGGAACCGGATTACGACGATGCGTCGCTTACGGAAAACACCCGGGCGGCATATCCGGTCGATTTTATCGAGGGGGCGGTCATCCCTGGTGTCGGCGGCCATCCGAACGTCATCATCTTCTTGACGGCCGATGCGTTTGGCGTGTTGCCGCCGGTGGCGAAATTGACCAAGGAACAAGCCATGTACCACTTTTTGTCCGGCTATACCAGCAAGCTGGCCGGTACCGAACGGGGCGTCACCGAACCGCAGGCGACGTTTTCCGCCTGTTTTGGCTCGCCGTTTTTGCCTATGGATCCCAATGTGTACGCCAAAATGTTGGGCGAGAAAATCGAGCGGCACAACACGCGGGTCTATTTGGTGAACACCGGCTGGTCCGGCCGTCCCTACGGTGTGGGGGAACGCATCAAACTGCGCTATACGCGGGCGATGGTGCGGGCGGCCATTGAAGGGGTATTGGATGAGGTGGAAACGGTCGTCGATCCGGTGTTCGGTCTGCAAATTCCCGTCCGTTGCCCGGATGTGCCGGATACGGTATTGAATCCGCGGGCCACTTGGTCCGACGGAGCAGCCTACGACCGGCAAGTCCGTGAATTGGCCCTCCGTTTCCGGGACAACTTCGAAAAGATTGCGCATTTGGCACCGGAATTAAAAGACGTAGGCCCCAAAATTATATGACAATGAAAAAGACGGGTTGATTGCGGCAAAATAAGAGGCCTGGTTGTACACAGGCCTCTTAATTGTTGTTGGGGGGGCACTATTTATACTGTGTCGGCAGGAATTCGGCCGGGTGGCGAAGCATTTCGGCGATGGTTTGGGGAGGAACCGGAGGACTGAGCAGATAGCCTTGAATGGCGTCGCAATTCAGTTGCCTTAGCATTTCCAGCTGTTCTTCCGTTTCCACTCCTTCGACGATGACGCTCATCTTTAAGTTATGTGTCAGTTCGATGGCCGCTTTGACGATGGCGTAGTTGTCCGAGTCTTTTTGGAAATTGCGCATAAAGGACCGGTCGACTTTGATCGAATCCAGCGGCAATTGCTGCAAATAGCTTAAGGAAGAGTAACCGGTGCCGAAGTCGTCGAGGGAAATGTGGATGCCCATCGCTTTCAAATCGCGTAAAATTTGAATTGTCCTATCCGGTTGCTGCATGACCATCGTTTCGGTCACTTCCAACTCCAAACATGTGGCGGGCAAATTGAATTCCTGTAAGACGTCTTCCACCACTTTCCGCAAATTGCTCTGGTACAACTGGGCCATGGAAAGGTTGACGGCGACCCGAACCGTAGTAAGGCCTTCTTGTCGCCATTGTTTGGCTTGTCGGCATGCCGCGCGCAATACATACTCGCTGAGGGGAAGAATAAGTCCCGATTCTTCGGCTACCGTGATGAACTTATTGGGATAGACGACACCCAGTTCCGGGTGTTGCCAGCGGACCAGCGCTTCCACCCCGATGATGGTGCCCGTCCGCAAGTCCAACTTCGGTTGGTAATGAAGGAAAAATTCCTGTTGTTTGAGACCTTTCCGCAATTCGTTTTCCAATTTGAGGCGTTCCGCCGTGTAGACGTTCATGCTGGAATGGAAAAACCGATAGGCGTTGCGCTTTTCCTTCGCTTCGTACATGGCGGTGTCGGCGTGCCGAATCAATTTGTCGACGTGGTCGCCGTCATCGGGATACATGCTGATGCCGATACTGGGCGTGATGGCGTATTCCTGCCCTTCCAGCACGAACGGTTCGGTAAAAGCGGACAATATCTTTTCCGCCGTTTTGGCCGCCGTCGGCCCGTCGCTCGGATACAACAAGAGAATAAATTCGTCGCCGCCCAAGCGGGAAACGGTGTCGTTTTCCCCTAAACATTGACTGAGACGGACGGCCACTTGTTTCAACAAGATGTCCCCCACGGTGTGCCCTAACGTGTCGTTGATGAATTTGAAGCGGTCCAGAGCCAAAAACATGACGGCCAACTGTTGCCGGTTCCTTTTGGCGGCGGCGATGGCTTGTTTGAGCCGATCGAGAAAGAAAATGCGGTTGGGCAGCCCGGTCAAGGCGTCGTGATAGGCCATGAACTGGATTTGCGACTCCAGCTTCTTGCGCTCCGTGATATCTTTGAGCACACCGACGTAGTGGGTGACGGTACCCGTTTCGTCTTTGACCGTGCTGACGGACAGTTCTTCGTAATACAGCTCGCCGTTTTTGCGGCGGCCTTGCAATTCGCCCCGCCATTGCCCCGTCCGCCGCACCGCTGCCAACATTTGCTCGACCGTTTCCGGTTGGGTGTTGAGGGCGAGCAGTTGGAGCGGGCTTTTGCCCACCGCTTCCGCTTCCGTATAGCCGGTCAAGGCCGTGAAGGCCGGGTTGGTGGTGACGATTTTGTCGTTGGTGTCGGTGACAACGATGCCTTCCGAGATGCTTGCGAAGATTTTCGCCGCAAGCCGCTCATTTTCTTGCGACTTTTTCAAGTCGGTCAAATCGCGGGCAACGGTGGAATAATATTCGACTTCGCCACCTACCCCTTTGTGGGCGATGATGACCTGGTGCACCGGAATTTCCCGTCCGTCGTTGCTTAACAAGACGGCTTCCCCGCTCCAAATGCCGTTTTGGGCGGCCGCCGGGAGTATTTCTTCGATCATTTTGCGCGCCATTTCCGGCGGATGGCCTTTAGGGATGCTGAGATCGGTCAACTTAGCTTCATCCTCGATGCCCAACATACGGCGGCCTGCCCGGTTTAAATAAAGGGTGCGACCATGGGCGTCGGCGGTGGAGACGAAGTCGGTCGTCTCTTCCAAGATGGCCAACAGCCGCTGTTGTTCTTTTTCCCGTTGATTGCGCTCGCTGACGTCGCGAAATACGAGGACGACGCCTTGGACGTCGCCATTGTCCGTGCGGATGGGCGCGGCGCTGTCGTCAATGGGAATTTCGGCGCCGTCTTTGGTCAGCAACAATGTATGGTTGGCCAGTCCGACCACAATGCCTTCGCGCAACACTTTATCGACCGGCGACTCCGCCGGTTGACGGGTTTGTTCGTTGATGATGCGGAAAACTTCCGTAACCTTATGGCCGCGGGCTTCCTCCTCGGACCAGCCGGTGAGCCGTTCCGCCACCGGATTCATGAATTGGATGCGGCCTTCCTCATCGGTGGCGATTACGGCGTCGCCGATGCTGTGCAAGGTCGTATACAGCCACTTCCGGTTCAATTTCAGCCGCCGTTCCGTGCGGTACAACCGCCGAATGGCCATTTTGACGTTATCGACAAAAATGGCTTGATGTAAAAAACCGTAGGCGATGACTTTCAGCACATGGGCGGCGATGTTGAAAAAGTCGTTAATCAACACGTACCGGGTGAAAAAAATTTCGCTTATGAGCAGCAAACCAATGCTGACAAACAATTCTTTGGTCGCAAATGGGTATTCATTCCGCCGGCGGATATATAACGCGACGCCCGTTGCGACATACACCACGAGCAGCAGCGTTTGCGCAACCAAGTAAAACGGCGTCGGACCTTGGCCGGAATAGTGAAGATCCGGAATGACGGCGGGATGAAACAATACGATCCAGTAGACAAAACCGGTCAGGCCCAATGCGCCTGCTAAGTAGATGTAGCGGACAAAAAAACGCGTCGTTCGTTTTGGCGTCTGCAAGATGGCCAGAAGCAGTCCGATGGCGACAAAAAATCGCGCCGCCATGGAGAAAACGAGGGTTTGCTGGCTGTTGGCGGCATATGGATTTGGCATGCCCCTATAGGACAATATGTGGGCGTAGTCGATGAGCCCGACGGTCAAAAAAACTGCCGCGATGAGCAACAATTGCGGGTTTTGCCGCCGGGATTGAAAATACCAACCGGTCATAAAGATGAGCAGAGAGACCATGACAGAAAACGTTTCCAACAAAGGGTGCAACATCAACCAGTAAGATTCTTGCAGGATGGCGGCCGGCCGCACGCGCCACGCCAACATCAGCGCGAGCAAAAGCAGCGCTCCTATGCCGATGACCGTTCCAAGCTGGATGTCTCTGGACCAAGAGGTGCCCGTTTGCGCGGTCGGTGTGTTTTGGTCCGATTGCGGTGGTTTTACGGTCGAATGATTCATTCGTATTTCCTCGCTTGCGTTGCTGTCGTGATGGAAAAATGGAGAATTTTTGCCGATTAAAGACATTATACTGCAATTTTGGGCAGGAAACCACTTATTGGCAGACTTTGATCAAATGGCCAATATCGTTTACTGGCCGTCGTTGTTGGTCGTCCGGTTGGTCGTTGCGCCGTTTTGGTATACAATTACTTGATAGTCTCGTCCAAAAGTTGCGGATACATAGCGTGAACACGAACACAGAAACGCGAAAACATACGCGGAAAGGGGATTTTCGACATGTTGTTGCAATGGGCTGCCCATTTGTTACAGCCCCATGTCCAGTTGGAGAAAGCGGAATTGTTGCGCCTGTTGGAGCGGCCGCCGAAGCCCGAGCTGGGCGATGTGGCTTTTCCGTGCTTTTCGTTGGCTAAAACGTGGCGCCGGGCGCCGCAACAGATCGCTGGCGAATTGAAGGAACGCCTGCTCGCAGCCCAAGCGGATGGCCAGGCGGCGGGCGGGAGCGACGATGCCGGGGTGCAACGTTGGCTGATGGCGCTGCAAAAAGTGGAAGTGGCCGGCGGTTATTTGAATTTGTTCGTCGATCGGAGTCGACTGTTTCCGCTTATGTTGACCCAGGCGTCGGACATGGCGTTGCCGCAACCGGGGCGGGGGAAACGGGTGGTGGTGGAATTTTCCTCGCCCAACATTGCCAAGCCTTTCGGCGTCGGCCATTTGCGCTCCACCGTCATTGGCCATTCCTTGGCCCGCATTCACGAAGCGTTAGGTTACGACGTCGTCCGCATCAATCACCTGGGCGATTGGGGAACCCAGTTCGGCAAAGAGATCGCCGCCTACAAACGGTGGGGTGATGCGGAGAAGATCAAGGCCGATCCGATTCCTGAACTGCTGGCCCTCTATGTCCGTTTTCACGAAGAAGCGGAGAAAAACCCCGAATTGGAAGAAGAAGGGCGGGTTTGGTTTAAAAAATTGGAAGACGGCGACGCCGAGGCGCGCGAACTTTGGCAATGGTTCGTCGACGAAAGCCTCAAGGCGTTCCGGCGGACGTACGAGCTTTTGGGCGTCGATTTTGATCATTATACCGGGGAAAGTTTCTATACCGACCACATCCCGGCGGTGGTGGATGCCCTGCGGGAGAAGGATTTGCTCGTGCAGAGCGAAGGGGCTTGGGTGGTCGATTTAAGCGATTTGGACATGCCTCCTTGTCTCGTATTGAAGGCCGACGGGACGACAATTTACGCGACGCGGGATTTGGCGGCGGCCATATATCGGCACAAGACATTTGGCTTTGAAAAAATGCTCTACGTCGTAGGCGCCGAACAGACGCTCCACTTCCGGCAAGTTTTTGCCGTATTGAAAAAAATGGGCCACGAATGGGCCGATCGTTGCGAACACGTGCCCTTCGGGCTGATGCAGATCGACGGGAAAAAAATGTCTACCCGCAAAGGGCGGGTCATATTTCTGGAGGAAGTTTTACAGGAGGCGGTGGAACGGGCGGCCGCCATCATCGCCGAGAAAAATCCGAATTTGCCCGAACGGGAAAAAGTGGCCCGGCAAATTGGTGTCGGCGCCGTCATTTTCCACGATTTAAAAACCCATCGCATCCACAACGTCAACTTTTCCTGGGATGAGGTGCTGAACTTTGACGGCGAGACGGGGCCGTACGTGCAATATACGTACGCCCGCACCCAGAGCGTGCTTCGCAAGGCCGGCTGGATCATCGACGAGTCCAAAGGGGAAATTACGGTCTTGCTGGATCTAGGAAAGAAAGCGGCCGATGCCGCCGGGATGTCCGCCGGACCGGGGACGGAGGCCGGAGTGTGTTCGGCGGACGGCGGTTATTGCGGAGTGGGATCTGGTACGTCCCAAGAGACGGTTGCTCCAGAACCGTCTTCCTTTGAAGCGGCGGCCATGGATGAGGCGGCCCCATGGGTTGTCGGCAGCAAGGCGTGGGATGTGGCCGTCCACGTGCTCGAATTCGGCAATGCGGTGGAGCGGGCCGCCGCCGGCAGTGAACCGTCGCAAGTGGCCCGCTATTTGCTGGAGTTGTGCCAGTTGTTCAACCGGTTTTACCATGACGAGCGCATTTTGGTCGAAGATGCGGCGGAGCGGGAGGCGAAACTGCGCTTGACGGCGGCGGTGGGCCGGGTGTTGCGGCAAGGATTGTACTTGTTGGGCTTGGAGGCGCCGCCGCAAATATAACAAATTTACAAAGCGGAAAACTAAACGAAACAAAAATCCGAACGTTATTTGAATCGTAGTATTAAATGTTCGCTTTTTCCGTTGACTTTTCGGGAGCTCATTGCTACACTCGGATACGGAAGGTGTGGCACGGGAACACCCGACACCTAAGGCACGAGTCGGTGGTCGCCGACTGCGGCAGCTTCCGTTTTACGGAGCTGCCTTTTTTGTTTTGGGCATGCGGATGTCTTTTCTGTTTGGATCCGCGTTTGGGAACGGTGTTGGGAATCAACGGCAAAGAAACGAGCATTCATGTTCTGGAGGGAATCGGATGATCGAGCGATACACCCGGCCCGAGATGGGGGCTATTTGGACCGAGGAAAACAAATTCGCCAGTTGGCTGGAAGTGGAGTTGTTAGCCTGCGAGGCGTGGGCGGAGTTGGGTGTCATTCCTAAGGAGGATGTGGCCAAACTTCGCGCCAACGCCCGTTTTGATGTGAACCGCATTTTGGAGATCGAGAAAGAAACGCGCCACGATGTGGTGGCTTTCACCCGGGCCTTGTCGGAAAACTTGGGGCCGGAAAGGAAATGGGTACACTATGGGCTGACGTCCACCGACGTAGTGGATACGGCGCAAGGGTATCGGCTGAAGCAAGCCAACCGCATTTTGCGGGAAGATTTGCGCGGGCTGCTGGACGTGTTGAAGACGCGGGCGAAGGAACACAAGTGGACGGTGATGATGGGCCGGACCCACGGCGTTCATGCCGAGCCCATCACCTTCGGGCTGAAATTGGCCCTATGGTACGCAGAAATGCAACGGAATTTGGAACGGTTTGAACAGGCGGCCGAGCAGGTGGAATACGGCAAAATTTCCGGCGCCGTCGGCACTTACGCCAACATTCCGCCCTTTGTCGAAGAATACGTGTGCGAAAAGCTGGGCATCCGGCCGGCGCCCATTTCCACCCAGACGCTCCAGCGGGATCGGCATGCCCATTATCTGGCGACGCTGGCCCTCATTGCCACCAGCCTGGAGAAATTCGCGGTGGAAATCCGGAGTTTGCAAAAAAGCGAAGTGCGGGAAGTGGAGGAGCGGTTCCATCCGGGGCAAAAAGGATCTTCGGCCATGCCCCACAAGCGCAATCCCGTGGGGGCGGAAAACATCAGCGGCCTGTCGCGGCTGATGCGGGGGTATATGCTGGCGGCCTACGAGAATGTGCCGCTTTGGCATGAGCGGGACATCTCCCACTCGTCGGTGGAGCGGGTGGCTTTGGCCGATGCCACCATCTTGTTGGATTACATGTTGCACCGGTTTACGAATTTGGTGCGGGATTTGACGGTTTTTCCCGAAAATATGCGGCGGAACATGGAGCGAACGTTCGGACTTATCTATTCCCAGCGGGTGATGTTGGCCTTGATTGAAAAAAAAGGGCTGAGCCGGGAAGAGGCGTACGATTTGGTGCAGCCGCGGGCCATGCAGGCGTGGGAAGAACAGCGGTCGTTTCGGGCCATTTTGGAAGAGGAGCCGCGCATTACGGAACTGCTTTCGCCGGCGGAATTGGACGACTGTTTCGATTACCGTCATCACTTGCAACATGTGGACACGATTTTCGCCCGGCTGGGGCTGAACGATTGAGCGGTTTTCGGCTACGGCGCCGGTGGGTTGAAATCACGATTGAGAGGGGTACGGAACATGGAGCGGGAAGCGCAAGGCGGGCCGAAGCGCCGGGAATTGCTGTACGAGGGAAAAGCGAAGCAAATTTACGCCACCAGCGATCCGGAACTGTACTGGGTCCGGTATAAGGACGACGCCACCGCCTTTGACGGGAAAAAGCGGGCGACAATCGTCGGCAAAGGCGAATTGAACAACCGGATTAGCGCCATTTTCTTTGAGCAGTTAGGACATGCCGGCATTCCGCACCACTTCGTCCGCCGCTTGTCGTCGACGGAACAGCTGGTGCGCAAGGTGGCCATCGTTCCGTTGGAAGTGGTGGTGCGCAACCGGGCGGCCGGTTCCATGGCCCGGCGGCTGGGCCTGGAAGAGGGGATGCCCCTTGCGCGGCCGGTGGTGGAGTTGTATTACAAAGACGATTCCTTGGGCGATCCGCTGGTCAACGACGATCACGCCTTGGTGCTGGGCTGGGTGACGGAGGCGGAACTGGCGGAGATGAAGCGGCTGGCGTTGGCGGTCAACGGCGTGTTACAGGCGTATTTGGCCGAGCGGGACGTGTTGTTGGTCGATTTCAAGTTGGAATTCGGCCGCGCCGGCGACGGAACGATTCTGCTGGCCGACGAGATTTCCCCCGATACGTGCCGCTTCTGGGATAAGGATACGTTGGAAAAATTGGATAAAGACCGCTTCCGCCGCGATTTGGGCGGTGTGACGGAAGCCTATCGGGAAATGTTGCGCCGCTTGGGCGGCCTGGAAGATGGCTTGGAAGATGTCTGTGACGATGGTGCGGAATGACGCGGGCGTTTTGTCGTTTATCGTTTGTTCAACGAAGAACAAAAAACGAGGGAGGAACACCCACATGTCCAACGACGGAGACGTGGTTACGTTGCCCGGGGAACCGTCGCCGGAGGCGATTCGCGACCGGGGCATCTACCGGGAGCTGGGCTTGACCGACGAGGAATACCGGCGGGTGACGGAGAAGCTGGGACGGTTGCCCAACTATACGGAAACCGGGCTGTTCAGCGTCATGTGGTCGGAGCATTGCAGTTACAAACATACGAAGACACTGTTGCGCCGCTTGCCCACCAGCGGGCCGCAGGTGCTCATGGGTCCCGGCGAAGGGGCCGGAGTGGTGGATATCGGCGACGGCCAGGCGGTGGTGTTCAAAATGGAAACCCACAACCACCCGTCGGCGGTGGCGCCGTTCCACGGCGCCTCCACCGGCGTCGGCGGCATCGTGCGGGACATTTATTCCATTGGCGCCCGTCCCGTTGCTTTGCTCAACTCGTTGCGCTTCGGCCGCTTGGATTCAGCGCGGGTGCGCCACTTGTTCCGCGAAGTGGTGCGGGGCATCGCCGATTACGGCCGCCATCTGGACGTGCCGACCGCCGGCGGGGAAGTGGCCTTTGCCCCGACTTATGAGGGAAATCCCTTGGTCAACGCCATGGCCGTTGGGGTTGTCGCCCACCGGCACGTGCAGCGGGGTGTGGCGGAAGGCGTCGGCAATTTGGTCGTGTATGTCGGCCGTCCCACCGACCGGGACGGGATTCACGGGGCGACGTTCGCCTCGGAAGGATTGGATGAGGGGACGGAAGGAACGTTTGTCGTCGGCGATCCGGCTTTCGGCAAACGATTGATGGAAGCGTGTCTGGAAATAGTCGGGCAAAATTTGCTCGTCGGCATCCAGGACATGGGGGCGGCCGGATTGACCTGTTCCAGTGCCGAGATGGCAGCCAAAGGCGGCCACGGCATTGAACTGGACTTGGACGCGGTTCCCCAGGCGGAAAGCGGCATGACGCCTTATGAGATGATGTTGTCGGAAACACAGGAACGGATGCTGCTCGTCGTCCGGCCGAAAGATTGGGAGGCGGTGCAGGCCGTTTGTCGGCGTTGGGACGTGCCGGCGACGGTCATCGGCCGCGTGACCGGCGACCGCCTTTTGCGCTTGCGCTTCCAAGGGCAAACGGTGGCCGCAGTGCCGGCGGAAGCGTTGTCCGACGGACCGGTATACGAACCGCCGGCGGAAAAGCCGCCCTGGGTGGCGGAATACGAGACGTGGGACGCATTGACGACGGTCAGGCGCTTGTGGAGAAAAGTGAAAGAGACGCGGCTCGGACGAAAAACGGTGTCGTTTGAGCAAGTGCTGAAGGACGTGTTGGCCTGGCCCAACGTGGCCAGCAAGGCGTGGGCGTACCGGCAATATGCCTCCGCTGCCGACGGCCGGTTGACGGCGGCGGGCGGCGGCGCCGGAGTCGTCAAATTGCCGGATACGGAAAAACAGCTGGCCGTGACCACCGACGGCAACGCTTATTATGTTTACCTTCATCCGTGGCGGGGCGGGGCGGCGGCGGTGGCCGAGGCGGCCCGCAACTTGGTGTGCAGCGGAGCCCGTCCGCTGGCCTTGACCGACGGACTCAATTACGGCAGTCCGGAAAAACCCCATATTTATTGGCAGCTGCGGGAATCGTTGGCCGGAGTGGCCGAAGCGTGCCGGGTGTTGGAGACGCCGGTTATCAGCGGCAACGTCAGTTTGTACAACGAAACCCGCGACGAAGCCATCTATCCGACGCCCATCATCGGCATGGTGGGACTCATCGAACGTCCGGAACATGTCACCGGCATCGGTTTCCGGCGGGAAGGAGACCGGCTGTTGTTGCTCGGCGAGACGCATCCGGAAGTGGGCGGAAGTCAATACCAGGAGTTGTTGACGGGTTCCATTGAAGGGCCGGCGCCGGCCATCGATTTGGACATGGAAAAACGATTGCAACAGTGCGTTCTGGAAGCCATCCGCAACGGTTGGGTGGCATCGGCCCACGACTTGGCGGAAGGGGGGTTGGCGGCCGCCCTGTGCGAATCGGCCATCGCCGGCGGGCGGGGCGCAGTGGTGGAAATCCAGCCCGGCGAATGGGATGAGCGCGATATCGTCCAGGCGTTGCAACAGGAAAGCGCCGAAGCGGCGGAACGGGAGGCGCTGTTGCAGCTGGAAGCGGAATTGTTCTTCTTCAGCGAGTCCCAATCCCGGGTGCTGGTCAGCGCCGACGAAACCGGCGCGGCGGCGATTCGCCGGTTGGCGGCGGAGTTGGGCGTTCCTTGTACGGAAATCGGTCGGGTAGGTGTGGACGGCAACGACGCGACATTGGTCATCCAGTTCCGCGGCCGCATCATGGCGCTCCAACCGCTGGATGAGCTCAGGCAAGTGTGGCAGGAAGCCATTGCACAGCGAATGAGGGAGGAGGCGGCCCAATGAAGCAGCCGCTTGAGCAAAAAAATTGCCCCGGCACCGTTCGGAGCAACGACGCTCCGGAAACGGGCATGGACGCCTGCAATTTGCTTGGCGCCAGATACGACATGGAAATTGGCCGCGACGTCGTAGACCGTATGGATGACGTTGCAGCGGCCGGCGGCGAAAGCTGGCATGAAGAATGCGGCGTCTTCGGTATCTGGGGCCATCCCGATGCGGCGCAAATCACATATTACGGCCTCCACGCCTTGCAACATCGCGGACAGGAGAGCGCCGGCATCGTCTGTTCCGACGGACGACGGTTCATCCACCATCGGGGCATGGGACTTGTGACCGAGGTGTTTGACACGGCCGTTTTGCGGCAACTGCGGGGCGATCGGGCCATCGGCCACGTGCGCTATTCCACCAACGGCGACAGCGTCTTGCAAAACGCCCAACCGCTGGTGTTCAACTATCGGGCCGGGGAGCTGGCGGTGGCCACCAACGGCGCTCTGGTCAATGCCGACTCCATTCGGCGCTACTTGGAACGGCAAGGTTCCATTTTCCAGACGACCAGCGACACCGAGGCCATCGCCCACTTGATTGCCCGTTCCGCCTACGATGACATCGCGGAAGCGGTCAAGGAAGCGTTGCAAATGTTGAAAGGCGCCTACGCCTTTTTGATTCTGACCAACGACAAGCTGGTAGTCGCCCTCGATCCGAACGGATTGCGGCCATTGTCGTTGGGACGTCTCGGGGAAGCTTGGGTTTTCGCTTCCGAAACGTGCGCCTTTGATACGGTGGGGGCCACCTTTGTGCGGGATGTGGAGCCCGGCGAACTGATCGTACTGGACGAGACGGGCATGCAGTGCCGGCGGTTTACCAATCCCGCCCGGCGGGCGTTGTGCACGTTTGAATACATTTACTTTGCCCGGCCCGACAGCGACATCGACGGTGTCAACGTCCACATGGCCCGCAAGCGGATGGGCAAACGGCTGGCGGAAGAGGCGCCGGTGGCAGCCGACGTGGTGACCGGCGTGCCCGATTCCAGCATTTCGGCGGCCATCGGTTTTGCCGAAGCTTCCGGCATTCCGTACGAGATGGGGTTGGTGAAGAACCGTTATGTCGGCCGGACGTTTATCCAGCCCAGTCAGGCGCTGCGGGAACAAGGCGTGAAAATGAAATTGTCGGCGGTGCGGAAAGTGGTGGAAGGCAAACGGGTGGTCATGATCGACGATTCCATCGTCCGGGGGACGACCAGCCGCCGCATTGTCCGCATGTTGCGGGAAGCGGGCGCCAAAGAAGTCCACGTCCGCATCAGTTCCCCCATGGTGAAACATCCGTGTTTTTACGGTGTCGACACCTCGACCCGGAAAGAGTTGGTGGCGGCGGACAAAGACGTGGAAGCGATCCGGCAGCTGATTGAAGCGGACAGCTTGGCGTTTTTGAGCATTGAAGGGATGCTGGAGGCCATCGGCCGGCCGGCCGCATCGCCCGCCGACTGGCAGCGGGGTCATTGTCTTGCCTGTTTTACCGGTGAATACCCGACGGAAGTGTATGAAGAGGCGGAAGAGGCGGTTGACGAAACGGCTGTGGCCGAATCCGCCGCGCTTGGCGTGGCCGGCGCAGACGGGACATCCGGTATGGGCAGGCCAGTAGTCCCTACGGTGAATGATGTAACACGGTAACGGCGGTTACACGGTAAGGACAGGAAAGGCGATATTTGTCGTATTTCCTGGGAAATACGGACGATGATGGTCATAGGGAAACGGGGGCGGAGAGAATGTCTGATGCTGCAAACGGCCGGCGCGACGCTTACCGGGAGGCGGGGGTGGATATCGCCGCCGGCAACGCCGCGGTGAAACGGATGAAGCGGCACGTCAAACGGACGTTCCGGCCGGAAGTGTTGGCGGGATTGGGCGGTTTTGGCGCGCTGTTTCGCCTCGATGTGTCCCGATACCGCAGGCCGGTGCTTGTTTCGGGCAGCGACGGCGTCGGAACGAAATTAATGTTGGCGCAAATGTTGGACCGGCACAGTACAATTGGCATTGACGCGGTGGCCATGTGCGTCAACGATATCGTGGTGCAAGGGGCCGAGCCCCTCTTTTTTCTCGATTATCTGGCATTGGGCAAAGTGATTCCGGAAAAGGTGGAGGAAATCATTTCCGGCGTGGCGGAGGGTTGCGCCCAGGCCGGATGCGCCCTTATTGGCGGCGAAACGGCGGAAATGCCGGGCATGTACGGGAGCGACGAGTACGACATCGCCGGTTTTGCCGTGGGTGTGGTGGAAGAGGACAAATTGATCGACGGCCGCCGCATCCAAGCCGGCGATCGCCTTATCGGCCTTGCTTCCAGCGGGCTGCACAGCAACGGTTTTTCCCTTGTCCGCCGGCTGTTTTTAGAGCAAGCCGGGTACGATTTGCGCCAGCCGGTGGCGGAACTGGGCGGCAGGGAATTGGGCGAGGTGCTCTTGACGCCGACGCGCATTTATGTCAAGTCCGTATTGCGTTTGTTGGAGCGGCACGACATCAAAGGGATGGCCCATATAACCGGCGGCGGGTTTTTGGAAAACATTCCCCGAATATTGCCGGCCGGACTGGGTGCCCGGATCGAGTTGGGCCGTTGGCCGATTCCGCCGGTGTTTACGATGCTCCAGCGGCTTGGGGAGTTGACCTTGACGGAATGTTACCGGACCTTCAATATGGGAATCGGCCTCGTGCTGGCGGTGGCTCCGGAAGAAGTCGATGCCGTGTTGACGGCGGCCCGGGAATCGGGGGAAGAGGCCTATGTCATTGGGCAGGTGGTTCCCGGCCAAGGGGTGCAATTGACGGGAGAAGATGCTCAGCGGACGGTCGTGACGCCGGCGGGGCCGGTTCAAGGAGGACAGGTTTCCGAGCGGTCGCCGGCCGGCGCATCAGCATCCCGCGGAACGGACGATCCGCAGCTTTTTGAGGAACATTCTGAAAGGATGTCGGCACCCAGCGGTGGGATTTCGGTCAGCAAAGCGCGGTTGGCGGTTTTCGCTTCCGGCAACGGCAGCAATTTCCAAGCGGTGGCCGACGCCTGCCGGGAAGGAGTAATTCCCGCCCATGTGGCGCTGCTGGTGACTGACAAACCGGGCTGCACGGCGGTGGAGCGGGCCCGGCGGCTGGGCATTCCAGTGCTGGCCTTAAATCCCCGGGACTTTCCCGACAAAGCCGCCTACGAGCGGCGCATCCTCGAGTGGCTGCGGGAGGAGAGCGTCGACTGGGTTGTGTTGGCGGGATACATGCGTTTGGTCGGTCCGACGCTGTTGGATGTGTACAAAGGAAAAATGATTAACTTGCATCCGTCGCTGTTGCCGGCCTTCCCCGGCAAAGACGCCATCGGCCAGGCGTGGCAATACGGGGTGAAAGTGACGGGTGTGACGGTACATTTCGTCGATTCCGGAATGGATACCGGGCCCGTTTTCCTGCAAGAAGCGGTGCCGGTTCAGGCCGATGACACGAGGGACACGCTGGAAGAACGCATCCACCGGGTAGAGCACCGGTTGCTGGTGGAAGCGGTACGGCGGCTCGTGACCGAAGGGCCGCCGGCAATCCGTTGGCGTGACGAAGCCTGAAACAGAAGCCAGAGAAGCCAGAGACGAACTTAACCGTGAAACACGAAGCGTTATTGCGGTACCGGAAAAGGCAGATTGGAAAAGGCATGTTTTAATTGAAGAAACGGAAAGGGATGGAAGGGAAAGTTTATGGCAGAGGGCAAAAAACGGGCGCTCGTCAGCGTCTCCGACAAGAGCGGCATTGTGGAGTTTGCCCGGGAATTGGTGCGCCTGGGCTATGAAATTGTTTCCACCGGCGGGACGTTGGATTTGTTGCGTAAGCATGACGTGCCGGCGGTCAGCGTCTCCGACGTGACCGGCTTTCCGGAAATTTTGGACGGCCGCGTAAAGACGTTGCATCCGAAGATTCACGGCGGCATTTTGGCCATCCGCGACAACGCGACTCATCAAGAGCAATTGGCGGACCACGGCATTACGCCCATTGATTTGGTGATCGTCAACTTGTATCCGTTCAAGGCGACCATTGCCAAACCGGATGTGACGTTCGAGGAGGCGATTGAAAACATCGACATCGGCGGGCCGTCCATGGTCCGGGCAGCGGCCAAAAACCACCGGGACGTCACTGTGGTGGTGGACGCAGCCGATTACGCGACGGTCATCGATGAACTCCGGCAGACGGGGGTGGTGGGCGCCGAGACCCGCCGGCGGCTGGCGGCCAAAGCGTTTCGGCATACGGCGGCCTATGACGCCCTGATCGCCGACTATTTGAGCGGTCAAGTGGGCGAGACGGAACCGGAGTCGCTGACGCTGACTTTTGAAAAAGCGCAGTCGCTCCGTTACGGGGAAAACCCGCATCAGCCGGCGGTCTTCTACCGGTTGCCGCTGGCGGGTGCGCCGAGTATCGCGACGGCGCGCCAGTTGCACGGCAAGGAATTGTCCTACAACAACATTCAGGACGCCGATGCCGCCCTGGCCATTGTGCGGGAATTCGACGAACCGGCGGTGGTGGCGGTGAAACATACAAATCCGTGCGGTGTCGGCATTGGGCCCGATTTGCATGCGGCGTGGGAAAAAGCCTACAACGCCGATCCGGTGTCCATTTTCGGCGGCATCGTGGCTGTCAACCGGGTGGTGGATGAACGGACGGCGGAAGCGATGCACCGGTTGTTTTTGGAAATCATTTTGGCGCCGGGCTTTACCGATGAGGCGCTGGTCATCTTGAAGCAGAAGAAAAATGTGCGTCTTCTCGAATTGGGCGAACTGGATCAGGCTGCGGCAATGCGGGCGGCGGAAAGACGGCTCGTCCGTTCCGTGCAAGGCGGGTTGTTGGTGCAGGAAGCCGACACGCGCCGCATCACGGCCGACGATTTGCGGGTGGTCACCGAGCGCTCACCCGGTGCGGAAGAATTGGCGCAGTTGCTTTTCGCCTGGAAAGTGGTGAAACACGTCAAATCCAACGCCATCGTGCTGGCGGCCGATTACCAGACCATCGGCGTCGGAGCCGGGCAAATGAACCGGGTGGGGGCGGCGCGCATCGCTATCGAGCAGGCGGGGGAAAAAGCGAAGGGTGCGGTGTTGGCGTCGGACGCCTTTTTCCCGATGCCTGATACGGTGGAAGCGGCGGCGGCGGCGGGGATTACGGCCATCATCCAGCCCGGCGGCTCCATCCGCGACGAAGATTCCATCCAGGCGGCCAACCGCCACGGCATCGCCATGGTTTTCACCGGCGTGCGGCATTTTAAGCATTGACCGCGTGATGAACGCCTCTCTTTCGGTCTACATTTGTGAAAATTGGGGAAAACTGGTTGACAACACCAGTTACAGACTGGAAGAGAGGGATGGCGTTTGTTTCATGAACACGGTCCGCAACCCCAACACGGCCCGCAACCCCGGCCGTCGCAGCTTGCTTACGGTCGCGGGGAGCGGCCCTATTTGGAACGGTTGAAACACAATTTGTATATCGCTCCGGGCGATCCCCTCTATTGGCAGAAAAAGTTGCGGTACATGGGCAACGATTTCCACACCTTGTTCCAGATGGCCGCATTGCGGGAAGAGGAAGGGAAACTGGAGCAGGCGCTGGCCCTCTACCGGCGGGCGGAGCAGGCGGCCTCCGGCGGGAACCAGTTCAGCCGTGCGGTGTATCGGCGGCGAAAACTGGAACAGCTGTTGGGGTTGTCCCTGCCGGCGGCAGATGGGGCGTTGAGGAATGTTTCCGACCCGGGCGGTGTCCGTGGGACTGTCTGGGCTGCGCAAACGAACATGGTTCCGTTGCCGGTGCCAATGGGTGCGGCGGGCGGGTCTGTTGGTTTGGCGAATGCGTCGGTGGGCACCATGGGAGCATCCGTGGGTGCGGTAAAAGCTTCAGCGGGTTCCGTGCGAGCATCGAAGGGAGTGGCAAGGACGTCGATCCGTCCGGCGCCGGTTTCGGTGGGCATGTCTGCCGCCAGCCCGTCTGTGCCCGTTTATGCCTTGAAGCGGGCGGGTGGTCCGTCGCGGATGTGGATGGGCCTGACGGGGCTTCTCCTCGGTTTGCTTCTTGGGTTGTTGGGCGCCATGTGGCTCGTGCAGTACCGGCTGGACGTGCATTTTTACCACCACCCGGGAACGGATGGGCAACCGTCGGTGATCGAAGAGGTTGTCGTAGCGGGTGATTTAGAGCGAATTTTCCAGATTCCCGAAAACGGGATGAAACCCGGGATGACCACTGCATCTCAAACGGAACCAGTCTCCCCAATCGGGGGAACGGCCGAGTGGTGGACGGCCGGGGAGCCTGCCCTGACGTACTTGCGTACCGCCGTATGGGGGTATTATCGGCTGAACGGAACGTTTCCCAATCGTCTGGAAGAGTTGGCCAGTCCGTTTCCGGCCAATTACATTTCCGGGATTCCACCCGATCCGGTATTTGGTGAGCGGAAAGTAGTGTCCCAATGGGACGGCACGGGCGGCTGGGTGTATGAGCAGCCGTCGGACCATATGGCGGATGCCGGTCGGCGGGAAGAAGCCGACGTTTCTCCGGCGCTGCTGGAAACGGTTGCCCGGGCGGTACGCCCCAACTGGACAGCGACGAACCGTTCGTCTTTTTTGGAGTTTGAGCCGTTGCGTTTGCTCGTCTTGCCCGATGAGCGGCGGGTGATGTTGGTGACGGGAACGCGGACGCTGCTGGAAGCCGAAGCGGCTGTCGGCATGCCCCAATCCCCCACGCCGGCCGGGGATTTTTTTGTCCGCAAGCGGGTCTGGCATCCGTTGGGGGAACCTTCCCGTCTGTCATCGGACGGTCTGTCAGACGGTCTGTCAACGGATGCGCTGTCGGCCGACGCTTCCCCCACCGGCCCAACCGACGCCATCCGTTCCCCTTACGGCGTGGCAGGGTTGGAGTTTGCGGATAGGTACGCCATTCACGGCACATATGATTCCGGTTCCATCGGTCATGCCGTCACGGGCGGCTGTGTGCGTGTCGAAAATGAAGCCATGCGCCAACTGTTTGCCTGGACCCCCTTGGGCACCGACGTGATCATCCGGCAGGCAAGTGATGGTTCATGGGCGGAAGATTCTGTGAAGGATTCGGAAGTGGTTGCAGAGGATGGGCCGGTCGTTTTCAATGGCTTGGGGGAATCGTATGGCGAAGGGATGCCACAACGGAATGTCGACCAAAAAAATATCGACCGGTGGGCGGCGGTGCTGCCCCCCCGGTCCGATGAACACGACGGCACTGCGGTGTACTTTTGGAAGGGATGACCTATTTGACGTCAACGTTTTCGATAGAGAAAAGTTTTCCATGAGACAATGGCAACGCCGACAAGCGGGAGGAGGACGGAGAGATGAAAGTGTTGGTCGTGGGCCAAGGAGGCCGGGAACACGCGCTGGTCTGGAAATTGGCGCAAAGTCCGCGCGTCAGCCGTCTGTATTGCGCTCCAGGGAACGCGGGGATCGCCGAACTGGCAACTTGTGTGCCCATTGGCGACACGGATGTGGAAGGTTTGATCCGGTTCGCGAAGGAGGAAGGGATCGGCTTGACCATCGTCGGTCCGGAAGCGCCGCTGGTGGCCGGCTTGGTGGATCGGTTTGAAGCCGAGGGGCTGCGGGTATTTGGTCCTCGGCGGGAGGCGGCCATGTTGGAGGGAAGCAAGGCGTTCGCCAAGGAAATCATGGCCAAGTACGGCATTCCGACGGCGCGCTATCAGGCCTTCGAAGATTATGAGGCGGCGCTGCGCCATGTGCGGGAACACGGCGCGCCGGTTGTCCTGAAGGCCGACGGGCTTGCTGCCGGCAAAGGTGTCACTGTGGCCATGACTTTGGAAGAGGCTGAGGCGGCGCTGGCGCGGATGATGCGGGAAAAGGTATTTGGTGCTGCGGGTAACCGGGTCGTCGTCGAAGAGTTTCTGCAGGGACAGGAACTGTCGCTGATGGCCTTTGTGGATGGGGAAACCGTCTTGCCGATGGTGCCGGTGCAGGATCACAAACCGGTGTTCGACGGCGACCAAGGACCCAATACGGGTGGCATGGGGACGTATTCGCCGACGCCGCAGCTTCCCCAGGCGGTGATCGAGGAGAGCATCCGGCGCATTCTCCAGCCGGTGGCCAAGGCCATGGTGGCCGAAGGCAAGCCCTACCGGGGCGTCCTCTATGGCGGGCTGATGGTGACGGCGGAAGGGCCGAAAGTCATCGAATTCAACGCCCGCTTTGGCGACCCGGAGACACAGGTGGTCCTGCCGCGCCTGGAGACCGACCTGCTGGAGGTGCTGGAGGCGGTGGTGGATGGCAAATTGGCTGAGGTGAACCTCTCCTGGCGGAAGGATGCGGCCGTCTGCGTCATCCTGGCATCGGAGGGGTATCCCGGTACTTATCCGAAGGGACGCGTCATCCAGGGGCTTTTCAGTCAGGAGGAGCAGCAGCAACGGGAAGTCTACCTGTTCCATTCCGGGACGGCCCGGCAAAACGGCCAATGGCTGACGAACGGTGGCCGTGTCCTTGGAGTGACGGCGCTGGGTCAGGATCTGGCAGCCGCCCGCGAGAAGGCATATCAGGCGATTGAAGGAATCCGGTTTGAGGGGATGCACTACCGGCGGGACATCGGATTGCGGGGGTTGAAGGAAGAGAATTGATATTGCCGACCCGGGTGGGGGCAAAAGTGACGGTGAGGGGAAAAGCGACGGCAAGGGCACACACAATAAACGGAATTGTGCTATGATGAGAGCAAGAAGACACCTCGTGAAAGGGTGAGCACGATGCCCGGACCTCTCACCTATGCGGACTATGCCCGTTTGCCGGAGGATGGCCCTCGCTATGAGCTGGTGGATGGCGTGTTGGAACTTTTGGCGCCCGCACCCGGGACCTTGCACCAAGAGATCCTGAGAAGACTTGTATACCAGTTTGAACAGCACTGCCGGGAAAACGGGAAATTTTATTTTGCTCCCATTGATGTCATTCTTTCTGACAAAGAAGTCCGCCAACCCGACCTCGTGTTCGTCAGCAATGAACGGCTACACATCATTACCGAGCGGGGCATTGCGGGTGTGCCCGACCTGGTGGTGGAAATTCTCTCCCCATCGACGGCGAAGCGGGATAAGGGGGATAAACGGCAAACCTACGAAAAATATGGTGTTCCGGAATATTGGATCGTCGATGGAGCCAACCGGTTGATGGAACAATATCGGCTGATGAACGGACGGTATGATTTTCCTGTCCTATTTGGGGAAGATGATGTGGTTCAATCTCCCCGGCTCACCTGTATCTCTTTTCCATTGCGCTTGTTATTTGAAAACTGAAGTTGTGGTTTTATGATTATGCCGACTGAGTCAGGGTGCTCATTTTATCAGCTCCAAATCGCGGAACACTTCACTGACCGGTATCTGCAGACAGGGGATGAGTGGCGATGTGATAATGTTCTCATCACCCTTTCTGGCTTTTTTCCCGGCCTGCTGTGATGCCTCATTTGTTGCTTCCATTGCTGTTTTCTCTATCGCGGTATCTGCCTGTGTCACACCATATACCTGATACAATCTGTACTGATCGGCTTTTTCATCCAGCAGAAACTGTTCAACGATCCGGTGAACCGGATCAACAATCCAATATTCTTTGATCCCAAAGCGGGCGTAGGTGGCCCGTTTTTCTCTTTTATCCCGCAAAGCGGTGGATGGAGAGAGAATTTCCACGATGAGGTCAGGTGGTCCCTCAATGCCCCGCTTGGTCAGAATGTCTGTGCGTTGCCGATGGATCATCACTAAGTCAGGTTGGTAAACTTCCTTTTCCGTCAAAATCAGATCAATCGGAGCTTGAAGAATGAAATAATCAAGACGACAACGCTGCATCATCCACCATTGCAAGTTTTGGCTGACCATTTGGTGGATGGTCAGGAGAGCCGGAGCCAGTAATGTCAGTTTGCCATCAATCAGTTCATACCGCGGTCCGTCCCCCGGGAGCTTGGCATAGTCCTCGTAGGTGAGGCCGCCTTCTTTTATCACTGAAGGAGGATGATTACTCTCATTTGGACGGGCGCATAAGTGGCTAATGGACTTTGGTTGACGGTCACTTTTTTGTGAGTCGCTCATAGAGAGACCTCCTTTCTGTAGAAATGTCAGGTTTTCGGGATGGATTGTTTCATGTAAGCGGCCGCTTTTTATCCCCCATCACCTTGAACACTCTGCTCTCCGGTACGGAAGGATCGTGCGACACGACATAGGCTTTGGTAAAGCGGTAGAGGCAGTCTGCCTCATGGGACTTTGGCGTGAGGAATAACAGGTGGTTTTGAAGATAATCTTGCAGTTTTGCAGGCAGCAGGGCGGTTCACTCCTGACAAGCTTTGACATTTTGAGACTATTATAGCATTTGGGACGAATATTATGATGAGAGGCCCTGAAAGTGTTACTGGGCAACTTTGTTTGTTAACACGGAGTTTGCGGTTGTAAACGTAAGAAGAGGTTTGGAAAACACATTGTTGATGTTTGTGGATTGGATGATTTAAGGAGCCGGGATGGCATAGATGGATGCTCATAGAAGGACCCTTCATCCGATGTATAATAAAAGCAAATCCTGAATCGTCCGACGGCGGAGGTGCACCCATGTCCGCATCCGGAACATCCCCTCACCAACCGCACGACAAAGGGTACAAATACTTGTTTAGCAGCAAACGGGCCTTTCTGGAATTCTTGCGGGCCTTCATCCCCCGGGACTGGGTGCACCAGATTGACGAAGACCACCTGTACCGCCCGGACACCACGTACATTCTCCCCGACTTTCGGGACAAGGAAGCGGACATCGTCTATGAACTGAGACGCTCAACACAAGACGGCCAACCGGAGATCATCTTCTACATCCTGATGGAACTGCAGTCCACCGTCGACTTCCACATGCCCTACCGCCTGCTGCTGTATCAAGTGGAAATCTGGCGGGACTACATGAAAAACATCGAAACAAAGGAAGCTGCCCGCAAAGACTTTCGCTTCCCGCCCATCGTCCCCATCGTCCTTTACAACGGAAAAGCGCCCTGGACGGCGGCGCAAACCTTTCGCCAAATGCTCAAAGGAGAACGCCTTTTTGGCGATGAGCTGCTCAATAAACTACGAAGTTTGGAGCCACCTGACTTCCATGGCCAGGTGGCCAATTTTTTCAGATTCATGGCAGCAACAATAAGCATCGTCTGCATGGAAACCTTTTCTAAACCGCGTAAGGTCGTCCATCGCATGCCATCCCTTATTCTTGACGTCTACAAAGACCCGTTCTTTTTCACTTTTGGCAAAGAGACCACTTTCAGGGGGGCCTCCTTGACCGCGAGCAATAAACAACATTTCCGGATTCACAAGTCCATGAGCAGCAGTTTCTTCAAAATGCGATGGAAGATGGTTCCAAACAGATGGGTGCCGCGGAACCGGCAAACGTAGTTTTTCCCGAAGGCGCATCGATTCGTCGCATTTCCTGATGGTATAATCGATTTGAGGTGATTGCCATGAACGGGCTGAAATTGTTAAAAGAAAAAAAGCAAGAGATCCTAGCCATCGCGCAACAGAATGGCATTCGTAATGTCAGGATTTTTGGTTCAGTAGCCCGGGGCAAGGAACGATTGGATAGCGATATTGATTTGTTGGTGGAAATCGAAGATGGAAGAACGTTATTTGACCTCATTCGATTTAAACAAGAAATTGAATCTCTTCTTGAACGAAAAGTAGATGTACTTACTGATCAAGCGGTTCATGAACTGTTAAGAGAACAAATCATGAGCGAGGTTATCCAATTATGAAAAAAGATGAGTTTTATTTAAATCATATCATTGACAGCATGGAACACATCGAATCATTCATTTCGGGAGGAAAGGATGAATTTTTCAAATCCAGATTGATACAAGATGCAGTCATCCGAAATCTGGAAATCATTGGTGAGGCAGTCAAGAAATTATCAATGGATTTAAGGATGCAATACAACCATATCCCTTGGCGTGAAATGGCAGGGTTACGGGATGTTTTGATCCATGAGTATTTTGGTGTTGATTTAAAGATAGTATGGGGAGTCGTCGAAAAAGAACTTCCACGGTTAAAACCGATGATCCAGCAAATATTAATAGAATCTGAAAATATGGAATAGGGCGGACAAATTGTGCTTCACATGAAGGAGAAGGGAGTGGGCGACATGCAGACGAACATCGAGCGCATCCTTGACGAGGCCTTGCAACAGAAACTGGAAAAAGGCCGGGAAGAAGGCCGAGCCATTGGTTTGGAAGAAGGTCGGGAGCTCGGCCGAGAGGAAGGTAAAAGAGCCGTGGCGAGGAAACTCCTGCTCAAGGGCATGGACATTCCCTTCATCGTCGAGATGACCGAACTGAGCGAGGAAGAGATCGAGCGCATCAAACGGGAGCTTCCGAAGCAATAGATTGCGTGCGGGAGCGCTCATCCCAATGGATTGTTTCGAGCATGCTCACGCTTTTTATCCCGCATCACCTTGAACACCCGGCTTTCCGGAATGGACGGATCGTGTGATACGACATAAGCCTTTGAAAATCGGTAGAGATATTCCGCTTCATGGGACTTTGGCGTGAGGATGATGAGCTTCCGCTGGAGTTCCCTTTCGTAGAGGTCAAACACTTTTTCCTTCCGGCCTTCATCCAAAGCGCTGTCAAATTCATCCAGCACGATGTATCCCGGACTGGCTTGGATGTTTTGCATGAGCGCAAGCGCAAAGAGGAGGGAGCTGAGCGACTCTTCACCGCCTGAGACCCCCCTGCCCACTTTGCCGCCTCTGGCTTTGACGCTGACATCTTCCATTTTTCCCCGATGCCCTTCCTTGCGTGCTTTCAAAAAGAGGGCGTAGTGGATCTGATTGCGCCGGTCGGCATACATGTCCCATTCTACCTTGCCTTCGAAATGGAAATGGCTCATGTAATTAAAAAATTTTTGATTCACTTCCAGGACACGCATGTTGATCGTCGTTTCCAAATCATCCTTCAATCGCTCCATCCGTGCGGTTTGTTCTTCCAGGAGAGCTCGGGAACTGTCAACTTCTTTGCTTAAACGCTCATACTCTTCCTTGATGATCCTGTAATTTTCCGGCGCTGCTTCATCAATGCCTTTTTCATTCAGCGCAAATTCGAAAGTGGTTTTGCCCTGTTCTCTGTTGTTTTTGGCCTGGGATTTGTTCCAAGCAGGCCATTCTCCATTGGTGGCTTGGAACTGTTCCAGATGCCGCGGGACTTTATCCTCCAGTGCGCTCATTTCTCGTTTTATCTCAATCATTTCTTCTTCCTGTGCCACATACTCTTCTCTTTTTTCGCGAAGCAGTTGTTCCGTCCGGTCCAGTTTTCTTTTTTGCTCATCCAGTTGGAAAAGCAGATCGTCATGTTGGCGTTTCAGCCGCGCATGTTGCCGGCCTTTTTGTTCCAGCGATTCTTTGAGGACTTCTTCTTTTGCCTTCTCTTGAAGGATGGCATGTTCCAGCTGCTGAATGGCTTTTTCCAAGAAATGCAGCTGTTCGATTTGTTCCCGTTCGCTGGCATATTCCTGGTAAACGGCGGCGTATGCTTCCAATTGCCGGATTTCCCAGTTGCAAGCGGCGATGGGCTGACTCAGTTGTTCCAGTTGTTGCCGGAGGTCTTTTTCTTTTTGCAACAGTTGTTCTTTGGTGGCCGTAAACTGTTGGAATTTCGTTTGGCGGAGCAACCGTTCATGCACCGTGGTCTGAAAGGCTTCCGCTTCTTTCACCGCGGTCAATGCTTGGGTGAGCGTATGCTGTTGTTGTCGCAATTGTTCGATATGTGTAACCAAGGCGGCCAGTTCCGTTTCATGGGCTTTGATCTGTTTCCGCACTTCTTCCTTGTACCTTTGAATGGCCGCTTCGCTGAGGATCAAGCGCTTTTCTTCCTGTGGGCCACGGATGCCTTGAGTGTCGATCAACAGGCCGTTGGCGATTTTCGGCATTTCCCCGGAAAAAAAGCGTTTGATCCACCACAGGGCTTTGACGGCAAACGGATACAGCGATTCGTCCAGGTTTTCTTTAATTTTCAGGCGGAGTTCCGGCAGGCGCGTGACGGTATGTTCGGGGATGATGCCGGGGAGTGGGACATGGTACAAGTCGTTGCACGGTTGGCATGTCCTGGCATTGACAAAGATGGTGTATTTGACGGTTTCAAACCGGTATTCATCGGCCGCTCCGGCGGCAGCATCCAATTCCACCAGTTCACGCAGCGGGTAGGCCTCGATTCCCGCCCGTTGCAGGTTCAAGAGGGCTTGTTCTTGCCGGGCGCTGAGAAGGCGGTTCTGTGTGAGTTGGCCGTAGAGTGTTTCCAGTTGTTGCTTTTCCTTGGTTAAGGCGACCGTCCTCTCTTTGGCCGCTTCCAGTTGTTGTTCCACATGCTCCAGTTGGCTTTGCACGGCGTGGCTTGAGTGGTAGGTTTGGAGGAGGTCGGCATAGCGCGCCTCTTTTTGTTGATCGATGTAAATTTCAGCTTGTAACTTCGCCAGTATATCCCGTAGTTGGTCCAGTTGGCCCCGGATGTCATGGGCTTGCGCTTGCAGGGCGGATTGTCTGTCGAGATGGCTTTGCAGTTGTTTTTGGGTGTGGTCCAGCTGTTGACGGACTTGCTCTTCTGAATATGGGATACGGCGGATTTTTTCGGTCAGATGGGTGATTTTCCTTTCAATCTTCTGTTTTTGCTGCAAGGATCGCTTTTTCTGTTCTTGCTTGCTTTCAATTTGTTCTTGGATGGCGGACAGTTGATGTTCGCATTCGTTCATTTCTTGCTTCAATTGCCGTATATGCTGCTCCATTGCAGTCCTTTCGGTTTCCAGTTGCTGGGCGGCCTCCACCAAAGTTTCTATTTCCTCTTCATGTTTGAGGATTTGTTTTTGCAAAGTGTCTAATTCTCCGCCGATGATCGTTTCCAGGACTTTCAGCGCCGTCCAGTATTGTTTCAGCCCTTCTTCGAGGCGGCGGTTGCGATCGTGGTAGCGATCTAGTTCTTTTTTCTTTTGGCTTAATTCCAGCTTTTTGTTGCGCAGGTTGTTCTCCGCTTCTTGCAGAGATTGTTCCGCTTCTTTGACCAGCTCCCGGCTTTCTTCCCAGTTTTTTTGGATGGTTTCAATGCCGTACATCTGGCTGAAAATGCGGAACCGTTCTTCCGGATGCATGACCGCAAACTGGTTGACTTCTTTTTGATACCAAATCAGGTAAAAGGCGTCGGGATCGACGGCGTATTTTTCGGTCACTTGCTTTTTATATTCGCTGAAATTGTAATTCTGATCTCCCGCGGTAAATTTGGTGGTGCGTTCCCAATGGTCCAGTTCATCTCCCTCATGGATGAAAAACACTTTTTTGATCGGCTCGCCGCTGTGCTGCTCGATGTGCAGGGAGAACTGGACAAATTGTGCTGCGTCCACTTTAACTTGGCCCGCGTTTTTAAACGCCAGTTCGATGGTTGCATGCCAGGTTTGGTCTGGCGGGAGGTTTTGCGAGCGCAAGCCCTCGAGATCCACTTTGCTGGAGTAAAGGACAGCGCCCCAGCAAAAGGTGATGGTGGATTTTCCCGCGCCGTTGGGGCCGGATATCAGGATGTGGTCCGTTTCCTCCGCCAGGTCGATGACAGTGGGAAGATAGTCGCGAATGCCGGAGAACTTAAGTCTCCAAGGAATCATGGGCCACCCCGCCTTCCAAGTTGTATCGCTTGAAAAAGCGCAACACATCTTCCATATGGAGCTGGTTGGATTGGCTGAATTCGGCTGTCCGCCGGAGAAAAGAATCGGAAAACATGTGACTGCCAATGGCCGTTAATTGGTAGGCCTCCTCATCGGAAGCGTTGTAATAAGGTTCAATGGCCCCGATTTTTCGCAAGGTGTCGAGGTTGATGCGGATCCGTTGGGCGGCTTTCAGCGATTCGTGGCCAAAGCTTTCCACCAGTTGTGAAAAAAGGGTGTACTCGTTTTGCAACACTTCCTGATGGTAGAAAATGAACATGAGGATGGACAAACTTTCTTTGCTCAACACCTCTTTGGCTTGCCTGGCCGTCACCCGCATCAGCGCCACCACCTGATCGCGCCGCTGGTCATAAATCACTTGGAAATACCGGCTGAGCGCTTGGTTTAAGCGGGTGAGAAAAGACTGGAAAGCCCCTTCATCATCGGCGATGCCGAGGATTTTCTCCACTTCCTTGCGGGAAAGGCCAAAATTGGCATTGCGGATGGTGGCGGAAGAGGAGAAAAGGATCTGCATAAAGGCCAGTTCTTCCGATTTCGTGAGCATCCCTTGCAGGTTTCGCATGGCGGAGAGCGGGTTATGGTTGGCCGCTGTTTCCTGTGGGGGCGAAGGGTGTTCTTCTGATGCGAAAGGTTCCTTGTTCATCATCGATCCACTTCCAATCTCTTGGTTGTATTGGGGCAGGGTGAGGAGAATCGCTTGCTGCTTCTGGCGGCCTGATTTCTGCCCGCCGGTTGCCGATCAAGGCAGCCACGCCGATGAGCCCGTTTAAGGCGTCACTCCATGTTTCCCCGCCGGTTTCAGCGAGGAGCTCGTCCAATGATGCTTCATCGACGCGCAGCAGGTATTCTTCCAGCTTTTTCGTGTCAATGAATTGTTTGGTCATTTGCCAGGACCATTCATGCATCACTTGTTCCAGCTGGCTTTCCGGGATTTCCGACGGTTCATGATATTCCGGTTGAACCAGTTGGTCGATTTCCTCCGTAATCGGTTGATAGTTTTCCAGATAGTCGATGGCACTTTGAATGGCCTGCGGGCTGATGGGGGAAGCGAATTTGACCGGCACCCAGAGGCCGTCCATTTCTTCTCCGGGATAATTTCCCTGCTCCATAAAACTCAGAATTTGGTGCATGTCTGGTATCTCGGAGTCTGCCGGGTTGTCAAAGGTTTGGATGATAAACCGGCGAAACAATTCGGGATGGATCACATGGTTGAAACCGGTTTGTTGCAGGGAGGAAAATTTTAAAATTTTGTTGATGGTCCCGACACTGATTTTCGTCCCTTCGGTCATCACTTCGGTGCCTTTTTGGATCAACGCGGCCAGGGGAAGACCTTCTTCAAAGGTTTTGAATCGTTCAAATCGCTCTTGCATTTTTTGCTCCAATTCCCGCATCAATTCATTGATGATTTGGACTTGGGGCAGGGCGTTTCGGTCAGCCAAGTATTCCAGTTGCCGTTCTTTTAACAGTTCAATCGCATTCTCCACATTTTTGATCATGCTGGCCAGCTTGTTGCCCCCTGAGATGCCTTTGTCGTCATAGGCCTCGCTCAATTCGGCATCCCGCTTGGCTTGAAAGAGGGACCGGGCCACTTCGTCATTCATGTAGTAGGCGAGGGAGTCGTTGGCCAGCCGGATCAGCACGTCCATCATCCGCTTGCCGACATCCCGCATGTGAATGCGCTTGGCCGACTTCATGATCCAGTTGTATTTGGCCAGGACATAGACGAGGTGTTGGATGAAGGGTAGGGACATGTCCGGGTCGTTGCCGTATTGGTGGCGGTAACGATAAAAGATGGTATGTTCATTTTCAATGGCGGAAGTAAGTCCCAGCGCTTCTTCATGAATGATGTTCAAAACCCGCAAAAACCGGAGGGTGTGCAGCGGGGACTGGAAATATTCTTTGGAACTCAGTTCACTGATGACGCCGGCGAGGGTGGTCATATCGTTCATGACTTGCCGCAGTTGTGGCTGGTGCTGGTCGGCTTGAAAAATGGAGATCAACGGTTGGGCTGTGGTTGATGGATCCATGTCTTCCATTGTGTGGGCCCTCCCAAATATGCCTCTTGCTCGCCGCTTTTGTTTTCCATTAACATGTTCATGGCATCTTCGTACGCTTTCCACGTGTGACATACGGCATGTGGCAAGATCCATTTGACTTGGACGGGATGCGGCTCAACGAGCCGGTACAGCGTTTCGGCAATGGTCATTCCTGCTTCATCATGGTCGGTCCAAATGAGCACTTGCCGCAAAGACGGGGAGTGGGTGAGCAGTTGTTGAATCAGGCGCCTGTGGCCGCTTCGCACTTGCCCGTCCACACCGATCACGAGACTGTTGGTTGCGGGCAAAAAGTGATCTTCGTATGCCATGCGTGTCAACACCGCGCGGTTTTCCACCAGCCACAGGTGTTCCGCTGTCGTTGAAAAGGGATCGGCGCACACGGCCAAGTGGGTGGTGGCATGGACCGTTCCAAAGGTATATCTGGCGGTCTGTCCTTGCATGTTCCCGCTGAAAAAGATGGGGGTTACGGTTCCCATACTGAGCAAGCCCAGGCTTTCGGCAGGTGCCTCCAGTATCTCTTCCAGAGCGGCGAGAAAATCTTCCTTATGCCCGTCAAACTTTTTGGAACCGCCGATTTCTTTGTAGTACACGGCGCCGATTTCTTTCCAGTCAAACTGTGGCCGCGTGGCGGCCAACTGACCGACGGCCAGCAAAAAATGAAGGAAGGACAATTGTTTGGCAAACGGCCAGGCAGCCGGAAGGGATGAATGGAGCAACGAACACTCTTGTCGGAGAAGCGCGCTTTGGCAAGCTGTTGCAAGCTGTTGCAGGAGCTCCTGGTAGCGCTGGAGAATCGGTTGCCGTGATTCTGGCACGGGGCTTGACTGCCGGAGCTGCAGGGAACAGGTGTTGAGCGCGGCTTGACAGGCCTGCAGCCAATGGCCGAGAGCCTCCTGCTTTTCCTGATGCTGCTTCTTTTTTACCCCTTCCTGGTAGCGGTACAATGTCAGCCCCATGCGATAATGTTCTGCTTGCACCGATTTTTCGTCTGGATGGTAACGCACTTCCCGGATGATCCAGCCATCCCGCAACCAGGCATACACCTCGTCGGAACCCTTGAGCGAACGTTTGACCCGCGGGCTGGGAAATTGTTTGACCAGTTCTGCCGGAGCCGGTGAGACAGGTTCTGTCATTTTGCCGATGGTAAGGGTGGCCACCTTTCGCCTCGTTCGGGCTGTTCGCCGGATGAGCGGGACATCGAACCGATCCGTTTGTTCCATGATGTCGAGCGTGTCGATCTCTTCATTCGCCAATAACAGGTGGTTTTGAAGGTAATTTTGCATTTCTGCAGGCAACAGGGTGGTTCACTCCTGACAAGCTTTGACATTTTGAGATTATTATAACATTCGGGACGGATATGATGAGAGGCCTTGAAGGTGTTTCTGGGCAACGCCGCTCGTTTCCCTGAGATTTGCGGATGCAAAATAGGAGTTGGAAATAGAAAATGGGTTGGGAAAGAAGGCGTTTGCGTTTGTGGAGTGGATCGGATGATCGTGCAAGGAGTTGGACCGGCATAGATGAACGCGTTATCCGAAGCTATAATAAAGGCAAATCCTGAATTGTCCGACGGCGGAGGTGCACCCATGCCCGCATCCGGAACACCCCCTCACCAACCGCACGACAAAGGCTACAAATACTTGTTTCACAGTAAACGGGCCTTTCTGGAATTCTTGCGGGCCTTCATCCCACGGGACTGGGTGCACCAGATCGACGAAGACCACCTGTACCGCCCGGAGACAACGTACATTCTGCCCGACTTTCGGGACAAAGAGGCGGACATCGTCTACAAACTCCGACGCACAGCAGAAGACGATCAACCGGAAATCATCTTCTACATCCTGATGGAACTGCAGTCCACCGCCGACTTCCACATGCCCTACCGCCTGCTGCTGTATCAAGTGGAAATCTGGCGGGACTTACTAAAAAACATCGAAACAAAGGAAGCTGCCCGGAAAGACTTTCGCTTGCCGCCCATCGTCCCCATCGTCCTTTACAACGGAAAAGCGCCCTGGACGGCGGCGCGAACCTTTCGCCAAATGCTCAAAGGAGAAAGCCTTTTTGGCGATGAACTGCTCAACTTCCGTTACATGCTCATCGATGTCCACCGCATGGAACAACAAACCGTAGAAGAACTGGTGAATGCCATAAAGGAGAAGGGAGTGAGTGACATGCAAACCAACATTGAACGTATCCTTGACGAAGCCTTGCAACATAAACTGAAAGAGGGGCTGGAAAAAGGCCGGGAAGAAGGCAAAAGAGCCGTGGCGAGAAAACTCCTGCTAAAGGGCATGGACATTCCCTTCATCGTCGAGACGACCGAGTTGAGCGAGGAAGAGATCGAACGCATCAAGCGGGAATTGCCGAAACAATAATCCGCAGGCCACGAACCGGCCACTTGTTGCATGGGTGGATAAAACAAACAAAACAAACAGAGGAATGGACCCGGACCCATATGGAGTCCGGTTATTTGATGCCAACTTTTATCCTCTTCGAAACATTGACGGCGGTTGGTGCAGAAAGTGAAGAAGGCCGATGTAGCTATCAAGAGGCTTTTTCATCGAACAACGGAATTACCATAAAATATGGTAAAATGATGTGAAAGTGGAGGGACGGGGATGTTCCATGGCGACGGCAGATCAAATCAAAATGCTCATTCAGTCGCATTTTGATAGAAATGATGAACGATTTAAGACCATCGTACTACAAGTGGCTGCTTATGAAGCGAAAAAGGGCCATACCACATTGGCCAGAGATATCCGAGATATCGTCGAAAAATCAAAACGGACAACCTCAAATCTTGTGCAATTCGATAAAGATGCCAATGAATTGATCCATGCCACCCTAGTGGAAGAAAAATTGTCCACACTTGTTGTTCCTTTGACGATTAAAAATCGGATTGAGCGGATTATCAAAGAGTTTATGCAACAGGAAAAACTAAAAAAATATGGCTTGAGCAACCGGCGAAAAATTTTGTTTGCCGGCCCCCCTGGCACAGGGAAAACGTTAACCTCGAAAATCCTGGCAGGCGAACTCCATTTACCATTTTGCACCATCATGATGGACAAAATGATCACCAAATACATGGGTGAAACAAGCATAAAATTGCGTCACATCTTTGACACCATAAAGCAAGTTCAAGCGGTCTACCTTTTTGATGAATTTGATGCCATTGGCGCAAAACGGGGCAGTGACAATGACGTCGGTGAGATGCGGCGGGTGTTGAATACCTTTTTGCAGTTGCTAGAACAGGACAATTCTTCCAGCATCATCATTGCCGCGACCAATCATCACCAACTGTTAGATCAAGCATTGTTTCGAAGATTTGACGACGTGTTATATTATCAATTGCCAGATGATGAACAAATCCATCGTTTAATTTCAAATCGTTTAGGTACATTTAAAAGAAAAGATCTGGATCTCGACAGACTAGCTAAAATATCATCCCGTTTAAGCCACGCAGAAATCACGAAAGCTTGTGATGATGCTCTAAAAGAAGCGATATTAAACGATTCGCATGAAGTAAGTACCGAACTTCTTGAAAAAATGCTTAGAGAAAGAAACGATGTCTATCAAGGGAGAGCGGAATAGTTTATGGCTGAAGGACATCTCCAACATATTTTCTTTCACGAACGTCCGGTATCGTATCCATATCGCAATCGTCAATCGCCCAGGAAACAAAATTATCCTCCCAGGGATCGGGTCAGTCACGGCAACTGGTTAATGCATCAGTTTCAAAAGGTCTGGACCGATGCAAAAAACATAAACGAAGCAAGAGAAGCAGTCGCTTTGCCGGTCAATCATGGTGTATATCTTGAATTTGTCAGCACCCCAGAATACGAATTGGCCATTAGAAGCCTTGAAAATATTCAGTCAGGCATTCGCTTAATGAATGTTCGAATGATGGAAAATGCGAATGGGAAAACGGAGAGGGTAGCCACTGTTTATATTCCACACGGCAAAGAAGGTTTTTTCTTAAAAAAGCTACGCCAATATCTTGAAGAAAATACAGAAAAAGGAAAACCCAGGCATGAAGCGTTTGCGGCATGCATTGATGATATCCGATTAGCGGTGGTGGAATCCTTTTGGCCGTACCATGAAATTACGTCAATTCCCGGTGAAGAGCCGAAATGGTGTGAGATATGGCTCAACACCGATCAAGATGAGGATGAGGCGAAATTTCGCCTATTAGCATCAGAAAGATTAGGAATTGAGATTCGCGATGAAACATTAAGATTTCCAGAAAGGAGAGTTATCTTAGCGAAGGTTAACAGAAAACAATTGGAAGAATTGATTCAATCTAGTGACAACATTGCGGAAATTCGACGAGCGGATGAAGTAACTAGTTTCTTTGTAGAACTCGACAACACGACACAATCGGAGTGGGCGGAGGAACTGTCAAAGAGAATTACCGTACGCGACGACTCAAGGGTTAGCGTTTGCATCCTTGATACAGGTGTCAATAACGGACACATTTTAATTGCTCCAATCTTAAAAGATGAGGATTGTTATACTTATTATCCAGGATGGGGTACACATGATCATGATGGACACGGCACCAAAATGTCTGGCGTCGTCGGTTATGGAGATTTACAGACTTTACTGGAAAACAGTGAACCAATCGAACTGAATCATGTATTGGAGTCTGTAAAAATTCTTCCTCCTACTGGAAAAAATGATCCACAGTTGTATGGAGCCATTACCAGTCAATCCATCAGCCGCGTCATGATTGAAAAACCTCAACGAAAACGGATCATTTGCATGGCTGTCACATCACCCGAACATACCACAGGCGATGGCCGTCCGTCTTCATGGTCCGCCGCGCTGGATGAATTGGCGTCAGGGTACATCGATGAGCAACAAAAACTGATTATTGTTTCAGCAGGAAATGTTCATGGCTGGGACAATTATCCGGATACGAACATCGTGTCATCCGTTGAAAATCCTGCTCAATCGTGGAATGCGTTAACTGTTGGTGCATATACAGAAAAAACATTGAAAGATTTAAGAAAATACAACAATGGTAGTACAGTAGCCCCTAAAGGCGGACTTTCACCATACAGTACGACGTCCGTAATTTGGGATGATAAAAAGTGGCCTGTCAAACCGGATATCGTATTGGAAGGCGGAAATGTTTTAAAAGACTCGTTGGGATGCGTGCAATGCGAGGAACTTTCCATTCTAACAACATATTACAAGCCCTTTGAACGACAATTTGACACCATATGGGCTACCAGTGCAGCCACAGCCAAAGCCGCCTGGATGGCCGCGCAGATACAAGCCGAATATCCGGATGCGTGGCCAGAAACCATCCGAGGATTGATGGTTCATTCCGCTGACTGGACCGATACGATGAAAAGACAATTTTTGCGCGGCAAGAAGAAAGGGGATTTGAAGGTTCTATTGCGAACTTGCGGTTACGGAGTGCCCAGCTTGGAAAAAGCGTTATGGAGTATGCAAAATCGAGTGAACCTAGTAGTCCAAGCAGAGCTGCAACCTTTTGACCGTGACAAAAATGGCCGGTATGTGATGAATGAAATGCATTTGTATGAATTGCCTTGGCCGAAAGATGTGTTGTTATCACTGGGAGAAACGGAAGTTTTCCTCCGAGTGACATTGTCCTATTTTATTGAGCCGAGTCCTGGTGAAATCGGCTGGAAAGACCGATATCGGTATGCTTCTTGCGGGTTGCGCTTTGACGTCAATGGTTCGGATACAAAAGAAGGATTTTTGAGTAGGATCAATGCGGCTATGGAGTCCGATGAAGATGAGCCTGGTGCCACAAGTGTCAAATGGTTGCTGGGTCCTCACAATAGGAACACGGGCTCGCTTCATTCTGATGTTTGGCCCACCACGGCCGCAGAACTGGCTGTCAGCAATCTGATTGCTGTATATCCGGTCATTGGCTGGTGGCGTGAACGTCCTTGGTTGAAAAGATGGCATAAAAAAATCCGTTATTCCCTTATCGTTTCGTTGCACACTCCTGAACAGTCGGTAGATTTATATACCCCCATCATGACGGAAATCATTAGCAAAGTGCCGATCACACAACAGTTCTGAACCAAAAAACCGCAGGATAATGACAGAACACCTAAAAAAGAAGCGAAAACCCGAAAAATATGCTGCTTATTGGGCGATTTTTCCACATCATGAAGCTAATGGATTCCCTAAAGAGTACCGAAGAAAAACATAGAACCATCACCCGATGGTATATACAACAATTTTGAAATGGAGGTAAGGGAGCATGATTATCAACCACAACATTTCGGCGCTGAACACATACCGCCAGTTGACGGCTAACAACAATGCTGTCGCAAAAAACTTGGAAAAACTTTCTTCAGGATTTCGCATCAACCGCGCTGGAGACGACGCGGCCGGGCTTTCCATTTCAGAAAAAATGCGCAGTCAAATCCGTGGGTTGGAGATGGCGCAGAAAAATGCGTTGGACGGCATTTCGCTCATTCAAACGGCGGAAGGCGCGTTGACAGAAACCCACGCTATTTTGCAACGGATGCGCGAGTTGACCGTACAAGCTGGGAACTTGGGCACGAATCAATCGGAAGATTTGCAAGCAATCCAGGATGAAATTGACGCACTTATCGAAGAACTAAATGGAATTAGTCAACGTACGGAATTTAACGGCAAGAAACTTTTAAATGGTGATTTTGCAAGTGGTACGGCTGATTTGGTATTCCAAATCGGCGCCAACGCTGGTCAACAATTGACGTTGAATATTGATGATATGAGTGCTACTAATTTAGGTGTTAATACTGTTGACGTAACAAGTTTTACTAGTGGTACTGATTTTGACAATGCGATTAATGCTATCGATTCTGCCATTCAGACCGTATCACAACAACGTTCTGCCCTTGGAGCGGTGCAAAACCGTTTGGAGCATACTATCAACAACTTGGGCGCAGCTGCTGAAAACCTGACTGCTGCCGAATCCCGGATCCGCGATGTCGACATGGCGAAAGAAATGATGGAATTCACCAAGAACAGCATTCTCTCGCAAGCGGCCACGGCCATGCTGGCGCAAGCCAACCAAGTGCCGCAAGGCGTCCTGCAACTGTTGCGGTAATGGTGAAAACCCAAACCTGGATGCAGCCCAAATGTTTGGGCTGCTTTTCATTATGGCAGGGGTGAAAATTTGTGAAAACCATCATTATGTTGTCTGGTGTGCCATATCGTTCTATAAAACAAAGGCCCCAACACATGGCGGATTTTTTTGTGAAGCGAGGGTACCACATTTTATATTTAAGTTTGTCAGAGATAAACTGTAATTTAAGTCAAGCGTATCGAAACGGGCACGGTAATTTGATAGACAGATTTTTTGAGAGGACTGAAGAGGGTATTCATATTTTGAAAAAACTCGAAAAAAAATATGAACCAAATCCAAAATATAGTTTTAGTGATTTGTTGCATCATTTGGAAACTTATTTTTCGCCGAAGAATGTTATTTTTCTTGTAGCTCATCCCGACTGGGTTCAATATTTAGACAAAGTTTCACGAGAAAATATGCTGATCTATGATTGCTTAGATAATTGGGAATCGTTTGTTTATGAACTGGATTTGGGTTATACAGAAACCATAATACAAAATGAGCGAAAATTGGCGGGTATGGCCGATTTGATCACTGTTTCCGCCAGAAGTTTGTATGTAAAAATGGCCCGTTATAACAACAATCTTTACTATTTGCCGAATGGCGTATGGAACGAAAATTTTCAAAACACGGTTCATCCTGGCCAGGTGCCAGACGATATCCGAAACATAAAGAGGCCGATTGTGTTTTTTATGGGTGGCATAGCGGGTTGGGTGGACATTGATTTGATCAAATATCTTGTGGATGCCCGGCCCGAATATTCCTTTGTCTTTGTAGGGTTTGAAATAGAAGCCAAATTGCCTGATGCTCCCAACTTGCATTTTCTTGGACGTAAGAATTATGAGGAACTTCCGCTCTATTTAAGGGAAGCCAAAGTGGCGATCGTTCCTTTTAAAGTGAATAAATTGACGGCGGCTGTCACTCCGTTGAAATTCTATGAGTACTTGAGCGCTTCTCTTCCTGTGGTGACGACTTTTTTGCCGGATTTGATAGGGCTTCCCGGAAGCAAAATGGCACAGACCTATGAGGAATTCTTGAAGTATGTGGATGAGTATGTCCTGATGGACAATGTCCAATATCACTGGGAAGCAAGTCAAGCGGTGCAAACCAGCAAGTGTTTTGAATGGGATAATTTGTTGCGTCCTTTATGTTCATTTATTGAGGGGGAAAACTTCACGCTCCCTTCCAAGAGCCAATTTATGAATAAAATGATTGATGACTACCAAGCCTTTCGGGATATGGAATTGATCCAAAATGAATTGTTCGCTTTGTACAACATGACGGGCCAGTATCAAATGTCTTGTTCGTTGTTCGAGAAGCATGTCAATCAAAAAGAACCACGCAATATCGATTACAATCAAGTTGCTTTGGCTTACTTTAAACAAGGTGAAATTGAATATTCGATTAGTCTGTTGAAAAAATATTTGAAGATAAGTCAATATCGGGTTCTGGAAAAATATGCCGAATCCATTATTCATGATGAGAACCGGGTAATTTTGCTAGAATTATTTTTATTAAAACTGTGCGATTTAACATATGAGGCTTTAAAATTGTCCGATGAATTGTATCCCGCATGGAAAACAAATCCCAAGTTTTTAGGTTTGTTAAGCGGTCTTTATATGGATGTGGGAGAATATGATCTTGCGTTTCGTTTATCAATGGAAGCCTTGGATGTTATTGAAGGGTATGCGTTGGAGGAAATATTTGATTATTACAGTATATCTTTCATCATCAGAGATCTTACTAAGCTAAAAAAATATGACATCGCGGAGCAAATTGCTTTATATCTTATGAGCGTCAATCGAGACTGGGAAGATAAAGGAGTAAAACTCTTGTCGGAAATTTATTTCATGAGGGAATTTACTAGGTGAAAACAGTGGAGAAGATGAGAATAAGTATAAGTATATGATAATATTGGGTTAGTTGAGGAAAATAAAGCACTGACTGCATTAATAATGTGGAACTTTCTAACGAAAATTCTACACGGATTTTGGTATGGAACAAATTTTGGAAGTGAACCTTGTTTTATCGTGGATTTGTGAGCACATGCACAAAAATTTGATGAAAATGTATGATCGGTTGCCTTCTGAGATGAAGAAATACCTTCCTCGCGAAAAACCTAGATTGATTAACTATCTTTACTTAAGGAAATTAAGATGCATTTCATTTCAGCCAGTCGCAAGACGGATATCCCGACATTTTATATTATATGGAATGGTTCATGCATCGGGTCGCAGAGGGTGTTGTAACCGTCAAGACCTTTTGAGCATTTTTTGCTAAATTATTTTAAACGGTTCATTGTAAAATCAAATGCAACAAAAGAAATAAACAAAAGCCATGGTAATTCCGTTATGATTAAGTCGACGAAAACCTTCATAACAGGAGGAATTACCGATGGCTCACTCCCATGATAAC
>Ga0181858_1000005_pt1 | contig 71764 bp, 85 predicted proteins | sample NewIslPassag4_SG_FD_130749 | JGI IMG/M metagenome (GOLD analysis project Ga0181858, IMG submission 130749) | Feedstock adapted compost microbial communities from Newby Island compost facility, Milpitas, CA, USA - Passage 4_SG | ecosystem: Engineered > Solid waste > Feedstock > Composting ...
CACGATGGTTGAAATCGCCGAGCAGTTTAAATTGCCGGAGAGTCTCGCCAACTTCTGGGCCAGTCGGGGCTATTACGGATCAATAAACCACAATGTGAAGGCGACCTACGTCCTCTATCTCGGCTGGTTCAACGGCAATCCGGCAACGCTGCATGAGCTTCCACCGGTCGAAGCGACCGGTGAGCTCCAGCTGAATGAAGGCTCCGCACAAGGCTCGCCAGTCAATGTCTATGCAGGTCCAATGGATTTCGTTTTCAAGATCGAAGCCCTGCTCACGGAGCACCTGATTGGCGGCCAGCACGATACCCCCGACACCACAGGCTGGCTCAAGCAGAGCCAGCACGGTACGTCCCTCATTGATGTATGCTTCGTAAAGCCGTTCTCGCGCGTTCTGTAAGGTTAACCCGGCGAGAGCTTCCGAAAGGCCATTTGGCGTGAAGAACTGCCCGACATGGCTGTTAGCCGCCACCTCCATGAACACCGGCCCGATGAAGTCGGTCGGCTTCTCGCGCAGTGCCAGGGTGATTACCCCGAGCATGTTCGACATATCGCGCATGGTCTCGGCCGGGTGACGACATGATCGAACGATCTCCATGTAGCGTTGTTCGTTCTGATCCCACCCTTTCTCGTCGCGCAGGAGTCTTAATATCGGGTTTTTAAGGGCGCACGACGCGGCTTCGAGCCACTTCGTGAAGACCTCGTACTCAGACCAGCCCTCACGTCCGGCAATGGCATTGACGAACGTCAAAAACTCCTTGGTCCGTGAGCGGTGTTCTAGGCTGGCCGATACCCTTTGAGCGGTCGACCTAGTGTTCCGTCACTGACGCAGGATTCCCTTGTGGCCGCGAGTCGTGCAAGCTGTCGGGATGAGAAAGAACATCGCCTTTGAAGTGACAGCAGACGATCGGTCTCGGCTCGAACGGCTCGTGGCCGATCGCAATTCACCCGCGAAAGTCGTCTGGCGCGCCAAGATCATTCTGGCGACGGCTGACGGGCTCGGCACGATGGCGATCATGCGCGTGACGGGCAAATCCAAGCCCTGTGTTTGGCGCTGGCAGGAGCGGTTCGCCAATGAGGGCGTCGATGGTCTGCTGCGCGACAAGACGCGTCCGCCGGGGCGCAAGCCGCTTTCGGACGCCGTCAGACGCAAGGTGCTGGCCAAGACGGTGGGCGAGGTGCCGCCCAACGCCACGCACTGGAGCGTGCGCATGATGGCGAAGGCGATGGGGATCAGCCATACGAGCGTGCAGCGGATCTGGGCCGAGGCCGGCCTCAAACCGCACCTCGTGCGCCGTTTCAAGGTGTCGGATGATCCGCTGTTCGAAGAAAAAGTGACCGATGTCGTCGGCCTCTACATGAACCCGCCGGACAAGGCGCTGGTGCTGTGCGTCGACGAGAAGAGCCAGATCCAGGCGCTCGATCGCACACAGCCCGGTCTGCCCTTGAAAAAGGGCCGGGCGGCGACGATGACGCACGATTACAAACGGCACGGCACGACGACGCTGTTCGCTGCCCTCGACACGCGAACCGGTCTCGTGATCGGGCAATGCCAGCCTCGCCATCGCGCCAAGGAGTTCATCCGCTTTCTGGGCAAGATCGACCGGGCGACGGCGAAGCATCTCGATCTCCATATCGTGCTCGACAACTATGCCGCCCACAAGACGGCCGAGGTGAAGGCATGGCTCGCCAAACATCCGCGCTTTCACCTGCACTTCACGCCGACCAGCGCGTCGTGGCTCAACCTCGTCGAGCGGTTCTTCGCCGAGATCACCACGAAGCGCATCCGACGCGGAACATTCGCGAGTGTCGCCGAACTGAAAGCAGCCATCCACGACTACCTCGACCGGCACAACGCCGAGCCGAAGCCCTTCGTCTGGACCAAGAGCGCGGACGTGATTCTCAGCAAGGAGCGCCGTGCCCTCGATACCCTAACCGCCATCAGAACGCGGAACCAACTGTTAGAGTCGGAACACTAGCCATTCGCTATCCCGGCTGGAGCGCGCAAATAACGCGGGGTCAGATGTTCCGGCAGCCGCTTGCTCTTCGGCACTTCCGGCAAGCACAGTCGACCGAGGTTGTCCTTATGCAGCGGCCCGGTCCAGCTCAGGAAATCCAACCGCACCTGATGCTTCGTGGTCGAACCGTCCGCGTTTAGACGCACGAATCCGCTTCCCACCTTCGCGTAGAGATAGCCGTCGCGCGTATAGACCGGCACCTGCCTGTAGACGCCATTATGCACGACGATCGCGGCTTCGCCTTCGACCTCACGAAAGAAGCTCACGGCCTCCTCCCTCATTGCAAGATGATCGCCAAACACAACCCGACGGCCGCGCCCAGCACGAGCCAGACCCATGCGGGCGCGGGTTTATCCTGTCTCATCATGGAATTGACCCAGGTGCTGCGAAGTGCACGCGACGAAAGCGTGGTTCTCCGTTTTCGTTGTTCGAGAGAAATGCTTTCGGGTGACCGGTCGCCTGACGCACAAATGTTTCGTGGGTGCTCGGATAGAGAGGCTTGTACTGAACGTCGACCTTGTCGGTGAGCACGTTGTAGGCAGTGCCCACGATCGCGTACTTCCTGCCTGTTTCCGTGTGCTCCCAAATCTCGCCCTTCTGCGGGAGCTTTTCGCGTTCGCAGGCTTCCTTGGCGTCCTTAACCTTGCCGGACCAGCCGCACCAGGCGCACGAGCACGGGGAGTCGTCATCCCATTCTTGATGCCGGTCTCGCGCTTCGTTGATGTCCGTACCTTCAGGGGTCAGACGGGCGTTCGTGGTGATGGTGATGTCCAGTCCATCATCCGAGGGACAGCTCGGGCACCGCATGCCCCATGCCTCGCGCACGTTCACCGGTTACCTCCACTCTGGAATGCATTGCAGGTGCCGGCCTCGGGCGTGTAGCAGCCATGCCGGCTACACCGGCCGAGACCGCGTTTCTTCATCTCGGCTGCCACCTTGTCCTGATCCCACGCGCTGCATTCGCGGCAATTACCCGGTCGCGGGAGCGAGGACTTCTTGATGATCTTGATCGCCATCAGCCGATCTTCTCGGTGGCGGACCCTAGTATCTCGATCCCTGCCTCATTGAGATTGCCGGTGTAGGCAGCCTCGCCATCACCTGGGTCGAGGAGCATGACGAGCGCGTCCTCGACGCTATCGACGGTGGTGTGCGGGTTGTCCGTCGTCCGCTGTGCGTGTGCGGTCGCAATCTTCAAAAGGGCCTCGGGATCAAAGACGCGCACGTCAAACGCAATGCTGTAAGTGCCTGCCGTATTCTCTGCATCCGTACTCATCGAAACCTCCCTGGTTACTCCCTTAGCGTAGGCAAAGGCGTGTTTCGTGCAATTAATTGCGATGCTTGGACGTATTGAGTTCGTCATCGAGGGCCTTGGCAAGCCGGCTGACCTCTTGCTCGGTCAGGAACCCCATGTTGAGGGTCCCCGTCACACCGCAAGTCAGGTGCACGATGAAGTTGCCGTCCGGGCACCGAAGAAACTGGAGAGCGGTCTTGAACTCGTTGAGATCGTTCATCTCATAGACGAGCTTCAACTCGACCATCGGATCGGGTTTGGGCATCTCAGTTCCCGACCGCTACCGTCTCGACTTCCTCGTACTCCTCGGGATCGACCTCGCGCACGGTGATCTCGAACAGACGGTTCGCTGCCGCGTAAAGCAGCACGTTGCGGGAGCTGGCCACGATCTTCACGTCCCCCTGGCCCTTCCCCTTGTCATGGAACCTGGGTAGAGACTCCCGGTGGGCGAGTTTGAGTTCGGCAAGAGGATTGTGGTTCCGGCATTTACGGCCGATCCACTGCGTGAATTTTTCGATGTCGGTTTCACCGTTTCTGAGCTTCGGCATGGCTACCTCACTGTCACATGGGTTGTCCAACGGTGGCGGGTAAGGAGAGAAACGTCTCCTCTCTGATCTTTTGCTTTCTGGTCGTGATAGGGGCAATACTTGCTGCCCGGTTTGATGTCGTTCCCGCAGAACTTCCACGTGATCTCGCCGCGTTCCGTCGGCCACCGGCACGTCTTCTCCGTGAGCTCGGTAATTTCGATGTGCTTGGCCTGAAAATCGGCGGGATCAGGCGTGATGTCGGTTACGGCATCGGTCGTGAACTCGGGCTGAGGCTTCAATTGCGGTTTGAGCTTCGGCTTCGATTCCGGCTCCGGCTTCGTCTTCGCCTTGACCACCTTGGCCGGCCGGATCTTCGGCTTGCACTTCTCGGGCGGCTTCCACTTCCTCTTGAACACGACAGGCGGAGGCGGTGGCCGTCTCTCCCGCGCGAGTTTCAGGTTTTCGTTGACCGTGTTGAGCGGGCACTGCCTGAGCGGATCTGTCTTGCCATGGAGTCGTTCATGCAGGCGCGAACGGTGATAGAGGCCGAGGATCGCGTTGTGCGTCACTTCCTCGCCAATCTCTCTTGAGACCTCGCGGGCGAGATCACGGGCTGAAAGACCCGGCCGCCAGCATTTCTTCACGATCTCGATTTTCGTTTCCGGGGAGGTCAGGCGCCACTTCATTGCCGGCCTCCCAGAAGAACCTTGGCCCGCTGCTGGAACATGAAATGGCGCGCGATCCAGTCACACTTCCTGCTGGTTTTCTGGTCTTCGTTCCCGCGCCCGAAGGCTTTCACGTGCTGCACGTAGACCTGAATGGCCGGGTCGAAGCAGTCCTGTAAGGCTGTGAGAGCGACCTGCTCGACCTGGGAGGTCGTGGTATTGCCCTGCTCGATAGGCCGGGTCCCTGGCCTTACCTGCGCCTCTCGCAAGTTGTTCAGGATCAACTGCAGAACCCGCATGCTGTCGCACTGGAGAACCGCCACGACCATATCGTCGAACAGCCCTTTGGAGTGCAGCGCGCTGCAGGCGTAGGTCATGGCCATCATCTCGGCCTCGGCATTGTTGGCGAGGCTGATCGGGATGACCCCGCCAAACGTCAAGGGGATGCCCCAAACGTCCGCCTTAACCCAAGCTCCCCATCCTCCCGCACGGGTCTCAGGACAGTACGATGCACCCGTGAGAACTGTGATTTGCATTTAATTGCACTCTCGTTACGCAATACACCCTGGGACGACGGGGAACCTCACGTTCCCGGTATATATCCAGGCGGGTCCTTGTAGATTGCGGCTCGCACCGCGCAGTCCTTGGCCTCAATCAACTTCCTGAGCGCCATTGTCCGCTCGGGATTGCGCTCGATCGTGTTGCAGAGGTTGTGCGCCATGTCGTGGAACGGTGCGCTTATCATCTGCAAGCGGGGCGGCAGATGCTTGTACTCGAAGAATTGCAGAAGTGGTTCCTTCACTTCTTTCCCCCTAGCTGGATTTCCTTGACCTCCAGATCAATCTCCGGCTCCTTCACGAGGACGGATACGATGAGCGGCCGGCGCATCAGGCGGAGCTCCTTGTGTATTCCCAGGGCGTAAAGCAGCGCATCCCATCGACCTCGCCAACCAGCCCGTGGAAAGGTCCCCACATACGTGGTGGCCACAGTTCTCCAGCCTTCCTTTGCTACCATGCTATCACCTTTTGCAATTAATTGCATGTTACCGCGCACAGTAAAGGCTTATTTCGGGCCTTCGAGCAATTTGATCTCGGGCTCCGGCTTCTCAGACTTCTTCGGCCTGCGAATGCCGTTCACCGCCAGCCCATCAGACACCAAGCGGCGAACGACACTCGCAAAGCTCACGTTGTTCTCGACGGCGATGCGCTGAATTTGCGCAAACACCCACTCGTCATCGAACTGGATCGCGACTTTAAGCGGCGATTCCCCCGGCTTCGGGTTGATCTTTCCCCTCGCCACCTTCGACATCTTCCGAGGAACCTGCTTCATCGCTCACCTGCTCGATCTGCAGAGGCAGCTTGCCGTTCGTCAGCGCATCGAGGCCGGCCCGCTGCAGGACCTGGCTCATGTACCCGTGCACTTCCGCCTTCGCCTTCTCGACCGTCGTTTCCATGTGCTCCGAGAACGACTTGGCGATGAACGGCAGGTTGTCCCTAAGTTGCATCCGCACGTGTTCCAGACGGTGCCTGATCCGCCCGGCTTTGCCCTTCGGCAGCCCCATCTCATTGAGCTCCCGGATGGCGATGTCGAGCTGATCGAAACTGTGCTGCACCTTCTCTTTCAGCTCCTGCTCGAACTGGTCGATGCGGCTCGGGGGCGGCGGAAGCTCAGGCATCAATTGCTTCTCGACGCGCCGGATCGTGCACGGCACGCCCTGGCCGACATTCAGGGCTGACACGAACGTCGCCCACTGCGCCTCCGACAACTCGACCTCGATGATCTCGTCGGTGGCATGGTGCCAGTCGTACGAGAGGCTGCGCCTCATCTCCGACCGCGAGATCGAAATCGTGATGAATGCGTTGTGGGTGAAGTCACTGCCGTAAAGACTTCTGTGGCCGCTGACCCGGTGCGCAACGATCTGTCCGAAGGCTGGGTGCCGGCTGATCCGCTCCCCAGGCTCGTCAACGGTAGTTTCTGGTTCCTGGATTGGTCTCATGTCTGCCCTCCCTGGCTGATGGTCTCACGGTAGCACTCAGCCGGATTCTTTGCAATTAATTGCGTTGGCTAAGGGTCAAAAAAGCCCGACGGGATGCCGGGCTCATTCGTAATCGACATCGGTGACCCGGCACCTGGCCTCATCGAAATCGGTGTTGAATGAGATCAACTCTTTGACGACCTCATCCCCCGGCACGATGTTCTCGATCACACCGTTTTCTGCACCGGAAGGCGTGCCGCCATCATAGAGGCTGCAATCGAACAACAGCATCTCGACCGTTCGCGAACCGTTGTTCCGCACCGACAGGATGATGCGGCTCACGTCCCTCTCCTTCTTGATCCTGTGCACCGTGAGGTCGAACTGATCGAACCGAGCCTCGGCTGCGGTGGCACCAATCATCGAAGCCAATGCACCAATGAAAATCGAACGCATTACTCCTTACCCTCCTTCAAACCGGCATTACCCATAGCCACGATAGCTTTCACAATGGCTAAAGCCTCTGCGCGGGTGAGCTGCTGGTCCGGCAGTCCCCTGATGCCGTAGTAAACGTACGCGAGAGTGACCTTGTTCGATGAGACGACCTTGAACCCCGGCGCAGGGATTTCCTCGTAATCCCAAGGCGGCGGGTAGCGCTCACGAATGCTCTTGTTCAATCCGCTCGAACCCTGATGGCCGGATAGTCATCGATCTGGACTCTGTTCACAACGTTGACGTCGAGCGTTGAGTCGAGGGTGACGTAACAGGGATTAAGACGGCGGTCACCGCACCCGTCCCCGAGCGCCCTAGCTGGCTCAATCCCTCCTCGAACTGCGAGCACCGCGAGTGAGACCGCGATCACCGTGAGAACAGCCTTGGTGTAGAGATCAATCTGCATGGTTTACCTCCCCCATCAATGGTCAACCTTTCCCGCCAGGAACTTTCCCGGCCGGCCATCGCCTCGCCTCGTAAGCATCCAGGGCGTCAGCGATCGCCTTGAGCTCGTCTTCCTCCTCGGTGTCTTCGAGACAACCCGAGAGCACTTCCGCGCGATCCATGAGCAGCGCGTGCAGGCGATCAGCCTCTGGCCAGAAGGCCCCGGACACCCGGAGCCTTGAGTGAGGGGGGATTTGAATCAACAGTCGCTGGTCACGCAGGACGCTGTTCTGAAAGGCTTCATCGGCTCGGGACGGTGATCGCAGCTGCCCTGCTCGCAAGCCAGCTTCATCGACCGTTCTTCCTTGAACTGGCCGTTGCCGTTGCTGCTGTCGGAACCGAGGTCCTTGTTGCAGCCGCCTTCATCGCAAGCCAGCTCGAACGACTTGTCAGGCTTCAACTGCCCGTTGCCGCTTGAGGGTGGCGAGGTGATGTCTTTGCAGCCGTCATTGCCCATGCACGCGACGTCGAAAGCCGCTGGCGTTTCAGGCTTGAGGTTGCAGCCGTAATCGCAAGCCTGGCTGATGGTCGAATAGCCGACCAGGAGAGCGCCCAAAGAGAGAGCGCCAAGTATGGGTTTCATGTTGTAGATGCTCCAAATGAATCAGTGGAACGCAACCTGGGGAGCCTACTAATCATCCGTCAACGTGTAAAGAGACGCCTCCTTGCGAAGGCGGCATTAGGGCTTACTCCATTGGAATGTGAGTTCCGGAAAGCTCGCCAGAGCGTTCGGGTCAGTCAAATCTAACGGATGGTCCGCAATAAACCGTTGGGAGATTCTAGCGTGCGCAGCCGCTACCCGCACCCGGATCTCCTCCGCAGGCATACCCGCAGGGAGGTCGACGATTTCCTCATACTTGGCAACGCCGTTCACGCTGCCGATGATATTCATTTGCATGGTCTCCCCCATGGCTGATTGCGATCCCGTGAGTGTATGTGACTCTCCGCTTATCAGTCTACCCCGCGCCACGCGCCCGAGCGCAGCCGTCCCCCACTGTCCGTTTGGTGTCCCCAAAGTCCCCCTACTCCTACCGACTACGACCGGAAAGCCTCAGAGGATGATGTCCCCAAAGCCGAAAAACTGACGACGACCGAACGGGAATGTAAGTGTCCCCAAGTCCCCGAAAACTACCTACGACGACGGCTATTGGGAGGTCTGTGTGCGGGGCAGGCAAAACAGCCCGAGGTCTGCGCCGATGCGAGCGAGGCGAGGCAAGCGATCGAAGCGGACGATCGAGGCGGGCGGCCAATGCGGAATTTTTTGTTCGCTCCGGAACGAAACGCAATCGAACGGAACGCGTGTGGTGGTCGGACGCAAAGGAAGCACCGGGCGTCCCGAGTGATGGGTGGTGCCCGGTGCCTGGTTGCGGGTTAGGCGGGCTCGCAGTTGGTGAAGGTGGCTTGCTTCACCATCAGGCGGACGTAGTTGCCACCGGGCTTTCTCTCCAGGATTTCTCTGTCACCGAAGAATGTGCACACCCCGCGATATTTCCTTCCCGCAAACTTGAAGATGTATGTTTTCCCAACTGTCGCGGGTTTTTTGGTGTTGATGGTCAGTGTTCTCATCAGTTCTCCTCCGTGAGTGTGATGAATTTGGGTTGCAACTGCACACTATAAGGGGCGACTGTGAAATCAAGTGAAAAGTGAAGACCAGTGCAATTAATTTCTTTGACTCTGCGCGCTCGGCAAGTCCGGCGGATGAGAAGAGATGACAGCCGCGGTGCCTTGTCAGACGATGCAAGTGATTGCACCGAGAAGATGCCCACCCGCTGAGCTGCCAAGGTCGCCTTGCCTTGCGCATTCACCTGGCGGGCTGCGGGAACATTAACTATACGGCCCCCTATTTCCGGTAAAGTTTACAAGGCTCCGGCCTCGACCGACTGCTATGGGGGATCGGGCATTTACTCCTCCGTGAGGTTGCAGCGTTTCAATTGGCAACTACGACTTTGAGCTCCGCCTCAACCTAGTCAATGGAAAAAACAGACCCCCACCGCATGGGTGGAGGTCCCCACCGGGTTATTCGGGGAAGATCGCAGAGAACCCGGTGATGGTGTTGGCCCACGCTTCGCGCAGCCGGTTGTCCATGACGTTGTGAAGTTCGTTCGACCAGGAGGGATATTTCGCTGCCAGCTCTATTGTTTTCTTGGTCGCGTAGTTGCGCAGCCCGGTAAAGATGTTCTCGGGAGTTGCCCCATTCTTTTCGGCGGTTTCGAGGAGCTGGAGGATCTCCTCATGAACGCGGAGTTTCGCGACAACGCTGGTAATGTCATCCCCCCATTCGAGCGTGTAGTAAGGGTTGGCTTTGAGCTCTCGGCCCACTCCGCAATCTCTCCCCTCAGCCTGGCAATTTCATCGCGCAAGGTGTTCTTGATAGTGGTGATGTCGCGCAGTTTTGTCATGATGTTTTCTCCTCCGTGAGTTTACACTACTGCGGTAACTTGGGCCTTGGCCTAGTCAAGAGAAAAACGTCCGTTAACGCAATTAATTGCTCGATTTTTTCGCTTGCAATAAGCACCCGCCCACTCACGCTGCGTGTTGCAGTCAACGGGTTTCGCCAGCGCGCGGACCATACGCTCGCGGGGGATACGGGCCTCGGCGGCTTGCTCGTTGTCGCGAAAGAGGTTCAGGATGAAAGTCAGCATGACGGCCCTCCGGTTCATCTGACTGTGCAAAGCAAATAGGCGTTCCAGAATAATTGCAATTAATTGCACTACTCGTCGATGCTTGCCTCCATAGCCTCGATATGCAGGCGGTCCCACTCCTCGGGGCTCACCTTGGCATAGAGTTTGGAGGTAAATTCGCGACCCGATTTGAAGAACAGGCGAATGTCATCGACATAATCGTGGAGCAGTCCAACGTCGGGTTCAGCCTCGTAGATCTTCGCTTTCGCAACGATGGGAAGTCCCCCGAAGACCCGGCTCTCGAACTCGATCTGATTTTGCATCGTCTCCTCCGTGAGTTAAATGTCCACACCACCTACGATGCTTCCAACTATCGGAAGTGCAAGGGGAAGTTTCCCTCGCACTGCAATTAATTGCGGGATTTACCCCCGGCAGGAACCATCGCGCAGGAATGGGGCCGGGCGTGTTCTGAAATCTTTGATGTAATTGATACCGGGTTTGGCTTCTGGTCCCACCCGGTAGAGCGTGTCATTCTCACCAGGCAGTGTGAGGTAAGAGGACCAACCGGTGATTTTGATGGTCCCCCGCGCCCTGCGCGCATCGGCGGGTTTTCCTCCGAGGGCCTGCGCAAGGGATTGCGGGGTAAATTTCTTGGTCGCGCTGCGATGGATCATTGCAAGTTTCGCTTTGAGATCACCCGCCACCGAGATGCAGCAGTTGTTCAGGGGATTGCGCGCATTGTAGATGAGAATGGTGGTGGTGTAGGTGTTCATGATTTCTCCTCCGTGAGTTTTAATCAACGCTTTCACGCTATTGGGTGACTAGACCTAGTCAATGGAAAAGCGCACATCGTATTGCAATTACTTGCACACACTTCCGCAATGATCCGGTTTGACCCTCCGCGACAGGATGGTTTCGAACGATAAGGCTGCGCAGGACGTCCCCCGTTCCAGCCGAGGAGACCACCCGCGCAGGGCACACCGGAGGACCGGACCCGTCCGGTGCAATTAATTGCATCACTCGGCAATCTCGAAGCCGGCCTCTTTCAGAGCTTGCAGGCAGGCAGCAACCTCGGCAGCCTCCTTCACCAGGCGATCGGCTAGGATGGTCCCACCGGACGTCCCGACCGTCCCGAGCTCGAACCTGTGACCGCGCGATCTGACATAGATCTTCCGGTCGAACGATGAGGCGATACCGCCCGAGAGCGTCCAGCCAGTGATGCAGTTCCAGTCAGCCTTGCTCCCCCAGCGGGCAAGCACCTCGCGGACCGTTTCGACCTGAGCCTGGGTGGGGTTCTGCATCTTCTCCTCCATGAGTTTGTGCAGCCTTTACGTCTACGACTTTGAGCTGGGACTAGGTCTAGTCAATGGGAAAAACGCACCCGATCAGCTGGAAAACGCACGGCCTGTCTACCTCCCTGGTTGTGGTGTCCCCCTACTCACCGACTAGCGTGAGCTCACACTACCGACAGTCAAGGTCCCACTACTCGGGCAGACATTAACCTTAACCATTAACCTTACCCTCCCCCGGCCGGTCTGGCGTACGCACGGGCGGCTGACGACGGACACCCGATCGGTCGAGCTGCGCCGAGGCGTTGCGAGCTGTGCCGAGGCTCCCCGACCGGAACATGCGCCGAGGCGTTCTACCCGATCGAGCTGCGCCGAGGCTTCCCTGCGCCGAAGCGTCCGAGCTGCGCCGAAACGAACTGCGCCGAAGCGGCCTACGTGCGCCGAGGTCGGACAGCTGCGCCGAAGCGATCGATCGGCGCCGAGGCGTCCGGGCAAGACATGCGCCGAGGCTCCCGACCTGCGCCGAGGCGTTACCAAGATCAGGAGCCAATCGATGTGAGTTTGTAGCCATTCCGTCGTGCAATTGATTGCACTCACCAGTCGTAGCGGTGGAAGAAGCCGGGCTGGACGTTGAACCTCTGTGCGACCTCCCCCAGGCAGTCCTTGTCGAGGAGATCGCAGACGTCGTGCTGCGCCCACTCCATCTCATTCTTGAACGCGTCGGTCTTCACCCAGATCGGATGGTCATCCTCGCCGTCGATCACGATCACCTGGGTGAGCTCGGTGCCGATCTCGGCAAGCCACCGGACCTTGGTGTGGGCCTTCACCACGCCGCACCCGAGCGATTTCAGCATCTCGGGCTGGAACTGCCGGATCATGTTGCGGGCTTCCTCCATCATGAACGGGTTGAGGCAGTACAGCGCCTCCCGCCTGTTCTCCAACACCAGCGGGTCGAACTCGATGCGGTCACCATTGGCTGTCGCTTTCGCCTTGGCTGGAGTGGGGACAAGAAGCGGGCTAACGGCTGAGTTTAGAGGTCCACCGGCCAGGGATGAGGTTGTCTGGAGGAATGTGCTGGCCAGTAGGGCAGCTGTCAGGATGGCTTTGAGCTTCATGGGTCTCTCCTGCTGTTTCCTTGAAATTTCCCCTGTTCTGGATGCTATAGTGCAATTAATTGCACAGAGACGGACATAAGCAAGGGTTTATCGAGGTTTCTCGATCATTGTGGTTCCTCTGTTCCTGGCTGTCTTAGGGCGTCTCCCTAATCGTCTCCCTGGAGATGTTTGTCTGGGGTTCTATCGGGGTGTGTTGTCCCTCGGATCACTGGTAGGTTCCTCCCCAGATCAGCAGTGTGATGATGACGACGAACACCATTCCTGCCTTTGCGGAGGTGCTGGCTTTGTAGGGATCACGGCGTTTGATGAGAGCTGTGATTCCTGCTGCGATGATTCCCACGATGGTTAGGAATAGTGCTCCCCCGAAAAGTTCTCCGATGTACCTCCCCACGTAGACATACTTCTGAGGGTCATAGGCGTAGTGCGGTGAGACGATTGCGAGGAACCCTATGCAGAGGATCGAGACCCCGAAGATCGCTCCCACGACGCTTGCGGTTTTCTTCATCTTCTCCCTCCCTGGAGTGTTGGTGGTCCCCGCGTGAGTATGCAGTCGACTGATCGGTTGACTCAACGGGGATTCAGGTTTCGGCCTCCAGCATCTGTGTAGGTTCCCCGGTTTGTTTGATGAAGATGTGCTTCCCCACCGAGATGACCATGCGGACGTGAGAGGATGCGCCCAGCGGATCTCCGTCAGGGCTGTCGTAGGATTCAGATGTGAAGTGGTTCAGCCCCCGACAGGCCGCATCGTAGGCTGCACGTATGCCACCGGGGTGACGATCGGCTGCCCAATGCAAGATGTTGGCGATCATGTCTCCCGCGATGACTTCGGGGCCGTCGTCCTTCTCGGACAGTCCTTGTGCCTTCGCGAATGCCTGGATAGCTGCTGCCACAGACTTCGCCCGATCTTCATTGGAAGGTATGGTCATTTCGCCTCCTTGTGCATTTGATTGCACGGAAGGTCTTCGATCTTGTACACCTTGCCGTTGTTGAGCTTGATCTCGGCTATGATGTCTTCCCCCTCTTCCCTGCAGGTGTTGTAGAAGACGGCCGCGAACACACGGCTGTCCCACCAGAGCACCAGCCAGGCGAACTTGAGGAAGTTCCTGCTGTTTCTGAGTCGTTGCTTGAACTCATCCCAGGTGGTCCAGCGATGTTGGTTCATGGGTTCTCCCCCGAGGCTTCCCCCAAGGCATCGCAAATGGCCTGCAGGAGCTTGTTCGAGGCGACCTTGTGGGTATGGGAGCTCTGCAGGAGTTGGTCTCTGGCTGCCTTCGCCGTGGGCTTGTCGGGGTACTCCAGTTTGATGAGCCCCGATTTGGGCTGCAGCACATGGAAGTGGCAGCCGGAGTCCGAGACCGTGATCGGTCCGAGGAAGGTGATAGAGGATTGTCTGGTTTCCCGCCTCATTGCCGTTCCGATGCAATTAATTGCGCAAACTGGAGCTTGCGATCGAGCAGTTCCCCGGTTGTCTCGATGATGATGTCTTTGTCGGTGATGACGGCGTAACCTCCCCCGAACTCGTCGTACCTCATCTTGTCGCAAGTGTTCGCCCACTGGAAGCCGAACGGGAGAGCAGACTTGCAGACTGCCTGGATGAGGTTCGCGACGGCGGAGATGTCCATATTCTCCCCCGTGAAGTAGGCGCGCTTGCCGTCCTCGTGTTCCTCGATACCGATCTCGCAGCCGAAGATGGTGAAGTCGGGATCATCGAACATCGCCTTGAAGCTGGCGAATGGATCGTCATTCCCCTCCTGCAGCGGGAAGCTCTGCTTGAAAGTCCCCGACGTCAGATCGTACCGCTCGGGGCCGTTGTCACCGTCTTCGAGATCAGCAGCAACCTCGACGCACTCCATCAGCAGAGCTGCCTCTGCGGTCGTTACCTCCAGCTCAAAGGCTGCCATGGTGTAGTGGTTTGCCATATGTCCTCCCTGACTTACGCACACTCACTCTAGCTCAAATCCGATCTTGTGCAATTGATTGCACGCTCCATGCCGACGCGAGGCCCAAGAATCTCCATCATGCGCTTGATTTCCTCGCGGCCGTAGCCGAGGTCATAGAGGAAGGCCAAGGCGAAGTACGGGTGCTTCTCACGGCACAGATTCTCGAATATCTCAGCACTACGCCGGAGCTCACCTTCCTTGGTGCCTCCCATCATGGTCGCCTCCATTCGTGCAATCAATTGCACACGACATTCCGACCGATACGATCACGTATCGGCTTTCGCCTTCTGCCGGAGGACCCACTTGACCATGTTCATGATCGCTTCCTCCTTGTTGACGATACCCTTGCCGGCCTTCTGGCCCTTGAACATGAGCAACGCCTTCTCGAACTGGGCGTACTCCTTGGGCTCGAAGTAACAGAGCACCGCTCGCTTGTTCTCGACGGGCTCATTGCCCTGCAGCACCTGCTCTAGGTCCTTGGCCGTGTACTGCTCAGCCTTCTTCAACAGCTCGGCGTAGTTCTGCTTGTCGATGAACCGGGTCAGTATCTTGAGTTTGGTCCACCCGATGCGGCGCAGACGATCCTTCGGCACCGGTATCTTGCTGAACACCCGGTCGATGGTAACGAGATAATAAGCCTTCCTCTGCTTTAGTCCCGAGTGATTGAGCGCCAGGCGGAACTTCTCGGGGTCCGTATCCTGTAGCTCCCGGAGCGTCTTGCCGAGCTCTATGAAGTTTTTGTCGACGGCCTTAGCAAGACCGACGACCTGGTGATACAGGTCAGGTGAGTTGTTCATCCCACTCCTCCTTGAGTAAGGACTGTACACCGCGCCGGCCCAGCATTAGTTGCGTTGTGCCCGGCCCCGGATGCTACCTTTATACAGGGAACCGGGCTAATAGCCAAGGTGTTTCGCAACTAATTGCACGAAATTACAGTCTTGATACTCCTGATAAAGTCCGACGTCCGATCATAGATAGTCCACCATTTCTACCTGCTGCCCTTTTGTAAAGTCAGGCACCAGCAGATCTAAATCAACTTTGTCTGTGTAAGGGTTCAGTACACCTCCTTCCTTGATCTCTACCCCTCGCAGGTAGGTTGCAATAAATTGCGGGTATGTCATGACGGGGAGGCCCCGCTCCTTGGCTCTCCTAGCCTTCACTGTATCTGTTCTGCTCGCGACCAGGACCTCCGTGTTTTTTCTGACACTCCGTTGGACCTCCATGCCGACCTCCTGACAGGCGGCGGCGAGGTTCGCGCGGAGGATGGCCTTGCCAGAGCTGTCCACCGCTGGGCCTGTGAAGACAACCTTCATGGCACAGCCCTCCCCTCACGCGACCTGCTCGATGGCCCACGGGATCACGCCCTTCTTTTCCGCCACCTTCTTGGCGTACTTGATGAGCACGTATCCCTCCTCCGGGAACAGCTCCCATGAGATCATCCCGGACTTGTGGAGCCACTTCACGAGACCGTCCGACTTGGCGATGATGTGGATCGTCTTCGGGTGCTCCATGTGCAGCTTGTACTTGAGCACGATGACCTCGCCCGGAGCTTTCTCCTTCTTCGCCGCCATATTGAGCTTCATCACCGGAGCGGGCTTGGCGGGCGGCATATACGCCTTGCAAACCGTGATCGGAACCACCTGGAAGCCCGTCGTCACCTTGTAGACGTCGTACTTCTTCTCATTGACCTGGGTCAGCTTGGCCGCGATCGCGTCAGCCACGGCCTTCTCTGCATAGATCATTTTGGTGGTTTCGGTGTGCATCGTTTCCCTCCTGGATTTAATGCATTTGGTATCTTCAACGTATGCTGACCCTACCTAGATGCAAGGGAAAACTGCAATTAATTGCGTGGCAACAGCGTGCAAACCTGCTGTCGGGTAGATCACGATCTCGCGTCAGGATTTGAGGCTCAGCTGGGCTCGGATTGAGGGATCACTGTCGCTCCCGTCCGAGATGACGTAGCCGCTCTCAATTAGCCTCTTAGTGAACCAGCGGTTATAGAAGAAAGGCCATACGACCCACTGGATGACGTTACCAATCCCCGCTGTTGCGGCGGCCAGGACAATCCCAAGCCCGACGTAGATGAAGAAGCCAAGCCAGTCTGCCCGGAACATGGCCGGGAACGGCCCGAAGAATAACGATGTCCAAGAAAAGCCGACGAATCCCTTCTTGGCCAAGCCGGACGGGTGCCTCAGTTCGATTTCACGTGCCATGGCTACCTCCTCCCAACCCCTCCACCTTTGACCTACAAAAACACACAAGCAAGGGCCATGTTTCCGCAGCGCTAGCTGATCTTGAGACACTTGAAGTCTAAGTCGCTGATAATGACGCCGTTCTTCTTCGCCACCTGAATAACCGCACCGACATAGATTGTGGATTTCCGGTAGCAGTCGATCTCGGACCGGAACAGATCGTCAGGCCCGAGGTTCATGCTGGTGGTGCCAGCGAACATAATGATGACCAACTTCCACACGTGTACCTCCCAACTCAACGATCTGAATTGATCGCCGGGCGGTTAAAGTTCCCCTAGCGCAGCTTCACTTCCTCGTAGACGATCAGGACGTCCGGGTTGCCTTTGTTCTCTTCGAGGAGGCGGGCCATGTGGTCCTGTGCCGGCTCCGCCCTTCGGTAGGCCCATATACCTGGCTGTCCCTCGTTGTCCTTGACGAGCTCCAGAACGACATGAACGGAGTCGATGGACGGATCTGCAATCAATTGCATCGCTACCCCCAAGGTAGACCATAGTTCTCAGCGCACACCTTGCCGTATCCGACGGCGGTGCTCTTCGGATCGCTGAGTGGCAGGTGGCAGAAGCAGCACCGGCCGTGCAGCTTGCCGTGCTTGGCGGCGGTCTTGACCGGATGCCGGGAGAGAGCTCTCAGGAGCACCGCGAGCTGTTCCTTGACCTTGGGATCGAGCGCCGGCACGGGGAAATACTGGCCGGTGGGGTCGACCTTGCCCGCGTAGGTGTGCTTGTCGACCTTCACATAGATGTGGCCTGGGTTCACGCTCTTCTCCCCAGCGCGCCAGATGCGGACCTCGCGGCCATCATCCAGTTTCAGGACAATCTCCGGCCGCTTGAGCTTCTTGGCAGCCTTCTCGAACATGGTGATGAGACCGGTGAGCTTGCCGACCTCGATCTTCTCACGCTCGGGCTTGGTGAAATCCGGGATGCCCTGAGCCATATCCGCGAGCTTGTCGACCCACAGCCACTGCTTGTCGGACAGTTGGCCCTTCTTGTCGAGCTGACGGAGGAGCGACTTGGCGAAGTCGATCTTGGAAGCGGGAAGCCCACTCAGATGCTGCTTTAGCGTATCGGCTCTCTCTTTGAGGTCCATCATCATTTTCCCTCCTGGATTAGATGATTGGAGATACGCTCAACGTAACCTGGAGCCTCCTAAATGCAAGAGAAAATGCAATTAATTGCGAAAGAAATGGAGGCCCCTGGGGTGAGGCATCCCAAGGACCTCCAGACTGCCTAGTCCCTCTATTAGGCAGCCTCGTCTCCGGCTTCCTCGATCTCGACAGAAATGTTCGTGTTCGGGAAAGCCTTCTCCAGAGCCTCCAGCGCGGCCTCTAGGCCCATCTTCTTGAGGCGCTGGCTCATCGTCTGTCCGCCGAGGAAGTCAAGGCAGATGTACTCCAGAGCTACAGTGTCGACCGTGGTGCTGGACTGCTCCTTGGCCTTGGCGATCGCGGCCTTGATCGTCTCCCTCTGGTCCTCGTGGACTTTGAAGGTCATCGTCGAGACGGGCTTGCTCGCCTCATCCCCGATGAGCTTCGGGTTGTCCTTCTGCTTGTGCGACTTGACGGTCTCTATGAGCTGCAGGAGCGTCTGGCCTTCCGCGATCTTCACCCACTCGTCGACGTTCTCCAGCGTCATGACGGGGGCGATCTCTTTCAGCTTCGACCAGCCGAGGTGCTTGACCTTCTCCCACGGGACCTTGGACTCAGCGAGGTGATTGTAGATGGCTACCCAATAGGTCGCCTTCCGGTAATGCATACCGAGTTCCTTCTCGACATACTCCCGGAACGTCCCATAGGGCGCATACCACCCGTTCGCCTGGATCACCGAGAGCACGCCGCCCAGCTTGAACAACGTCATCTCGGTCTCTTCATTCAGCGCCTGAACAGCCTCGCGGGCCTCGTGCTCTTTCAGGTTCTCGACCTCGTGCACCAAGTCGGAGAGGACATCCTCGCCGGGCTTCTCGACCGTGCCTGACTTGGGGGCCTGGGCGACGGCCTTGGACTTGCCCTTGCCCTTCTTTTTGCCTTCGGACGCCTTAGCCGGCGCCGGCTCCTCGGCAGCCTCGATCTTCTTCGGCGCGGGCTTGGCTTCGGGCTTCGGCTCCTCGGCCTTGGGTTCTTCGGCCTTGGGCTGCTCGGGATCAGCCGGAGCCTCTTCGGTCTCCTCGAACTGTTCCTTGAGCCACGCGCGCTTTTCCTCGACCTTCATTTTGGCCCAACTGTCCGGGACCTCGATCCCGTGTTCCACGACGAGGGCATCGAGCTCTTCGCTCGACATGGTGTCGACGTCGACGACGACCTCTTCCTCGGCGGCCTCGGGCTCCTCGACCGGCTGGGGTGCCGGCTTCTCCAGCTCTTCATCAAGAGCGGCCTTCTTGCCCCCTTTAAGCAATGACAGGCTTGCTGCGCTAGACATAAGCACGCACCCTCCTGGTACTCTGAATATGGTGAATGATGATCTACTCTAACCCTGGTGCAATTAATTGCACAAGTCCCTACTCAATTTTTTCTTAATGGCAATGCGCCGGCTATCCGTCGCATCTCCACCGTGAGGCCCGGCAGCCTGTTCGCCTGCGCCAGCCCCAGACAAGCAAGCCCGTATGCATCGGCCGTGTTGTCGGACTTGCTCGCGTGTCCCCAGCGCTTGTAGACCCACATCATCATCTGGGACTTCGGCGTATTGCCTTTGCCCGTGACGAATTTCTTGAGCTCTGTCGCTCGGGGGTCGTACCACGAGAGCCCATCAACATGGAGCATGAAACGCAGCAGCCCGCCGATCTCGACGAGCGGCACCACGCTCGATGCATTGCGCATGTTGAGCGAGTACCCCTCTAGGACAATCTTGTCCGGTAGCCGTTCGTGAATCAATTCCATGATCTCTCCGACTACAAATTTTTGGCGCTCGATGCCCGTCTCATTCTTCGGCCGGATCTCCTTCTCCAATAGGAGATCTGGGATCTTTTCGCCGCTCTCGCGCAACAGCACGACGCCGGTAGCGGTAATGGACAGGTCTATGCCAAGCGAGGTGATGGGCTTCTTAGGTGTTTTTCCAGTCATAGGTCGCCGGATAATCGCCGCTGAAACAGGGTCCTTTGAAGGGGCAGTATTTGGCCCTCTGGCTCATTGCAGTCGCGCATAGCCCACAAGGCATGCCGACCTTTCCCTCCCGGAAGTCCTTGATGACCTTCGCGCGCCGGGAAATCTCCTCCGTCTCCTTGTCGTCGCGCTTGATCTCGAACTCCTTGAACGGGCTGAATTGCTCATTGAGGCCCCATTTCTTGAGCTCAGGATCGGCACAGCCAAATCCGCCTTTGCTGACGTAGAGGATGGTCGCAACGTCCGTGCGGACCATGTTGGACCAGCTGTGCTCGCTCTCCGAAATGAGCCGCAGGTAGAAGTTCGTCCGCCAGCGGTGCTCAGCAAGAGGGGCTTTCAGGTTTTTGAACTCTTCCTTGTCCATGGTCTTGAGCTCGATCACCCGGAGCTTCTTCTAGCCAAGGGCCACGAGCATATCGACGCCGCAGCTTGCGCCGGAGATCGCGCTCTCAAAGCGGACTTCCTTGGGCTCCAGAACCTTCACGCCGCAGGTCGTGCAGGCAATCGGCCGTGTCTGGAACTCGTGAAGGGTCCCGCACGCCACGCATTTCCAGTGGCAAACCGCCTTCCCCATTTCGGCAAACCAGAGCACGATGTTGCGCTCCTGGTCCCGGCCGATCTGGAAAGTCATGCGATGCGAGGCATTCAGCCACTTATCCTTCGGCTTGTACTTGGTGACGTCGGCAAGAGCATACATGCGCGGGCACACGCCTTCCGGCTTGGTCAGCTCGGATGCGTGGATGACGGAAAGGGAGCGTGCCTTGTCGAAGCCGGACAGATGTTGATGCAGGAGGAATTTCACGCTCCTGTCCGGCATATACGCCTTTGCTTTTTTCAGGAATTGGATTGCCATTACGAGTCACTATTTTGAGGGAAAGCCTTTTCACAGCATTCCCCTAATGCCTGCAGAAGCTCACCGAGCTCTCCCGGTTTTGGCTCCAATCTTAGTTTGAAGTCGACCTCCGGTTTATCCCCCGCCTGATAATCCACATTTACCGAAACGAATCCATTTCATGGCAGAAGGTCCTTCATCCCGATAGCGACGAGAGCCGACACCTGGTTCCGCAACTGCGTGTCGTACTCCGCGACATTCACGGCATTCTTGAAGAACTGGGCCAGATCATAGGGCGTCATCACCGGATTGGTGTTTGCCAGGACCAGCGCCTCGACCATCGGTTTCAGGTCCTCCATGCCCACCTTCGGCGGTTCAGGCTGCGGAGGCGGAGCCGGTGGCGGTGGTGGAGGGAGCTTCTTGACGGACTTTATCCACTTCACTTCATGAGCTCCTTGAACCGGTGCATCGGGATCATGACCCACTCGCCGTCGAGGTGGGGCGATCCATCGGGCTTGACGAATGAGACGGCCAACGCCGGCATTTTTCCTTCCGACCTCGCTTCTTTGCTGATCTTCACGAGCCAGTCGAACTTCACGCCCATGCTGTCCCGAGTTGTGCTCTTGGCTTCGAGCAGGACCGCGCCAAGGTCGATGTCCCCCTTGGCCCCTTCGAGCGCGCCAGAGGCCGGCCGTTGCCGGGCAGCCAGGTCTCGGGCGAGGCGTTGTTCATAGCGTCGGCCGGATCTGCCGATGCGGTGCTGCGTCTTGCGCTTGAGAAAGGGGATTTCAGTCATAGGACCCTTCCTCGATCAGGGTTCCTTCCTTCATCATGCGGTCGATTATGTACTGGCGGATTTCGTTGCCGAACTTCTCGTCGTTGTAGAAGCGTTCCTTGAACTCGGCCTGGGTATCGTAGAGCTCTCCCCGGATAACCCAGCCTTTGCCCTTCTCGGCCTTCTCGAACTCACCGAACGATTTGAGATATTCGGCTATGGAGCTGAAATCGTCAGACTGGCCAACTCTAAGTCCCTTGTGCGGGACGGTAACCATCGTGAACTTCCCCGAGGCATAGAGGATCGGGCACTTGTGCTTGTTCACGACGAAGGTGACCTCCTTGGCCACCGGCATGACCGAGGAGATTTTGCTGTCGGTCACGTTCTTTCCGTAGAGCCGGAGCCGTAGGCACGCCTGATATTGCGGAGCATTGCCGCCCGGTTGCGTCTCGGGGTTCCCGAACTGGACACCGATCTTGTAGCGGATCTGATTGATGTAGAGCACCGTGGGGTAGCGGCCAGCCTTCTCGGCCTCGCCCAGCGCCCTGGTGACCTTGCGCACGAGCTTGCCGACCACGAGGCCCGATCCACCCACGAGGCTCTTCTCTGCGCTCGCTTCGCTTTCCGCCGTGGTAATGAGCGCCGCGAGACTGTCGATGGCGACGATCCCACAATCCTCCGTGTACAGCAGGCTCTCGCACATGTCGACGAGCTGTTCGGCATAGCTCGGGCGGATCACGATGAGCTTCTGAGTGTCGACGCCCAGCTTCTGTGCCCACTGTGGGTCGAATGAGTTCTCGACGTCGAAGAACACGTTCGTCTTGTCCGGCCACAGCAGCTGGTGCTTGGCGATCGCGAGCAGGACGATGTTTGTTTTGGCCGAGCTCTCCGGCCCATAGATGATCGTGGACTTGCCTTTAGGGAAGCCACCGGCCAGCGCGAGATCGAGCTCGAACATACCGGTCGGGATGCGGTCCGAATTGACGAGCTGACCGCCGAAGGACCCGATGCTCTCCCCGTATTCCTGCTGGAAACTCGCCAGCAAGTCGGCGGCGGTCGTCGTGGCCTTCTGGGATTTCTTGATGTGCACCGGCACGTTAGTCCTGCCTCCTGGTCCAGATCACGGTGTTCTCGATCGGATCGTACTCGGCATCGTAAGTAGGCATCGTCTCAGCGGGGGCTACGGGATCGAATTGATCGCACCGGCCCACGAACTCGACGACTTTCCTGTCCGGTGGTTCTGTGTAGATCACGATCTCGACGTCTCGCAGGACCCGACGAACGATCTCGGGGTGATCCTCCAGCATCCACCGCTCGACCTCCAACCTGCCAATTCTTTGCAATTAATTTCACTCACTCTGCAATTCGTCGATCATGCCCTGGAGTTTTGTGTCGACCCACTCCTTTGCGTAAGCAAACGCATCGTCAATCTCGGAATGCTGGCAGGGCACCTTGAGGGAGACCCCCACCTTCGCAGACTGGTAATTTCCGAGATTGTGGGTGTAGCTCATATCGACGCCGACTTCGCAGAACGGACCAGTCGCCGCTTCCTCGCTGACGCCTTCCACGACTTCCTGAGAGCTTTCCTCGGACATCACTGTTCCCTTGTCCTTGACCTGTTTGGTGATGGTGGCAGTTGCCGGTTTCTTTGCGATCTTGAGAGCCATTTCAGCCTCCTGCTCAGCTCATTTGTTTGATCTCGCAACCGATGCTGCGATACCACTTTACCCGCGAGGCGGCGTACCCGGAAAAAACCGGACTATCATTGTCCTGAACGTCCATGACGACCGGCTGCGCCTTGTCGGGATATTCGCGGCGGATGCGGCCCACCGGCTGAGTCACATTGGAGCGCGGCATCGCCAGCAGGCACGTATCAATCCAGTCAATCGAGGTTCCCTCGCCCATCATGTTGTAGGTGGTGAAGATGATGGGCTTGACCTTTTCCCGCTCCCTGGCCTCTCGCTCGGCTTTTGTCTGTGCCCCTATGTAGAAGCCCATCTTGCGACCAGAGATGCCGAAGATTTCATGGCAGGCGCGATGCATGGCGCGCAGATGGTCGTGCAGCGTCGAGAACACGACGATCTGCCGGTTCTTCTCGTAAGCGGCATGGATAAGCTCTGCGAGCAAGTGATTGCGCGCGGCATCGGAGGCGAGGATCTTCTCGACATGCGCGGTCTTCCCAGGCTCGTGCGGGATGCGGACAACCCGCCTTGCCCCGGTGTTGGGATCGGTGCGCAGGACCTTCGGGCACTCCCAGGCGGACTGGAACAGGAGCACCTTGGGGATCATGAGCTGGGCTTCCGTTTTGGCCCGAATAGGACCGATATGGGCAAGCACCAGCAGTTCCTTGCCGTCAGCGCGCTCCGGCGTGGCGGACAGCCCGAGGCGCAGCTTGGCTGGGAACATGTCGACCACATTGGAGAATTGCTCGGCCGGCACCCGGTGAACCTCGTCGAAGATGACGAGCCCGAAATCCTTCGTGATCCAGTCAGGATACTTCCCGTCCTTCGACAGCGAGTGGATCATGGCCACGCAGAACTTGGTGCCGATGACCTCGCACTTGTCACCCCGGATCTCTCCGATCTCGTGCGGCGCGAGACCCAGGAATTTCTGAGCGCCATCGATCCACTGCTTGTAGATGTCGTCCTTGGTCGTGATGACCAGCGTCTTGCGACCGACAACGTAAGCGGCGTGATACCCGAGGACCGTCTTGCCCCAGCCCGTGTAGGCGGAGACAATGCCCGAGAGCCCCTGCTTTAGGAAGGAGGCCGTCTGCTCAAAGAGCTGGACCTGATGCTCACGCGGCTGCGGAGCCTTGGGGAAATGGACGACCTCGCCGTCAGCACGCTCGTCGATCTCCCCCACCGGGCAAAGCCCCCGAGGCAGATGAATGAGATTGCCGTCGACCCTGTGCAGCAGGACTTCCTCGCCAAACCGGGACGTGAAGCGGTATTGGCGCGCGAGCTTGGCGCTGAATGGGTAAGTCGCCACAGCTCCGGTGCGCAAAGGTTTATCGTGCCGGATCAGCTCTGAAAGGACGGCCATGAGGGTCCTCCTGACCTGACGAAATTCATGTGGGGGAGAGCCGCATCGGGATGGCTGGGCAATGGGAAGGCGACCCTCCCCCACACTCCACCGCAGACGCATAACCGGCGTGCGGCGAAGATCGTGAAATCAATTGCACTAGAGCTCGTCTTTGAGGTTCGACGACCCCTTTGACAGCCCCGGCCCCGAGAGCGCCTTGCCCACACCGAGCTCGATCAGCTCCTCGGGCGTGCGGTAACGAATTTCCTCGGCGTAGTTGGCCGGCTGAACCTCTTCGAGTTGTAGACCGTACTTCCCGGCAATCTCTTCGTAGCTGGAGAACTTCTGCACGAAGTCGAACTGGTTCCCGACTGACGGCTCCTTCTCACCGGTCCGGGACACATCGAAGGTGCAGCCGGCGAGTCCCCCTCGCTTAACCGCGAGCTTGGTCAGCTGGCGGATGATGCCCTGCTTGGCGACGAAGAGCTTGCGGGTGTTCGCAATGACCTTACCGGCGTTCGGGCCTTTCTTGACCGTGTGCTCGCTGTGGTCGATGACGGTCATGACCCCGACGAAGCTCGGGCGCTCACCGCTCTCGCAGATCGGACAGGGCTGCGTTTTGTCGACGTCGGCGGTGCACACGAAGTGCTCCCAATTGCCGTTCATGCGGACGGTGTGCTCGTAGAACATGAAGATGTCGAGCATCCCCTCGTCAGCGAGGTCACCGTCAAGGAAGGTGATCTGACGATCTTCACCGGGAGGCAGCCAGAAGCGCCACATGCGCCCTGCTTCCTGCTTACGCAGCTCAGCCTGGGCTTCCTCGTAGGCAATGGCCTTTTTCGCGGCTTCCCCTCGTTTCAGGAAGCTCGGCACACTGGTGGCCGCTGGCTTTTTCGGGGAAAAGTTCGATGCTGCCGGTTTCGTAGTAGTTGCGGGGCTTGTGGCTGCTGCAGCCTTTTTTGCAAATTTGAGAGCCATACCAGAACTCCTAACTCCCTAGTTTTTCCCTATCCTCCCGATTTGCAATTAACTGCAATATCGGCAAAAGCCGGCGATCAGTCAATAAGTGTTGTTTCAAATTTCACGAGACCTCCCAGAATTTCGCGAACTTCCTCGGGTTTGCAATCGCCCGGATCTTTTCTCCCCTTTGGCGGCTGCAGATGATGAATGACGTGATCCTCGCCCATCACGTGGTCGATTTTCGCGCGACCCGAGTCCCCGCCTTTTCCGCGATCGAGAAAGGTAATCCATTCGAGCGCGTCGGCCATTCGCTTGAGCTTCTGGACACTCGGGTTCGCAAAGAGGGGCGTCACGACATTTCGGTACACCCGAAACACGGAGGCCAGATCGAACGGCCCTTCAACGACCACGATGGGCTTGGTCAGATCGACCCAATGTTCCCCCAACCAGTAGTCAGGATTGTTCCTCCCGGCCTGCTGATACATGCGGTAGCGCGGCTCCACGCCTTCATGAATGGCCCGCCCATGCAAGCCCACCAGCCGGCCCTGGAAGTCGCGCACGGGGAAGCAAATGCGCTTTTCCTTGGTGTCGGCGCGCAGGTCCAAGGCATTGGCCACCGACGCCGGCACATTTCGCTCAGAGAGATATTTGACGGCCCATTGAGCGTCCGACCACTTGATGAAGCTGTCGAGCCACCATTCCGGGAAGTAGTGCGTGGTGTCCTGCTTCGGCGCGAACAGCATCTCCTCGATGTCTGGGCTGTCGAAGTCGAACTCCATTGCGATCTCGGCTTCCTCGACGATTTCGAGTGCCTTGCCCCACTTCACGTCGACTTGGTGGTTCTGCTTGTTCAGGTGCCGCATTTCGAGGATCAAGCGGCCGAGCGTGCCGTGGTAACCGCATGAGAAGCAGTTCACGCGCGGATCTCCGGTCTCGATCCTGACACCGAAGACCTCGGGGCCGCTTTCCCCGCCCTCGTGCCTCCAAGGCCCAAGCGGGCACCGGCTGATAATCCAGCCAGTGCGCTTATAGGATTGGATATTGGAGGTTCCGAGAAGCTGCAGGCATTCGACGATTTTCTCGGGCTTCACAGGAGGGCCTTCAATTCCTCTCCCTGACCGGCCTGACCGGCTGGCTCGACGGGATCGCCTGGATCAAATGGATCAACTGGATCGACTGGATCGACGGGATCAACGGGATCATCGGGCTCGAAGGGACTGACGTGAATGTGCTCGTCTTGATCGACCGGCTCGATCTCATCGAACAGGACACCGGCCAGATTTTCCTCCCACGCCGCCTTCATGGCACTCGCACACAAACGGTCGACGTATTCGTTGCGCGGGTTCCCGTTGTGCCCCTTCACATGCTCGAAGATCACGTTGTGCTTCTTGTAGAGCTCCAGCAGGGGCTTCCAGAGGTCCCGGTTTTTCACGGGCTTGCCTTCCGATGTCACCCAGCCGTTGCGCTGCCAGTGCTTGCTCCAGACGGTGATGCCTTTGATGACGTACTGGCTGTCGGAGTACACCTTGATGTTCGGGCCGGGTTCAATCTTCTCCAGGGCCTTGATGACGGCACGCATCTCCATGCGATTGTTGGTGGTGCTGGCCATCACTCCGACGTCCTCTTTCACGGTGCCGTCCGGGAAGGTGATGTGGTAAGCCCACGCGCCTACCGCCTCTTCGGTGTTGTGCCATCCGCCGTCCGTGTAAACGACGATGGGAGGCTGACACGGGGATTCCACCACCTTCCCCGCCCTGCACTTGACGTCGAGCTCGCGGAGCTGCGTCAGCATGGTGCTGGCAAAAAACTCCGCTTCGCCCTTGTTGTCGGCCATGAAGACGACCGTGACCTCGTACTGCTTCTTCATGAGGTTAGTCCCTCTTCACGATCTTGAAGCTGCGCGAGGTCCGCTCCTCCTCGATGACCTCCTCCCGCTGCGGGAGCGTGAGGTAAGCGTCGATGTCTTTGAGGTTCACCTTGCAAACCTGATAGAACAGGTCATCCCCCATCAGCTCCTGGACCTTCTTGATGTCCTTGATGTGTCGGGAAGTGCCCTTCTTGCCGATCTCCAGCTTGTAGACGGTCCCGAGTTCGACGAGCTCTTCATCGGGGTCACCCTCCAGCTCATCGATCTTCGCCTTGAGCCGCTTCACCGCGTCGTTGTAGGGCTTGAGCTCTTCCTGCAGCTTCTTGATCTTGGCGTTGATCTTCTCCGCATCCTTGGAGAGCACGCCCACTTCATCGATCAGTTCAGCGAACTCGCTGACGAGATCGTAATCCGGCTGCTTCTGCAGTGCCTGGATCTTTTTCTTTGTCAGAACGATAGCCATTTTACCCTCCGTGGTTTCGCTGGCCTACTTTCACGGTAACTTTGAGCCAGCCTGGGTCAAGTGTTTTTGCAATTAATTGCCATTGGTACGGCAATAACTACCCCAGCCAATGATGAAAAGAACCACGAGGATCGCCAGCACCAAAAGCCCAGCGATGTCTGCCACGTAGGTCCACCACATTTCATCCTCCCTCACACAAATTGCAGCTCTGTCACGTCTTCCTCCTCAATCTCTGAGAAGTCCATGGATTGCCAATCCCACTTGGTGTGGAATTGCCCTACCTCGCCGGAACGGCCTTTCAGGATTTCGACCTTCCGCTGTTTGAGCGTTTCGACGGACTCCTCCTCGAACAGCCCGAGCACGATGGAAGCGACCTGGGCAATCGCGTCGGAGTAGCCAATGTCTTCGAGCCCGACCTTCTCGGCCTTCTTCGAGTTCTGTTTCTTCGCGGCGGTTCGGGCGAACTGCCAGGAGCACACGACCGGCGCGAGCGCCGCGAGCTCTGACTTGATAAGCTCCGCATTCTCAGCCACCCGGCGATACCGGTCCCGCTCGGTCGGGTGCTTCACGAGGTAGGCACCGTCGATGAAGATCGCGGCGGGCTTGAGCTGCCGGGCCATCATCCAGATGTCCTCGACGGTGGCGGCGAGGTTCCCGTCCACGACGTAGAACGGAAAGGGGTAGCCCTTGATCTCCGTCAGGCCCTTCTTGAGCTTCGAGAGATTGGCCGTGGACAGCGTGGCGTGTTTCAGCTGTGCAGCCGGGAGGCTTGTCTGCAGGGCGGCCAGACGCTGCTGGATGGAGAGCACGTCCATCTCCATCGAGACGAACATGCGGGATTGGTCGTGTTCGGGAGTCTTGCCCTGGACCGCTTCCTCGCCGGCCTTTTTCCAGCCGTGGAGCGCCCCGTAAAGCAGCATGAGGCTCTTGCCTGCAGCCGGCCGGCCCACGATGCTGAGCACGTCCCCGCGCACGAGCCCCCCCGACATCTTGTCGAGAGTGGGCCAGCCGAGCTGCAAACCGTATTCGTCCATCGCATTGAACTTGGACGCGTAGGTTTTCATCAGAAGCCCGTAGGCATCGCGGAAGTCCACGATCTGCTTCGAGTGCTTCTGCGCAATTAATTGCATTGCTGCGTCCGCAATAAGCCCCAGGGCCTCGTGCGGGTCCTTGTTCTCGGGCAGGAGAAGGTTGCTGACCTCCTTCATCGTGCGCTTGAGGGAGAGCTCGATATGCCGAGCCTCCATCAGGTCGAAGTAGTACCCCGAGGGCTCGGTATGGGGGACCAGCTTCTCCCCCGTGTGCTTCTCGATCGTCTCCTCTGTGGGGAGCGCCTGATACTGCTTCACGAAGTCCCGGACGAACTCGTAGACCTCGACCTCGGTCCCCTTGAACAGGTGCTCAATCTTGCCGTGCTGCAGGAACGCAGCTACCGAGTTCTCGGCCAGAACGGCCGATAGCCACATCTTGCCGATCGACACGTCACCCTCCCACCTTCACGAAGAACTGCTCGATCAGCTTCTTCATCGGCGCTCCGTACTCCTTCCCGAGAAGGCTGAGGTCAGTCGCGTAGATGACCGTCTGCTGACCGGAGAGCTGGCGGGAGATGAGCATGTCGTAGAGAGCGGAAATCTGCCATTTGGCGAGGTGGCCTCCATCGGCGGCGGGGATGAAGAAATTCGGTATCAGGATGCACGTGAGGTTCGGCAGGGAGCTCGAAGCCAGCGCATCGAGGACCGCGCCCACCGTCATCACCCGCGCCCGAATGAAGTTACGCACGAGGCAGCCGGCGATGGCAGACATTCTCTGGTCGATGCTGTCGATCCCCGCCTTGGCCGTGTAGCAGAGCCCGCTGCTCTCACCGGCCAGATGCTTGCGGAAGTGCCGGAGATAGTTCCTCTCGGCTGCTGTCACATCGTCGGGGAGCGGATGGTAAATCCAGTGAGGCTGAATGCCGGCGTCTCGCGCATAGTTCTCAAGGTCAGCCACAAGGCGGGCATGATGCTCCGCATTGAGGGCTCCGAATGCGTATGGGTCGACCGTCGTCACTCGTAGATGTCCTTACCGATGATCGCCATCAGTTCCTCGAATGACTGAGGCTTTTGGTCCTCGGTCTTCGGATTTGCAATTAATTGCACGGGTTTCGCGAAAGATTTGCCCTCGGGCTCGGCCTCCTGCTCTGCCTGGGGTTTTTGCTGGGCGAGGAATAGGTTTACAGCAGGGCCGACGTATTTCAAGAGAAAATCGATGTTGGGTTTCGCGGGGAGAGCTTTCACCCCGAACTCGGCCTCGACCTTCTTGATGAACTCGGTCCAGTGTCGGATTACGTGGCGGAGGATCGCCTCGGCTTGCCCCTCGGGGCAATTCCCCTTGAACAGCTTGAGCTGACCACACTGCTTCGCTGAGAGCGGAGGAACGTAGTCGCCGGTTTCCTCGGAGACGAGCTTCACCCAAGTGAGCGCCATCCCCTTAATGCTGTCGGGCTTGTGGATCTTCTTTGCGAGCTTCCCCTTCCCGGAGGCTTCTGCAATCACGTCCTTCACCGATTTCGCGGCGCGCTTTTCCTTATTCACGGGTATCTCTCCCCCGAGCATACCTTCTCCCGAAAAATAGGGGTCACCCTCTGTGGCGTTCGTAAGAACGCTCAATCCATGTGGTTCTCCCTGTATATCTCCCTGTTGTACTCCATGTTTATGAGTCCCACCATTTTTGTGGACTTGAGTCCCACCTACGCTGTGGACTTGGGTCCCACCGATCTCGTGGACTTGGGTCCCACCATTTTGGGGGACTTGAGTCCCACCGTTCTGTGGGTCTGATAGCACATTTTTCAGGGCCGTTTCGCACTCATTTGTGATGAGAACGTGCAGGACATTTTTGCCGTAAAACAGGCCCTGGGCGGTCTGAATTAGCTTCTTCTGACGGAGCTGGGAGAGGTAGGTTTCGAGCTGTCGCCGCGTGAACCAAGTTTCATTCATGAGCTCGGTGTACGGCTTCGCAAAGTATTTCCTGCCTTTGATCGTCCGGTTCGCCTTCGGCCACCAGAACATCAGACGATACAGCACAACGCCGGCAGGAACTGAACCTGCTACCGCAATGCAGGCGGCAAGAGTGGTCGTGGGCTTCTCGGGCTTAGTCGCAGACACAATGACCCCCACGGAAGGCGAGCACGGGCCAAGGGCGGCCCGTGCAATCAATTGCAAGACTTACTCCTGATCGTCTTCGTCCGCGTCGATCTCCTCGTCGAACTCTTCCTCCTCGTCGTCGGCTTCCTCGCCTTTCGCCTTCACGGTGTCATAGACCTTCTTGAGAATTTGGGCCTGCATACCGAACACGCCGATATTCTTGCCCATCTCTTCCTCGAACAGCTCCTTACGCTGGATCGTATCCTCGATCTCCTTGGCGATCTTCGCGTAGACGTTCTCGGTCAGCCAGTCCGTGATCTCCTTGCGGGAGAGGATCATGTTTTGCTCGCCGGCAATCTCATAGAGGTAGTCAGCCATCTTCTTTGCCAGCTTGCCGCCCCTGAGCTCCTTGAAAAGCTGCTGAGCCTCTTCCTTGGTGCCGTCCAGGCTGCCCCGCAGCAGGACCCCGATTTCGGTCGAGGCGCGGGTTGCATCCTGCTTCTCCCAAACGATGTTGGGCCAGCAATCCCAATGGTTCTCGGGCTTCTTTTCGAGCTTCACGACGTTGCCCTGCTGCTCATCCTTGAACAGATGGGCCGACGGCGCAGAACGCAGTCTCGCGCCAAACCAGACCGTTCCGGGCTGCCCGAAGAATTTACCGGGGAGCACGGCGTTCGGCTTCACCCCGAGGGCTACGTCACCCTGCCGGGCCACCACGAGATAATCGAGCTTGCCACCCGATCCCACCATCATCTTCGGGCTGGGTTTCTCTTGCACTGCAGCATTCATCATCGTTCTCCTCCATTGGACAGGTTGAAAAAATTGACACGACTAGCGTTGCACTCAGCCGTCCTGGGTCAATTGGACGGTTGTTCTTTTCACGAACGAATAGGCGGCCTTGGTCAGGGCGGCGTGCGAGACCAATGGCGGGTTCGTTTCCTCGATCTTCGAGCTCGCGAAGGCTTCGTCGACGATCGCCTTGACCTTTTTCGTGCCTTCCGCGCCCTTGATGTCGACACCTGGGAAGGTCAGAAGCACCTGAATGACGAACTGGAAGGCCGCATTCTTGTCGAGCCCATGGAACCACATCACCTGATCGATGCGTCCTTCGCGATAAAGCTCCCGTGGCAGGGCTTTCGCGTTGTTCGTGGTCATAACCACCAGGACCCGAGAACGCCGCTCTGCGAGCCACCAGAGGAGCTGCGAGAGCATCGAGGACGTCGTCCCCGACGTGTCATGGTTCGAGGTCGAAAAGACCTTTTCGACTTCATCGAGAAGCGCAATGCACGGCTCCTCGTGATCGAGGCGGGACAGATTGGAGAGAAGGTTTTGTTCGGACTGTCCCACGTATTTGTTTTTCGTCCCGCCAATATCCACGCGATAGAGCGGCACGCCTAATTGCTCGGCCATCCATTTCGAGGCGGCCGTTTTGCCCACGCCCGGTGGACCGTCAAAGAGAAGCCCTCTCGGGATCAGCCTCGGATCGGTCCCGTTCAGGAAAAAGTGCTTCTCCTGCTTGACCCATGCCACGAGCTCAAGCGGGGGCTGGTAGAAGTTCTGCTTCGTGTCGACCTGGGTAAGCCCGTTGGAGCCCTGGAAACATTGCTTCCGGGTGGTCATGAGGCCCTGAACCGTGAGGCTGTGATCCCGCGCCATGGTCAGCCGGGCGAGCTCGGCAGCTTCCTTGATCGTGCAGCCCCCGAGGCCCCGCAAAAGCTCTTCGGCCTTCACTTTGTCCTCCACGACCTCCGTCATGAATTTCATCATGAGAGACCGGGGCACCGGGACCTCGCCGGCATCGAACATCGGCTCCATCACGGCCGGCGGATTGACGAGGATCAGCGTGCTCTCGCTGGAGACCATCTGCTCGTAAATCTTGAGTAGCGGCAGCTCGATTTTCTTCGCATGGAACACGAACGTGTAGAGCTGATTTTTCGCGGGCGGTAAGTTGGGTTGCCACTGTACCGGCGTCCGCTTGGTCAGCTCTTTCAGGACCTCATGCAAATTCATCACGTCGCGCGTGGTGACAGCGACGAGAGGCAATTGAGCTTGGATAGCAAGTTTGAGCATGTTTCAGGATTTCCCCCTCCTGGGTCTACCTGAGCACTATGCCCAATATGCCGTGTGAAGCAATGAGATTTTTGCAATTAATTGCGGGTGAAGGTTAACCCCGGAACAGGTGGTTCCAGAGGGTCCCCCACCACGAGGAGATGGTGACGCCCAGCGCGCCCCCGGCCATGCCGCACATGGCGAGAGCACCGATTCCACGCTGCTTCCACGCCTTCACTTCATTGACGACGGGCATGACGTCGGAGGACAACGTCTCCTGCAAGTTCTCAAACCCGTTCTCGACGTTCTCGGTCCGACGCTGCAGGTCGTTGATTTTGGGGTAAAGCGAGTCCAAGCGCTTCTCGATCTTCGCGTTGACCTCGGAGATGTCCTGGCGAAGATTTTTGACCTCGGCAGTGAGGCTCCCCAGCATCTGGTAGATGTCTTTCAGATCGCCAGCCATCGTCCCCGGTCCTTACTTGAGCGGCGGCTTCCAACCGCAGAACCTTTCCCCAGTCTCATTGTGCTTGAGCACAGTCGAGACCTCTTCGTCCGTCATCGCATCAACCGTCTTGCTCGTGAGGTAAAACGGCTGAGCGAGCGTGCAGAAGTCACCTTTTATTGTCTCGCACCCAGCGACGCAGACGCTCACGACGCTTATCAGCAGGCAGGCGCGCGATTTCATTGTCGATCTCCACCTTGTGTTTGATGGCCTGCAGCTGGTCGAGTTTTTCGTCGATCACGGCAGCGTTCCGGCCGGCCATGAATACGCGCCAGAGAATGAGCGCCACCGTTCCGCAGAACAGCAGGCCAACTGCAATCTTGCGCCCGAGCTTACTCCCGAGCAGAAAGGCTATGACGTTCATGCCGGGGCCTCTTTCTTCTTCAGGGCCTTGAGCTTTTCGTCGTCGCCCATGTCAGCCAGCAGCTTGTAGAGCACGAAGCCCACGATGCCGGCGAGGATGATGGCGGTGATGACGGAGGGGAGATTGAACAGCCCAAGGAGCTTGTGGGCGGCGTCCGCGACCCCCTTCGTAGTCTGGATCGCGTTGATGAGTTCGCCCGTGGAGAGCGAGTCGACAACCGGCTTGGCGATCGTGGCCCCAGCGGTGCCGGCCGCGCCCACTGCCGGAAGCGAGTTCTTGACCTTCTGAGCCTTCTGAGCAGCGATATATGCGTCGATCTGCTCGACCGTGAGGGTTGAAGCCTCCCCGTCCACGACGAGCCCAGCGGCCTCCTGGAAGGCTTTGATGGCCGCCGTCGTCTTCGGCCCCTTGAGTCCGTCGAGGTCGCCCTCGTAAAGCCCCAGCTCTTTGAGCTTGACCTGAATGAGGTAGACGTCGCCACGCACCGGGTCCTTCAGGAAGGTGTTGTAGGCTTCCCGGAGTTTTACGTCATAGCGGTTCACCTTGTACGCGGGACCGTTGTAGCCGGCCGCGAAGGCTGCCCAGTTCTTCTGCTTGAGGGCCGCCCGGAGCTCCGGGTTTTTGTCGATGAAGCGACACATCAGCTCCATCTGACCCTCGATCCCCGAGCGGGCGAATTGCATCAGGTCGTGGGCAGACTTGAAGCCCAGATCCTTCCAATGGAAGCCCATGACCTGGCCGATACCCCACGACGTCGCCTCAATGGCGGCGTTCGCATCGAGCTCGTACCTGCGCTGGAAAAAGTCATAGCGCCCCGCCCAGCTGTTGGGGATGGAGACGCCGTTCATCTGGGGGTGGGCGAGGCCCGCACGAACCGCCTTCTCCCGCTTGTTCGCGGGGAGGAAGGCATAGAACTTGTGGACCTCGGGGCGGATAGGCGGCTCCTCCTTGCCCCCCACCGTCCAGAAAAAGGTGCCTGCGCTCTCCACCCAAGCGACCGCTTTGAGCGCAGCCGGCTCAAAACCGTAACGCTCGGCGTAGTCTTCTATGACTGAAGCTATGGCCGCCTTCATCTCAGTCATCGTGCAATTAATTGCACATGTGCCCCGGACCTATACAGAGTTCGGCCCGATCCGGCCACAATTTATTGCCGGGCCGGTGTCAGTATTCATCCACTCACGTCCACCAGCTTGACTCCGATATGACTACTATCCGCTTCCGAGAAGGTCCAAGGCTGTTCTGTTGCTGGGTTGATATGATGAATGGCCTGCCGGTTCCGCAGCTCTGCATCGGCATGGAAGCGTTCTCCTTCTACAGTACCCGTGGCCTGACTGTAGAAGGTGGCCTTGACGTCCGCACTGGGACCGCCAACGCTCATTCGGCCAGAAAGGATAACGGCAACGACGCCGTAGCCGGCTAAGGCGGAAGGCAACTCAACCTTGGGGAAGGTGTGTGTGGCTCCGATCGTCTGAGTGCCAATGCCGTCGCTGTCATTGATGCTGTTGTCGTCGATGGCACTGTAACCACCACCGTCCCAGTCGGAGTTGGGGCTTGAACCAGATCGTGGAAGTTGTCTCGTGACGTACATCGCGCGCGTGTCTTCGTCAGCCACGATCACGGCGGAAATTGTCGTGTCCCCGTTGTTGTTAGCCAGGATCGGCTTGAAAAGAATATCGGCTACTCCATCGCTGCTCACCAGGTCCGTATCACCTGAGAAGCTGGCATAGAGAGTACGGTCCACATAGACCTCGATCAGACCGTCAGAGCCGTCGATGACAAAGTGCACATCGAAACGCAGGAGCGTGTTCGTGCTGAAGTCCACCGGACCCGTATCAAGGGTTTGCATTTGCTCGCCATCATAGGCCCGGAGTTCAAAACCCTGTTTCGAGTCAGCCGTCACGCCCTTGATGTCGAAAAGGACCTGCCCATCGGCATCTCGGAAAGAAACGACGGACTCTGTGCCTAACGCTTCAGCGAAGAGGTAAAACGACACCCAGAAATCAGTCTGGGGGTCGAATTGATACGTCTGGACGACATCTTGGCTGTCAAGCTCGATACCCAAAGAGAGGTACGGAGCGTATTGAGCGCTGGTCGTAGTCGTGCTGGCTTCAGTGGGAACGAAATCCACTGGATCGCATCCGGCAAAAATAATGGCCATTACTCGGGCTCCTTCACCACGACTAGAGATCGCAGACTTGAGATTTGAGCTGTTGTCGGGACTGGCTTGAGTACTGTGAGTGCACGCAGCGAAGTGACCTCGGCTGGAGGCGGCATCGGCCAAGGTTCAGCGGGCGGTGTAAAGCCAAAGTCATGCCCGATGAGTACCCTGCCCTTAACGATCAGGATGTCATCCAGAATGCCCCGGAAGTTGCCATTGGCGTTGTTGTTGTAGTTTCCGATGCGGAGCGGTTGGCTTGAGTTGAGATGCAAGCTGGCATACGGAACCGGCTTGTGGAAGACGCACTGACCGTTCACGAACGCCCGCATCTTGGCGTCCAAATCCCTTTCAATGAGAATGTGGGTCCAAGTTTCCAGCGGGATGGGCGGCGTGATGTAGACTGCAAGGTTGTTGCTTCCGTTATTCGAGCTCAGCCATTCGATGCCGTTGCTGTCAATACGAATGGCCCAGCTGCGATTGCCAGTACTCGCCAGGTACTTCGTGATGATACCCTGAACGTTGCTATTATCCGTATGGTACATCCAGAAGGCGATCGCGAACGGGCCGTTGCCAAAGTGGAAGTCTTCGTGGTGCGGGGTCGAGATGTAATTGATCCCGCTTGATGCTCGCAGGTCGAGAGCACCGTCTCCGAATTTCACCTCGTCGGTGGCCTTGGAGACGGTTCCGGTTACGGAGAAGGTGTGGCCGGCCAAATCAGTAAGGTAGGCATCGCCTTCGCCGTCGAACGGCAGCAGCAAGACCCGGCCAGAATACGTCTCTGGGAAGACGTCATAGGTTTGCGGTGCCGGCGCGCCTTCCTCCTCCGTTTGTTTTGCAATGGCCGGATTTCGGTAGCAGACGAGCTCCAAGTCATCGAGCATGGCGTTTGCGACGGTGCCATCTTCGAGAGCGCCCTCGAAGCGCACTCGCAGCTTCTCGGTCCCCACGGGCATGCGGAATGAGAGCACCCGCTCGAACCACTTGTCTTCGGTAAGTGTCTCGTAGCCGGTGGTCTCGCGCCAGATCACATTGTCATCGGCATCGAGCGCTTCGAGGCGAAGCTCGCCGCCGTCGATTGCGAAGTTGTTGCCACGCATGGCGCGGAGGATAGCGAGATCACCAGGCCCCCACCCTTCCGGCACCGACACAACCTGCTCGACGATATTGATGGGTCCTTCACCCTCACCGAGGCAATAGGACCCTTCCGCTGCGTGCGGGGTGGTGACCGAGATGATGCGGAACCGACCCTGAACTTCCGTCCATCCCGTTGCAGGCGGTGTCGTGTTCTCCTCGAAAGACGGGTTGGTCAGCAGCTGATCGCTGAACTCACCGATGCGCAGCCGGTAGTCATCGAATGCACCGTTGCCGTAAGATCCGGTCGTGAACTCTGACGTAAGTTCGACGCGCAGGTGCGCTGTGCCGGCCGGGATGGTCAGCGTAAGGACCTTCTTAAACCATTTTTCCTGCGGTGTGTGAGAAGTCGGTTGTGTTTCCACCTCAGCAAGGACGTTACCCAGCGCATCCAAGGCGGCCAAGCGCGTGTGGGTCGGGTCGCCAGGCCCATCCTGCATCTCGTAGCCGGTCAGCATGGCCGTGAAGCCATACCAGGCGGGAAGGACCGGCACGTCCTGTTAGGCAACGAAAGACGGGATGTCCGAGGTCGGGTGTAGCATGGACCCCGACCATGGGCGTGGCGTACCGGTGAAAGGATAGCTCGTACCGTAGGTGGCGAAGATCCCGGAGTTGCAGTTCCAGACCTCGGCATTCTTGTCGTCGAAACCGGGGTCGACCAGAACATTGTCCCAGGCGTCCTCCCAGTCCTCTGGGTTGACCCCCTGTGAAGGAGGCTCTTGAAATTCGACTTCGCTGTCCCGCCATTCAAGGCGGACTGTCACTTGCACAAGAGGATGAACGGTGAAACCGTCCTCTCCCTCAGCCTCGATACCAAACACGAGGACGCGGGCTCCTTCGGGGAGCTTTACCTCGAAGGTCCGTTCTTCTCCGACCAAAGACGCATCGTAATGCGTCTCTGCATCGTAGATCACCCCCTTCGTCAGCAGCGTCGCATCCCTGTATTCAAGGAAAATTCGCGAACCTCCGGCACCATCGGGCACGCCGACAAGATGGTAGTCGACAACGACAGTGATTGGGGTTTCCGCGTCGTCAATATCTTCGATCAGCTCCTCGGGCAAAGTGATGGTCTGGAAGGCGGAGAGCTGGTTTCCGTTCACGCCAATGAGACTCTGACCAAAGGCCCCCATTGCCTCGCGAAGGGCATCACCCGTGCCTGAGATCCACTCTGTCGGGTTAGCTCTTGCAGTCAACAGAACGTGCTCGTCGGTATCGTCGAAGTCGACTTCGAGCTCAAAGTCATCCCAGTAGAGGTCGATAGCCCCTTCGCCGTCCTTCAGCAGCCGGCCGCCTACTCGGATCATTCGAGTTGTCGGCGGCAGCCTGAATGTGTGGGTGACCTCCGTCCAGTCCTCTGAACCGGTTACGGCCTCAATATGCGTATAGAGGACTTCCCCCTGATCGTTGAGGGCCGCCACATATAGGCCACCCGAGACATCTTCAGCCGACCCGATAGTCCAAGCTCGCGCAATTAATTGCACGCCTTTTGCATCAACATCCTCCCAATAGTCATTCGGAACCGGCACCCGCTGGTAGAACCACGACCGATTTCCTCGACCCGTGCCGTAAGCATAATCTCCGGTGCGCGGGGTGACGTCTGGGTCGCCCACCTGTTCGAGCTTGGAGCCGGCCGCAATTGTCCATTGATCGAGGATTTTTTGCTCGGCACCTGGGTTCTGAAGCACGAGATTTGCCGGATAAGAGGGTTCCTCTACCGGGTCGAGTGCAATTGCTTGCACTTTCGGATAGCGCTCGCCAAGCCCCATGTCGGGGCCAAACATGGTTTCCTCGTGGGTCCAGCGTGCCACTCCTTTAGTGATGCGGACTGGTCCCACGACCATGGCGAGGAGACTACCCATGGCGGGATTGAACACGAGGTCCGCATCGGGATCGGAAGGATCATCCCACACGTCGTCCAGCACTTTGCTGAGGTAGCGGCCATCGACGTAGAAACGGCTAGTCCCGTACTCGTCTCGCGTCATTACGAAGTGACGCAGGTAAGACCAGGAGCCGCCGTAGTACTCAAATATCGTCTGCTCCGAGCCGTTCTTGTAGCGGTTCAGCCAGAAACCATTGCGGTTGATCAAAAGTCTGCAGTGGCCCGCTATCTCCATCAACCTATGGGAATTTGCGGTGCTGCCTTTGTGAAGAAAAACCGCCTCCAAGGTCATAGGGCCGTTCAGATTGAACCGCCCCCCTGAACCGTCGACAGTGACCGAGATGTCATCTGCATCAAACAGCGTCGTGCTGGCACCTTGGAAAACGCTGGACTCGGCCCCGAATGAGCCAGTAATCGTCGCCGGGTTTGCGCTGTAATCGACCGTATCAGTGCTCTCAAGGGGATCGAGGAGAAGCACGACCTTGTCGTAGTGGGGATCACCCGCAGTATACCCGTTCGACGGAAGTGGTTTGTGCGGCAGCGTATAGTCGGGCGCCCGGAAGGTGTCGTCAGTCCGATAGCGCGCCCACCCGCGCGTGATGCGCAGGTCATCCATGTAGCCGTTGTAAGCACCCGGTCCGGTATCGGGAAATATGGAGGTTTCGCCAAAGAACCCTACCCGCAGATTTCCTCTAACCTGATTGAAAGTGTAATCGTGAGTGTCTGAAGCAACCTTTTCGCCGTCGTAATAAATTCGGACGACGCCGTCGCTGTCGCGATCGATGGCAAGATGGAACCATTCCCCAAACGGGATCGTCGGTCCTTCGATAGAGTTGATCGTTGATCCGTCCGGTGTTGAGAGGAATTGGACTTTACCGTTGTTGATCCGCGCGCCCCAACTTAGAGAGCCACCTGCATCGGACCAGACACCAAACAAAGGCCGATTTGTCGGACCTGTCGACGGACAATTTAGCCAGCATTCAAGAGTGAACGGCCCCTTACCAAGCATGAAGCCGCCATCGGCACCGTCGACGATGAGGCTGCCGGCACAATCCTCCAATGTTTCAGAGCGCCATCCGAACTTCAGACAATAATTTCCATAGCGGCTATTGGTGTTGAGCCCTGGGCCGCCATGGGCATAGTAAGTCAGCCTTCGACGCTTCTTGCTCAGATCCTTGATGCCTTGGTCCTCGCAAGTGATGAGCAGCTCGACCTTGTCGTAGATTGGATCACCAACGATGCCGGTGCTCTCCATCTCCATCGAGCTCATGACGATGGGAGGCTTCGGCACCCTCGGAGGCTTATGTCGATAGACGACGCGAATGCCGGCACGCGTAACCAGGGCAGTAGGGTCCGTTTTGGACCAAACAACCTGGGCTCCAGCTTGGCTCGCGCGGGTTGCCCCACCGTCCTTCAGGATGGGGGCCATCGCGCCTCCCTGGGTCGCAATGACTTTTGGATCGGTGATGTTGCCGAGTACCTGGGAGCCGGCCTGAGATACGCGTGCCTTCGTCATTAGGCCACCTTCACGCTGAGTTTCAGAGCATTGACTTCAGCTTTCTCCCAAGGCAACCCGGTGGCCGGATTGGCCTCGTAGAGTGTTGAAGTCATTGCATAGGAGGTGCCCAGACTGAATGCACTCGCCTCAGTCGTATCCTCGCCCGAGACGATCCCGACCTTGACCGCCCGATTACCGCTGTCGTCTTTACGCGCCACAACGAAGGGCTGGACAGCCAGGACACGCATGTTCTCGTCTGGAAGGTTATCAAGCTCGAAGACGGCCTGGGCGTCCGGGGTGTCCGACGAGATGTAGGTGTCGTCACCATCGGGCACTTCGTCATCGATCATGGCATAGCCGTCCGAACCCTCGGAGGGCGTCCAATCCATGGTATCGTCATCAGCGGTCGGCAGAAGCGTGTAGACCTCGACATCCCCGAGGAAGTCATTGTTCGTGACGCCGGCAGTATCCCAGAGCACGAAATTGTCGATCATGATGGTGCCGGACGCACTGGTACTCCCCTGACGGCCTATACGTATCTGATCGACAAGGCTGTCCGAGAGGCCCTGAGTATCGACCCCTGTTGCAGTTCCGACCACATTTCCGTTGATGCGGAGCTCGACGCTGCCAGAGATACCGATCACCACTTTTCCTTCGACATGCACCCATTCATTGAGCGGCAATGCCGGGGTGATGAAGTGGGATTTAGAGTTTGAGGTTGCTCCCGAGTAATAGCAAGCGATGCACCCGTCGGAGGTGATGCGAAAATGAAATTGATAAGAGCCGTTGAACAGAAATTCGATCAGCCCCCTGCGTTGATCCGCGCCCGGTCTTTCCACCAATTTTAGATGACACGCAAAACCAACAGTGCCCGCCGTGCCAGGCAAAAGGATACCGAGACCGTTGTGTATGGCGTCATGGTGGGCAAATTTGATCGACTTACCCCGGTTGAAAGGCGTGTCTGACTCCAGGGTAGCACCCATCGCGGTCAGGACTGTGGTCCAGAACTTCTTGGCATCGTCCTCGGTCGCGTATTGATCGAACCCGTCACAGAACTGAATGGCCATGGTTAACGGCTCCCCGCAAATGTAATGCCGATGTCGGCAATCCCGTTGGTTGCTACCGGAGAAACGATGTCGAGCCTGTCTCCCGGAGCTAGCTCGATTTCATCAGCGGCAGTGAAGACCCCTTCCTGCGTCTCTGCCGGAAACTCGATTGTTCCGACAGAAAATCCGTTCTTCTTAACCGTGAACACCACCGAGCCGGACGGCGGCAGTTGTGCGTAGGCGTAGCTTCCCAAGAAGCCGGCCGGGATCGTGATCTCTCGCACAGAAATGAAGCGCGCCACGATTTCATCGGACTCCGGCTCACCTGGTATGAAGACGGAGATGTCGACGTCAACAGGCCCAAATCCTCCCACCTGTGCGCCAGGCCGCCAAAGCCCTGAGACCGCGTCATAGATGAGCGCCTGACCGTGCTGTGGGGCTTCGCTCACCACATCGACGTCTTCGAGGTCATCGAGCGCTCCAACCACCGTCCCAGCGCCTTCTGCGAACTCAAGGCCGTTCTCATTGTCATTGACGACGAGAACCTTGCCCTTCTGACCGGAGTAAGAGCTGGGGACATCCGAGAGGTCAGTGAAATTGCTTGCACCGCCACCACCAGAACTTGCCTCGGCATATTCGAGGCCGTTCTCGGTGACCTTGACCCGCAGGAACTTGCCGCCTTGTCCGGTGAAGGAATTGGGCGTGTCATCAAGCTCGGTGAACTTCTTCGCCCCGGTTTCGTTGGGGTTGACAAAGATCAGCGCGTTCTCTGCCTGATTGACCGCCAGCAACCGGCCGGCCTGGTTCGCCAGCGAGTTTGGGAAATTAATTGCATCGCGCAGATCGAGATTGACGTATTCGACCCCGTCCTCGCCCTCCTTTACCCGAACGAACTTCTTGCCATGGCCTTCATAGCTCGTGGGCGTGTCGGGCAGATCCTCGAAGGATGCCTCCTCCGTGACCGTCAGGTACATGCGGACGGCATCCCAGCCAAAACCTGTGTTTTCTGCCCCGCCTTCGCTGATGAGGCTGATCCGCAGCTTGCGGGTGCCCACGGGCAAGGTCATCGAGACGCTGGTCTCATCCCATGAGCCAAGCTCCGTGCTGAGCGGGTCGCTCTCGACGTCCCCGATCTCGATGTCGAGACTGTCGATCGCCTCCAGCTTTATCTTGCCGGTGCTGCCTTCAAGTAGGGTGGTGAAAGCAATGCCCACTTGGACGCGAGCGGAGTTGTCGAGCTCCGTGGCGGATGCCACCAGCGTGAGGTCGATTTCCTGATAGATGCTGCCTTGGACGCTCTCCTCTTCGTCGATGAGAGCGTAGAAGAACGATCCAGCGAAGGCTTCTGAGATTTCACCGTAGGCAGCGTTGATCGTGTGGTTTTCGCTGCCCAGCTCATCCATCTGCCAGTCGGTGAGGGTCGAGGCTGCCTCGAAGTCGGGGTTAAGCAATTCCTCGACCGACCGGGTCACCACACGACCAATGGTCGGAGGCGGAATGAACTCGATGCCTGTCCCTTGCTGATTGACGGCGAGGAGCATTCCCGCGCTGTTATTGTAGCTGGACGGCGTGTCGGAAAGACCCGTGAACTGAATGATGGGCTGAACAAATTCGAGGCCGTCCTCCTCGTCGTTGACGGCGACGTACCTCCCCGCCATGCCCGTGTAGTCGTTGGGAACGTCGTTGAGCATCTTGAACTCGGTCTCGCCACCGGGATTTGCCGGCACGAACTCGACGCCCGAGCCATCCGCTTTGATGCGGAGGTAATAGCCGTTGACGAGCGGGTCCACGTCCACCAGGGCCGAGAAGCTGATAGTCGTGAATGTCAGCTTTGACTCATCCTGAGCGACAACCGCAAATTTCCCTGCGTTCCCCTCAAGGCCATCGGCGTCCACCAGCGCCTCGAATGTCGGGGTCAGCGCAGCGGCAGCGGAGTCCGCAATCTTGACGATCCCGTTTTCGCCATCGGCGTACATGACGACAAAGGAGCCGGGATGCACCTCGACCGTGCTGACCGGTGTCTCTGTCGTGACCGTAATCTTTTCGGTCCCGAGGTTTTCAACGCCGAAAAAGCGCACCTGGTTAGGGATCACCACGCTTCGCTCGACGCTATTCCCGGAGCATCTAAAAAGCAGGTTGCGCTGAAAATCGGTCGGGACCAGGACCGCGTTGCCCTCACTCAGATCAACCGCGAGCGCCTTGTTCAGCGATCGCTCAATGATCGAGAACGCGTCGTTGATCGTGGTCTCTTTGTTGTTCTGGTTCGGCGCGACCTGCGGAATGCCGAGAATGGGACTGTTGACCATCTGATCCCACCTATGACTTGTAACTCGGGTTCGACGGATACAGCTTCACGATGCGGGGAAAGCCTGGCCCCACGTCCGCTGACACCTGGCAGATGGCGACCCAGAACGGTGCCTGCCCGTCGATCCCGTCCTCCGATTTCATCGTGGATGTGTAGGTGAAGCTGTTGGTGCTCACCTCTTCCATCCGCACGTACGCGTCCTCGTCGGTGTCGGGATCGAAATTGAGCGGAATTTCCTCGTCGGAAATATACACGCGATAGCGTTCTTGTTCTTCGTTGAGAGGAACAGTTCCTGTACCATCACGCATTCCGCCGTTGAAACGCGTACACCGCTGCCAGGTAATTTTACTGCTGTCGCCGGTATCCTCGCGGCGAACGTCATTCGGAGGAGCCGGCCGAAGTGGATTGGCTTTGAACGTGAACTCCGTGACCGGAGCAAACGAGCTCAGAATGCCGGCGCTCGAAATTCTCGCGACGACCTTTTGATTGAGCGAGCTCGGAGCAAGCCCGACGAGCCGCACGCCCTCATTGTTCATGAGAACGAAGCGCTCGCCTTCCTGATGCTGATAAGCCCAGCGGTCGGTGCCCCGGTGCCCCCGGATCAAATGCGAGATGATAACCGTCCCGTCCTCTTGCAATTCGACATCGCGGAACAGGATCAGCTCATTTCCGATGAGCACCATGTTTTGATAGCTGGGCCACTCATCGGGCGGGACGCTCTGCCATTCGTAAACGTAGGCCCCATGGTAGTCGAACATGGGGATCAATTTGATTTTGGTCTCGTCGTCTGTTGCGAAAGGACCATTCGGGGGCGGCGGAACAATCCCGGAAACATAACCCCAGACGGCCTCCATATTGGTGGCATCGAGCGTTTCCATTTCTCCGCTGCCCTGCGCAACACGCAGGAAGCCGGCCATGAAACCAGGCTTGCGCGAGCCGGCGCCCCAGTAGATGGGGAAGTCGCCCGTCACCTCGTCGCGATCACCGTCCACGACAAACGCCGTGTCGAGCATGAGCGCATCGACAACGGAAGTCCGAGGTCTCGGGACGTAAATAGCCCCGCCTGACGGAGATCCACTGCTCACCGGATCATAGGGAGAGTGGATGCCGATCTCGTCGAGCTCCGGGTACTCGGGATGCTGATAGGGCGGAATTTCCTCCCCGGTCATCGGATTGATGATCTTGCCCGTGTCAGGGTCGATAATGCCTCCTGTCGGCAAGTCGATTTGCCAGCCGGTCAGCGGATCATAGGCCGGAACATTCGACCAGGACGGAGGATCGAACCACGTGTAGGTCGGCGTGATCTGGGCAATACCGGTGGCCTCGATCGAGTAATCGCCCCCGATGTTCAGTTCGATCATGCGATCCACGAACGTCAGGCCATCGTTCATCTTGAAGACCATGACGTCGGTCGGATCGTAGATCAGGTAACTCCACGGCAGCCGGAACTCATGGTTTATGCGCTCGACCCACGAGGCCATCGTGATCTGCTCGGCCATCTGCTTGGCGCGATCCGGCCCCATGGCAATCGGGACGTTGACGTCGAGAACGTCCTTCGACTGCATCACGCTCATCGGGGAGTTCGGCCGGCGATAATGCTGGGAACCGGTCTGGTAATCGTCCTCCGCATTGATGAAGGACACCACCGTCGTCTGCGGGAGGTCGATCTCCTGCATCCGGCTCTCTTTGTAGGTGACGTCCTGATCGTTGTATTCGATGCGGACCAGATTTTTCTCGGGAATGGTGATGATGGAGTTCTGGCCTCGGCTGACGAACTTCAGCTTGTCGTCGCTCTCCGCACAGTCGAAGAAAAACACCTGAGCCAGGTTTTCAATTATCGAGCGGCCGGTGTCCGGGTTTTCGACGATGTACCCGTGCAGGAACTCGTCTTTGAGCTTCGACGTGTCAATACGGACCGGATCGATCCCGCAGCGTATGCAGACGTCGCGGCAGATGTCCGCGACGTTCACCTGGTTCTGTTTGAACTTGTTGATCCAGATGGTCCACCAGGTCGTGAGTTTCTGTCCCTGATATTCCCCGGTGCCCCACGCAATGATCGCACCCTGAGTTTCGAGGTAGAACTGAGGGCCGTCGATTGTGGGCATTTTGTTCGGGAGGACCGTCACCTCGAATTGCTTGGTCTGCATGTTGATGGTGACCAGCCGGCGATCGTTGGTGATGAATGACCAAAGGCTTCCCGCGACGACCGGGACAGGACGGTAGTGCGCGAACGGCTTCCAGCTCAGTGTCGAGGCATTCAGATTGCCAAGCGGCAGCTCCCAAAGCGTCTTGCCTTTCTCGCTGACCGCCTGGACGTACCAGTGATACTTGGCCTGATAGTAGACCGAGTAGAGAACCATGTAATAGCCGAGGCTGGAGAACCAGATCGGCGGCTCCGGCTTGATGTACTCGACGTGTTGAACTCCGGGATCGGGGGCCGTCCACCACTGCTTCAGTTCGATGGGGTCGTAATAGGAGTCCGGATTGATGTATGGCCCTCTGCCATCGAAGTAGAAAATCGTTTTGGGGCCGACCAGAAAAACGGGCGCTCCATCACCTGGCGCAGCCTGGCAAATATGTTCGGGCCGGTAGAACCAGCCGTAATTCGCGACGTTGGTTCCTCCGACAGGACCGTTCAGCATTCCCGCTGCAGTGTGATCCCAGATCCCGATGTCGCCAAATATCGTGATGAACCGGGTGTAGTAGAGCGGTCCCAGTGGGGTCGGCACAGCGATGGGTACGGCCTGGATTGCGTGAGGCACCGTCACCGTCTTGTACTTTTCGCTCCACCGGAAGCTAGTGCTGTTTCCTTTGGGAACGCCTGCCTGTGCGAGCTTCTCGCCATTGTTGCGATTAATCAGAGCGACCGGCTTGTGGTTCGAGGGATCTCCTTCTCGGGCGAATAGGTCACCACTGCCGGCAATACCAATGACGTCCCAGTTGCCGGTGTCGAGTTGCCGGATTTCTTTGCCCTCGACGATGTCCCAGATCCGAATTTTGTTTCCACCGTCGGTTGCTCCGTAGACGATCTGTATCAGCTCGTTTTGCAGCGGATCGATTTCAGCCCTCATGCTGTAAGTGTTATCGTTGAACAGGCGCTTCTCGGGAGGCAGACGCTCCCACGGCCTCGCCATGACCGCGCGCTCGCGGCGTGCAACGACCTCAGCAGTGATCGTCGGAATGCGGTTACCGAAGTCGAGGAGAGGAAATTCCTCGAAGATGATGTAGCAGAGGCCCCGGTGAGCCGGCGTGTTCTCGCGGCCCATGTAGCGGACCATGAGCGGGTCCTGTCCCTGCGTCTCCGTCCCGCCGTAGAAGCGGAAATTCCAGCGGCCGGCGTCGGCGTTGTCGCCCTTCTTGTTGGCTCCCTTCCCGCCGCCACCGTCATCGGGCTGAGAGAAACCAGGCTGCTTCGCCTCGCCTGGGTTATAGCGGTCGTAAATGAGGTTTGAGTCCGCCCAAATGCGGATGACATCATCCATGACCCCTTCGCAGAGGCCCATGGCGAAATTGGCGTAGTATTCGTAGATTTCCTCGGCCTTGCCCTTGTCGACCTTTTTCGAGGGTTTACTTTTGCCCTTTTTGCCGACGATCCGCTTCTTCTCGATGAGGTCGGTTGCCCAGAACATGTTTCCGGTGCACCGCATCGAGCCCCAGACGATCGGGATGCCGCGACCATAAGCCGAGCTCGAAACCTTCAGGTCCTGCAGCTTCTGGGCGTTCTTCTGCTTTTTCTCGCTGAAGGCGAAGTTGAGGGCCATGCCGGCCGCCATGAGGCCGACCTTCGGGAGAAGGCCCCCAAGTCCACCAGCACCGAAGAGGACACCGAGCTGCATTAGCGTATCCCCCTAAATTCGCGGACGTCGATGATGTCCTTCCACATGGGCGTGAGCGGTTCCTCGACGACGCGGCGCTGTTTCAGCGCGGCGTGCACGATGTAGGGCCGGGCGTCGATGAAGGTCGCTATCCCGCAGTGGCAGGGATAGAAGACTTGCTTGAGAAGGATGATGGAGCCGGGCCTGATCCTTTCCCGATTGCCAGGCGCGCTCTGCTTGCGGATGTGCTCCAGAAAGACCTTGGAGTCCGGGGTGCGCTTGTATCCGGTCAGATCCTCGATTTCCAATCCGAGATCCCGGCCAACACACACGAGAAGGCCGACGCAATCCAGCCCAGAGCGGGAGCGCCCGCAATGCGCCCACCGTGTGCCCACGTAGCTTCGCGCGAATTTTACGACGTCGGACCGTGTGTAATTCATCGCGACGGGTTCCCAACCTGGAAGTATTGATCGGTGCCCGGAAGGTCCGGCTCGCCCCGGAAATTGATGATGTTTTTGAACTTGTCCCGGCAGGAGGCGCGGCTCTTGTCGCAGCCGGTGGTCATGATGACTTTGTCACCAACCTTCGGCCAATTTGCCGGGGGAATGAAAAGCTCAACCTGGCGGCTCGATCGTGTCCAGCGGACGATCTCGCACTTGTAGCCAGCCGCATCACCGTCGAGAAATTCGAGAATGCCCCAATTAAACCAGCCGTCTGGCTTGTCGATGCCGGTGACCGAGAATTTGCCCCGGCTTTCCATGTCGTCGATGGTGCCTAAGAACGTATGTTGCGGCACGACCGCCTTCCACACGACGCTGCCATCGACGGTGGTACTCCCGATCGTCTTGTTGAAGGTCGGGGGAGTTTCGTCCGAAATGCCGTCATTCTGCGCCTCGTACTCGATCCCCGAGATGAGATGCACCGAGCTGTTATCGCGGTTGAGGCGGATGTAGGCTTCGATGTCGTCGATGCCGATCGTGGGCGCTGTGCTGCGGTTTGAGTCCTCACCCAAGTCGGGGTTACCAAATTCAATTCTGATCCTGATGGAGCGTGCGCCAACAGGGACCGGGATAGTCCTCGTGCGCTGCTGCCATTCGTATCTTGGGTGCGTGGCCGCGTGGACCGGATCGACCCTCTGTATGACCTGATTGCTGGCGTTGTAGAATATAACCCCCACGCCAATTGTTCCGAGGTCATCCCAATTGGCCTGCCACCAGAACAGGTCGAGCATGCACTCGCCGTAGTCGATGTCGACGGGCTTTATCTCACCGTCAATAAGCGAGATCCGCTCGGCGCTTTCGACGTTGGCTGTATGTCCCGACCCAATTGCCCACGTCCACATCAGAAAGTGGCCGTCATTCCGGGCGAACAACTGATACCGCTGCGGAACGGACACTAGATCGTTCTGGAATATTTGAGCGTTCCAGCCTTCGACCCGGTCGCCTGCGGACTCCGTGAGGTTGCCGTTGGTCAGCGCCTCCGTGGCAATAGTCGCGTCTTTCGGCTGGATATTCAGCGACATCATCGCAAAAGCGATGCCGTCGTTCTGGCGGAACAGCTCCTCGGGGCCGTCGAACTTGGTGTTTTTCTTGCGGAATTGCACTACGCACTCGATCGACCTGGTGCCGGGGAGGATGTCGAAGGTGATGCTTTCCAGAACGTCGAAAGTCCTGTTGCCCGGCCGGTAATACGAAGAGGCGGTCCCGATTTCGTTGCCCTGCTCATCCTTCATGATGCAGTGGAGGCGGGACTCCTGCCGGTCGTTGTAGGCTTGCCGGCGAATGGAGAAGGTCGCTTTCGCACCTTCCACCTCGGGAAGGCCGAAGATGTCCTCGATGACGACTTCCTGCTTGAAGTAACCCTCCCACGTGACCGCGACGAAGCAATTCCCCTCGACGTCTTTGTGCGGAATGTTCTGGATGATGACGCCGTTAGCATCCCAGCCGGACTGTGCAATTGATTGCACGCCCTCGAAGCCGCCATTGACGACCGGCAGCCTTGAAATTTTGTCCCGGCCGGCATCTTCGCGGACCCGAATGCGAGTCCCCTTCTTGTATTGCTGTCCGGACACCCGGAAGGGAGGAATGAGCTGGACCCCGCACTGCGGGCTCCCGAGGTCCGTCCGGCACTCGGGCGTGTAGGTCTGGCCGATCGTGTGCTCCAGGTGATTGATGAGCCCCCGGAGCTCGACCTCGAAACGCCCGGTGGAGGTGATGGTGACCTCCCCGAAGCGCCCATAGCGGAGCGGAACCTTCCCCATGCTGGGGTTCGCCCAGTTGATGAGAAAAACCCAAACTTCGGCGTAGTCGAACTTGCCGGCGCGCAGATCCTGTTCCGTGATGAGCTCGCTGTCGAGGAAGCCTTGGGCCTGCAGCTCATCCGTGCTCACCGCAGCGGTGTTGCTGATAGCGGACCGGATGAAGCCGCTCTGGGCTATGTAAATCTCGTTATCGAAGACGATATCCTGATCGTGGTCCGTGAAGCACAGCACGACCCCGTCCTGGCGCTCGATGCGCCAGCAGGTGCAGAGGGTCGTAACCTCCTCCTGCAGGTGTGCAATTAATTGCGCATTGATGGTCTTCATTCGCGCACCTCGACGAGCGGGATCTGACCCCACGCGAGCACATTGTACTCTTCGAGGGACGACGCGAGAAAATCCGTATCGAACCGGACCGGGACGTAGAACTCGCAGGCGGCCGAAACCGTCGCGCCCTGGGTATTCACGAGCTGAGGCTGGACGGTGATCTTGCCGGTGAGAACGTTGACCGTGAATTGCGTCTGGGGAGTAAGCTCGACCTCGTTAATCCAGACCCTGGTCGTGTTGGGGACGATCTTCGTCAGTGGACGGTCGTAGATCGACGTGCCCGACTGATACCGCTTGTAAATCTGAAAGATGTTCGTGTTGAGGTCCGTGATGTAGATCGGCTGCCGTTCAAGCACGTAATCCTGCCAGTCCTTGAACAGGAAGCCGTAAGCGCGCCCGTGGCGGGCATAGAAAAATCGGCGGACCTCGTCGAACTCCTCCTTCGTCTTGAGGCCGTAAGCCACGTCGTATTCGGCACGAGCCATCTTCCAGTCGATGTTACGCTTCTCGTGCCCCGAGGCGAGCGGGAGGATGGTGGTTTTGAACCTTGGCCCTCCCACTGCCCCGTATGAGATCCGAGGTGGAAACACCACGTTGTGGATCGCCATTACAGATACCTCCTCGCAGCTCTCCTGAGCGCCAGGCTGGTGCTCGCGTTGAGCTGGTTCTGCGTCTTGCGGAAGCTGTCTGCGTCAGGGGTCGTGATGTTCCAGACCACGCTGATCGGACGCTCCCCTGAAACTCCGTGGAAGGTCCGTACATCACGCGACTGCCGCTTGGTGTCGGCAATCCGGCTCTGCTCGACTTCCTCGGTAAGAGCGGTGATGAGGCGCAACGTGCGCTTGTTGTCATTCGCGGTCAGCACGCGCTCGCCACGCTGCAGGATCGCCGGGTACTCGTCGGGCCGGAAAAAGCCGCTGTGGAACCGGGGAGCTCCTGCGTAGGCAATGGCCGGTACGCGGCGGGTCGGATTGCGGGTTTTTCCCACGACACCACCGGTATGGAACATCATGCCGAACATGTTCCCGAACATGCCGCCAAAGCCGCCAAAGCCTCCGCCCATGCCCATCATCAGCTGCTGCACGAACTGCATGATCGCGTTGCCAAATCCTCCGAGGCCGGAGGTGGCTTGGCTGAGAGGCCCAAGCAGTCCGGTGATGCCGGCTCCGAGACCGCCCATGCCGGGGGCAGCCATCTGGGCCTGCTGACCGGCCATGGCCGCCTGTTGCCCCGCCTGCTGGATCGACATACCCGCTTGCTGGAATTGCGGGGCGGCCGTCTGAGCCTGCGTTCCTGCCATTTGCATCTGCATACCGGCCTGCTGAGTGGACATCGCACTCTGCTGGCTCGACATGCTGAGCTGATCCTTGGCAGCCTTCTCCTGCTGGGTGCTGATGACCGACTGCTGAGACGACATCTTCTCGGCCTGAGCCGCCTGCTCTGTCGCTGTCTTCGCCTGGTTCAGCGACTGGCTGGCGTTCACACCGGCCTGGTTCAGCTCATTGAGCTTCTGGGTAGCCTGGTCGATGCCTTGCGTGCTCTGGCTTTGCCGCCAGGTGTTCACAATGGCCATACCCTCATCGGCTTCCTTGTGCGGGTTGACCTCGCCATGGCCGTAGACGCGGTTGCCGATGGTCGGGTACTTCGCCCGCATATGCTCGATCCAGTCCTGGGCCGCCTGGATCTGAGCCGGGGTGAGGTCCTTGTTGTTCCGGGCGATGACCTCAAGACCGATCGTGTTCGCGTTCGACAGACCCTCACCGATCCCTTGCCCCGGACGCATGTGGGCGAGCCGCGCTCCATCCGGTGCGAGCTGGTAGATGTTGCCCTGGCGATCGAGGACGTAGTGAACGCCAAAGCCGCGCTGGTTGAGCACATCGATGACGTGCTGAGCGTCCCCACGGCCGGCCGTGTGATGGATGATGAGACCTTCGGTAGCCTCGCGCAGCCGACCATCCCAGTTGAGCCCTTCGAGCTTCTGGATAGCCAGCGGCAACTTCTCCGTGACGACCTTGTTGAAGACCTGGCTGGTCGACGACATCAGATGCTCGGTCGTCGCAGCAAACGTGTCTTCGACCGATCCGGCCCAAGCCTTGGCCGCCGCCTGCACCTGGTCAGCCGTGATAGACATGACCTGGTTCGTGGCGGATGACATAGACTGAATGAAGCCTTGGCTCCACACCTCGGCCGCCTTCGCAACGGACTCGACGCTGAGCTGGGTCGCTTCCTGCAGGGCCGACTGAACGCTCGCACTCCATGTCTTCGCGGCCTGCTCGACCATCTCGGCACTGAGCTGGCTCGTGGTCTGCACGACGCTCTCAATCGGCGCGGCCATGGCGCGCTCGACCGAGCTGGTAAGACCCGGCACCGAGAAGTTGTCGTTGGCCGCGCCCCCGAGGCCGGGGATGTTCCCGACGCCACCGGTTCCAAGCGGAGTGCCGTTCACATGGACGGTGCCGGCGTTGACGATCGCCTGGGGTGCGTTGATGCCTGCGGTTCCCAGTTTCTCGATACGGTCAAGGGCCTGGTTCGCACGCTGAATGGCCGCCTGCCTCGGGTCGGGCATGACGGCGGAGAAAATGTCCTTCAGGATGTGCTGGATAGCCAGCCGGACCATCGCCTTCCCGAGGTTGGCGGCCCACTGGCGCATCGAGTTGCCGGTGCCTGTGAACAGGTCCGTGAGAGCGTCGGCCAGGCTGCTGATGGCATCCTCTTCGAGACGGCGAAGACCGTCCTCGAAGGTGCCCAGGCTGTCCATCCAGTGCTGGATACCGGCCTTGGACTGAGCATTCACCTCAGCCATGGCCTCAGCGTACTGACGGACCGCCCTTTCGAGGTCATACGTGATCGTGACGCCCCGCTCCTTGAGGCGATTGATCTCCTCCTGGACAGTGCGCTCGACCTCAAGCTCCTTACCGACCAGGCCGACGAGATTGAGCTCCTGACGCAGGTCGCGGACGCGAGCCGCAACCGGGTTGCGTTGCTCCAGCGTCTGGTACTTGAGCTGTTCCAGGAGCTGATTGTAGCGGGCCGCGTCGATCGAGCCGTCACGGAGAGCACGGTTGAGTGTACGAACGTCCTCTTCAAACTTGCGGACGGCGGCACTGATCGGGTCGAGCCGGTTTTCGAGATCCCGGAAGAGCTCGATTTGCCGCGTCTTTGCGATGATCTGCTCGATTTCTGCCTTGCGCTCACGTGTGAGAGCACCGATCTCGCGCTCGGTATCCTCGATCTTGCGGAGGATTTCGAGCTCGACCTTGCGCTCGACCGTGAGGGCCTGTGCGTCCTCCAACGCCCGGCGCAGCTCGCGCACCATGCCGTCGTAGGCTTTCGTCTTCTCGATTTCCTTGAGCGTGCGGAGGCGGTCGCGGATCGCTTTCGACTGATCCCAAGTGAGCTTGCCGTGTTCCTCCTCGATCTCACGGATACGCTCCATGATCTCGAATTGGTTCTGCAGCTCCTTGGTGATCCGGCGCTCGCCATCGATTTCGCGCTCAATGTTCTCGATCTCGACCTTGATCGGATCGAGCTCCTTCTCGGCCTTCCTGATAAGGGCTTGGAGCTTGCGGATGTCTTCGGGCAGGTAGCCGGCGTGGATGCGCGCCTCGACATCAAGCGAAAGCAACTCCTTAAGGGAGTCCTTCTGGACCTTGAGCTGCCGGCGCATCTCCTCGGGGTAGTAGAGTTCGCGCAAGGCGTCGGCCGCGTTGCTGCTCAGCCCTTTGCCAACCCTGAGATTTTGCAGCTCGGGAATTATGCCGTAGCCACCCGTTTTCCCGAGCTTCGCGCGCTCCGCAGCCTGCTTGGCCGCCTCGTCCTCCCACTCGTCGACCGGGTCCTTCTTGAGCCATTCCTTGAAGTCGGACCAGAGGTCCTTGATGAAATCAATTGCACTGCTGAAGGCCGACACGATCGAGTTCCAGATCGACTTCCCGATGTCGGACCAGCTCATCGAGAAGAACGCTTTGACTTTATCCCAATTGGCGATGATGAGACCGGCCGCCGCGACCACGCCGGCAACGATAAGACCCGGCCAGCCGAGGAACCCAGCCATAGCGAGGCTGACCCCCGCAATGGCGGCGCGCACAGCTGCAAATACGGCGGTCAGGCGGGTGAAGGCGAAGAGCGCCTTGAACGCGACCCCGGCAATCGAGATGATCTTCTTGAAAACAGCAACGATCGCGGCCAGCGGTCCGGTAATATTCAGGATTTTGAAGACGGTCCCGAGAGCCGCAAAAGCCGCCCATGCCGCCCAGACACTGGGAGCCAGGGTGACGAAGGTGGCGATGGCCATCTGCACGGTCCAGTGCAGCTCCTGAAAGGCTTTGATGGCGAAGTTGATAGTTTCACGGAGCACCGCGATGCCGGTATTGAGAATGGGGCCGAACGCCATCCCGAGCTCTTTGCCGAGGATGGTCGCACTGGAGATGAGCCCCTGCCACTGAGCCCACAGGGCCTCCATGGCCATCTTGTATTCTCTGCTTCGCGCGGTGCCCTGTTCTTGCTCCCTATATGCCTCGACCAGTTTCTGGCGGAACAGATCAAGGTTGCTCGCCGCAGCGCCGAGGATGGACAACATCTCGACGCCACGGATGTTAAAGGACTCAAGGAAGGTGGTCAGAGACTGGCCGTTCTCACGCATTTCCTTGAGGACCTGGAGGAACACGAGCATCGCGTTCTCCGGTCGCGTCTCCAGCATCTTCAGGAACTCTTCACGCGTGACACCCGTCGCCTTGGTCAACCGATACATACCTTCGCTAGCATTGAGCGCGGCGTCGTTGAGTTCCTTGAACAGACGGCCCATACCCGTACCGAAGAGCTCGGGCCGGAAGTCGAGCTGGGCGGCGGCAGCCGACATACCGAGGATGGCCGTCGAGGTGAGCTTGAACTGGGCACTCGCCTGCCCGATACGGGCGGCCATCTTCAGGATTTCGCGCTCGGTTGCGGCGGTCGTGTTACCGAGGTGGACCAGAACGTTGGTGAACCGATCGGCATTCTGGATGCCTTCTCGGGTGATGGTCAGCAGGCGGGCGATGCGCTTGGCACCTTCCTCGCCCACGACGTCGGTCGTGACACCCAACTCACCAACGATGCGCGTGAGGTTCTTGATGTTCTCGACCCCGGTGATGCCGAGCTGACCGGCAGCGGCGGCGATGTCGAGCATGGACTTCACGTCGACGCCGCTCATGCTCATCATCATCCGGTCGAACTCTTCCGAAAAGCGCGCCATCTCGCGCTCGGTCATGTTCGTCGTCTTGCGAATCATGACCATGCCCTGTTCGTACTCAGCGAACGAACCGATGGTGCTTTTCAGAACTCGACTGGAAGCAAAGGCACCGGCAAGCGCAGCCCCGGCCTGGCGTGCAGCCTTGGCGAGGCGGTCCATTGAGTCCCCGGCCTTTTTGGCTTCGTCCGAGAACTTCTTTGCTTGCTTGCCGGCGTCTTGCAGACCGATCCCGTGACGACGCAGGATTTTGGTCGCCTCGTCGCGCATACGCAGGATGAACTGGATCTCTTCCGGTTTCATCTCGGTGCCCTTGGTTGACGAGGTGGTGGTGCCGCCCTGGCGTCTCGGTTTCGTCTTCTCCGCTCCCGATTGGCCTCCTCCCGATCAACTTGGTCGTTGGCGTCGTCGAGGATGCGGAAGATTTCGATGAGCTTGTTCGACTGGTCGATGATCGCCCCTGCTTCCGGCAGGAAACCCTTCCGATACATCCCGTAGAACTTGAGGATTTTGGCCCAGTAGAACGGGTCGTGTCGGATGGACTGACGTGGGCACGCCCACGTTTCCTGCCCTAGTACCGTGAGCGGAAGTCGAGCTGGGTTGAGCCAGCGTTCTTCTTCCGTGCCGTCCTCTTTCAGGACCCTGTAAGGGCGAGCGAAACAGCCCCATTCATTCTGCCGTTTGCAGCCCTCACAGGTCCGCTCGGGCATCAACCGGATTGCGGCGACGCCCGTACGGAGTTTTTTTCCTCTTCCGGGCTGACTTCGCTGATCGACTTGATCTTGTCAGCGAGCTCGGCAATCAGCCGGACACCGAACATGTTCATGATGTCGTCGGCCACGACCTGGTACTCGCGACCATTCACGACGGCCTTCTGCGTGCGGTAGCGGACCTGATTGCCGTGCCTGTCGCAGAAGTTCTTAAAGCCGGCGAGGCCGTGCCTTACCGCGTCGATGTTGGTCTGATTGATCCGGGTGTGAATGCCGACCATGTCATCGCCCTGCTTTCCGCTGAGCGTCGACGCATTGTCGTAGATGTACCCCATCAGGAACACGTCGAGCGGGCGCAGGAGGAATACGGTAGCGCCCTCCTCGATCACCTCCCGGACTTCCTCGCCCTTCGACGGGTCATTCGGGTCGATCGGAACGGGCTTCTTGACCTTTGCGGGATCGAGGTCAGAAACGTATTCAACCGTGTCGGACACGGCGAGAGCTCTCAGTGCCATAATCTGCCTCCAGGCTGCATGGCGGTTTTCGACGGCCATCAGAGTACGCAACCGGAAGCAATTTGCAATTAATTGCACTGTGGGTGGATTGAGACGTGTTCCGGCCCGTTCAAGTACGGCGTCTTGTCGGCAATGATGCAGGTCACCTTGGCCGGAGCGTTGGCTTTCGCGATCTCGTGCGCAGCTTGGCGGGTGAGCTTGGCTGCGAGGACTTCGCCATAGAGCCGGCCCTGGCGGTCGGCCTTCTGCACGATATAGACCTTCACGCGGAATTTGCTTTCAGGCTCGGACATGGGAACACCACCGGCTGACTTCTAGGTGCAATTGATTGCACGAGTGCAGCCGGCGGTGAAGCGGGGCGGGCCATTAACTGAACCGCCACTCTACGAGCTTGCAGTTTTCGTTGTTGATGACACCGTAGGCGTAGGAGACGTTCATGCCACCAAAGCCGTTCCTGGCCCGGTACTCCATGCGGATCTTGTTCTTCCCGTTCTCCACCGGAGAGCTGCGGGTCTCGATGTGCTGGAAGCTGTCGGGGTCGCGAAGGTTCTTCTTCACGATATGCACCAGACCGGGGTGAGAGCCGTCCCATTGCGACATGCAGTGGAAGCCATACTTCTTGTTCTCGGCCTTCTCTTCCTCGCTGGGCTGCCCCATGATCGCTGCTATTGCAACAAACGCGACTAAACCAATGGTCCACTTACTCATCAGTCTACCTCCGAACGCCCCGGAAACTACCGGCCTACCCTCAACGGCTGGTTAACAGAGCGCGCTGCCGCGCGAGCCATGGCCATCAGGGCGGAAGACCGGTTATCGAGTCCACGTAGGTTCTTCTTTGCCCCAAACTGCACCAGAATGGCGTCGAGCTCTTCGATTTCATCCGTCGACAGATGGAACGTGAGGCTCTTGATCTTGACGACCACGCTATGCTCGACGCGCATACGCAGGGAGCGAATGTCGGTGCTGCGCGCGAGCTCAATCCAGTAGCGATCGAAACTGCGCCCGAGCTTCGGGGCGATCACCATGAGCTTGTTCCAACCGACCTCGCGAATGGTCCGCAGGTTGAGCGTTTTGCGCTGGCGGGCCTCGTGAATGGAGATCAGGGCCTCGGCCTGTTTCGGCTCAAATTGCGTTTTGCGAAGGATATAGCGGAAGCTGCAAGGTGCTTTCTCGCAGGCCCACCGTAGCCTTTTCAGAATACGCCCGTAGGCGAGACGGGCTTCATCGGTCTGACTGCCCCGCCATTTCCAGAGTTCATTTTTGCACCGGTCGATTTCCCGGAAGTAATGAGCGTTTTTCTTTTTCATCCCGACCCCTCCAAAGTATTGAATTACAACGACAATACTTTTGGAGGGCCGTTTAGAAGGCAAAAGAAAAGCGGTCCCGAAGGACCGCCCGTTTCGACGTGAGCTTTGCTCGAAACTTCAACAGAAGAAGAAGCAGATCTCGTCGTCTGTGTCGTAGGCCGGGAAGCGCAGCCCCGCATCGTAGGCGAGAATGCCGTCCCGATCCTGATAGGTGAGCCCGGTGTACTGGACACCTGGCGCGATCATCCAGACCGTGTTGCCTTGCTCGTAGCCAACGCGCATCTGGAAAGGCATCCGCTCAGCCGTCGCCAGCTGGTTCCAGAAGTCGTTGTTCGCGACCAGATCCGCTTCGGGATTGATCCCGCCTTCGGGCGCGCGGGAGACGATCCGAATGCCGATGTAGCCCTCATCCGAGGACACGTCGGGACGCGGCTGGATGTCGTTGGCCTGGTCGAAGGTGAACTCCTCGACGACCGCATGGAAGCCGCCCACACGGAGACGCGCCAGCTCGACTTGCGAGGGCATGGTCCGCTCGTAGTTGGGCATGGGCATCGGCTCGTCGACGGGCTGCTGCCAGAGACCCGTGAAGGTCCACTGGATGGTAGCGAAGTCGCCGGCCGTGGCCGTGATCTCGAAGGTCCCGAATGCACCAGGCATGACGTGCTTGACGCCATCCTTGTACATGACGAGCGTAAGGCTCTCGAAGTTGTCCGAGATCGGGTTGAGCGCGAGACCCTTCGGCATGAGCCAGAGGACCCACTTCTGTCCCTCCTCCAGATCGCCCGTGAAGGTCGGTGTGAGAACCAGGCCGTGAGTGCCGACGTTGAGCGGGCTGCCCGAGGTGAGCGTGTGGCCGGTCGTGGCATCCGCACCACCCGAGAGGGTCGCGCCCGAGACCGTGCCATTGCTGTCGGCGTGAACCGCGAGGGTGAAGCTGTTACCAGCCGCGCCTGGCGTGTCGTACTCAATAAGGAGGGTGTCGCCACCGCTGGCCGAGTAGGTGCACTTCGAGATTTCGGCGTCTGCCGAGCCGTTCAGGAAGTCCACCAGGTTGGCGAGCGTTTCAGCGAGATCCTGTCCGATTTCGACCTCATTCGACCCCGGAGTCGACGAAACGAAGGTCACCGTCGATCCGTTGAGAGTGATGGTCGAGGACGGGTCAGGCTGGCTTGAGAACTCGATCGAGCCGGTCGCCTTGACGGCCGCGCTGGCCCCCGAGCTTTCTCCCTCGACATCCGAGTTGATGACGACCTGGGCGACACCCGAACCGCCACCGGTTACCACTTCGATGAAGTAGCAGATGACGTCCGTGTTGTCGGCCAGAGTGACGTCCCCGTTCCAGCTCACCCGGCTCTTGTGAGCCCCGACCTCGAAAACACCCTTCAGCCAGGGATTGGTCTGCGACTTGAGTTCATAGCCGCAGGCCCGGAACAGCCGCGCGATGATGGGCGCATCCGCGAGCTGGCCGGAGTGCTGCTTGCCATTGCCTCGGAGCTCGGTCGTGAACTCCATGCTGGCGAGCTTGCGCCCGATGATGTGCGGCGTCTGCGAGAGGCTGTCTCGCGTATAGTTCCGCTCAAGGACGTTCGGGTCGATCGTATAGGTCGGCTCCGAGACCAGAACACCGTCATTGACGGTCATGGTCTTCGGCGTGCCATACGTGTCCTCGATGGCTGCTTGGACGACAGCCCGACGAGTCAGCAACACGCTCATGGTGATCTCCTTCTGCGATCAGGCTGCCGAAACTTAGGAAGCCACCACTTCGATGGTGGGCGTTCCTGACGTGACCTTGTTGAGGGTCGCCGTCAGCTCCTTCACCGCATCGGCAAGGTGAGTCATCATCGCCTCGGCGTCGTCCACCGACACAGCGGCGTTGTCGTCGGTGTTGTCTGCCCCGCTCACCGCATCGCCCGTGCCGGTGTCGATCGCCACGAACTCGGTCGAGACGGACGGCACCACGCCAGCCGGCAGCTCGATCTCATCTTCACCGACTGCCTTGGCAGCCAGGTTCACGAAGTAAGCGGCCTGGTAGATGGCACCCATCAGCGCGGCGTAAACCGCCCTAGCCCCCACGGCGGAAGCAAGCGAGCTCCCCGTACCCGAGAAGGACTTCGTGATGGCACTCACAGTACCGTCAGCCACCGTCCCACCGGTCCGGTCGTTGAGCTCGTCAAACGCCGGCACGACCTCGCGGACGTTATTGAGTTGTTCGATGACCTCGGAAAGCGCGTCGACGACTTTGTCGAAAGCACTCTCAAGCGCCTCTTTGGCTACGGAATCATCATTGTCCAAAACGTGATTGTCGATCTCGACCGGGGCCTCGATCTTGCCGTCGGCAGTCCCGCCGCCATTGTCGGTGAGATTGGTAACCGTCGCAGCCGCGATCACCGCCTGGTTCTGCGCGAGGGACATCAGGATCTTCGCCAGCGTGCCGTCGTAAACCTTGCCGGCACCGGAAAACATTTTCTTGTGCAGATTGATAGCCATCGGAGCACCATTCCTTCTTGCTCGGGTGCGCTGGAAACGCCCAGCTCCGCATTGCAATTAATTGCATTGCCCGCTTGCCGGGTCAACGAAAGCTAGAGGCGGTGGATTACAGGAGACACCATTAGGGTCCGGGGTTGGGATTTCTCGGGTCGAGATGATGGTGCCGGTATTGCACTTCGACCCAGAGCACGCCCATCACCGTCTTGTCCCCGTAGGTGGTCATGTCAATTTCGTTGTCCTGGAACTTGGTCTCCACCGCGAGACCGCCCCAGTCCCTGTTGGCGATCACAACACGCTCGATGACAGTGAGCACCTGCTCGGCCAACTGACCTGGCGCGGGGTCATCGCGGTTCACGGTCACCCGGAACTCGATTGCGACCCGCAGATTGCGCACGATGAAAGGAAAAGTGTCCGAGTATTTCTCGGGTCCTGGTACGATACCGATCGAGAACCGCTTGCGGTGGTTTTCGTCCGCGAGCGGCCCGAGCTCGACCATGGAGAACTGGATCGGCCATTCAGGCTCTTTTACGCCCTGAAAGACTTCGACCATGCGGTCGAGGATCTGGTGCCGGATGCTTTGCGTCACAGCATGATCTCCCTAAGCATGGCGTCCATGGCGCGAGACAAAAATCTCGGGACGCCGCTTTGCACCGTCTCACGGAGACCCAGCCGGGGCGGGATCGTCACACTGCTTTTCAGTAAATAAAGCGGTATGACCTGCGATCCCCTGCGCTGGAAAATGATGAGGTTGCCGGCCTCAGTTTTAGCAACAAACGTGTTTTTCCATTGCCTGGCGCTTTTCCTTTTCGGAGTACCCTTCTTTGTCAGCGCGGCCGGCAGGGGGACAGTAAGATACTTCACGTTCTTCGGTTTGATTGTCGCTCCGAACTCGTGAACGATGCCTGGGAAGTCTACGGAGATGTAGCCCTGCAACGACCGGAAGGTGTTACCCTTGACCTGAATACTCCGGCCAATGGACTCGATGAGCTTGCCGCTGCGCTTGGAGAGGGTTTTGTCAGTCGTGCCGCCAGGCCAGCGTTTTCCGTGACGCTTGCGCATCTCGGCGGCCACCTCTTCGAGGTATTGGCGGAGCTCCTTGCTGACGACCTTGACAGTCCCGTCCCAATTCTTGTTGAGCCGCTTGGCAGTCTCCTCCAGAGCCTTGCGAGCATTCCAGTAACGCCGGCCCCGGTATTCGACGCGGACGGTATATTCGGTCCCGGCCATTTACACCTCACAGAGGCAAGAGAGCCGTAGGTGCGTAGCGAATGTGTTTGTTGATGAGCGCGGTGTATTGTGCCTCAAGCACCTTCTTGTCGAGGTTGATCCCAGCCTCGGTCAGGGCGGGGTTGCCGGCGAGATGCAAGAGGCATTTGAGCTTCGCAGCCTCCTGAAGCCAGCTCGGCACTTGCGATAGGTTGTAGGATTGATCGTTGTCTGGATCGACCTCGAAGCCGGACTGGTAGTGGAAGGTGACGTACTGATTGTCGAAGTGCGTCGTCCAGTCACGAGCCACACCCTTCTCATGGTCCACCTTCATGACCGAGGAGAGGTCAGTGTCGGATGGACTGAGCGAGGCGATGGGGCTGGCTGAAATGGATGGAGCCGAAGCCAGAAGACCCCGGCTCAATCGAAATTCTGTTCTGACGTGGCCGCCCTGTCGAAAACCTGGGGCCGGGACCCAGAACGTGTCGGTGACCTCGCTCCGTTCAAAGGACGTGTCGAGAATAGCCGCGAGCTGCGGTTCGGCAGCGTGCAACGCCATCTCGATCGCAGAATTGATGTCGGTCATGTCATCAAAGCCAAGGCTCTCGCGGATGCCTTGAACGGAAGCGAGGAGCATTTAGACCTCCACAGCACCGGACGTCGACGGGTCCTTTTCCTCGGTCTCATTCTTCTTTTTGGAGATGATCTTCACACCGCCCTTGCGCTGGCCCTTGTCCTCGCCCTCGTCGAGCTTGCCGGGCATGGTGCCCATGATCGCGTGATCCCGGTCATCGGCCGAAATGTCGTACCCGAGGATCTTCTCCAGGGCGACGACCTGCGGCTTACCGGTGGCGGTGAAATTGCTTTCATCATCCGGGTCCAGCTGATCGGCTGCCTCGCGGATCGCCGCGTAAAGCTCTTCCTTGGTCGCCGGCTTCACCGGTTTGCCGTCGTTGAGCTCCTTCTCTGGCGCCTCGGGAGAAGTGTCATTCTGGGCTTCGCGAACGGCCTCGGCCCTGGCGGCAGCCTCTACGGCCTCAAGCAGGCCCTTGACCTCGAACCTCGGATTTCCATGGAGCGCACGGGCTGTCGCCAGATCGACGTCAACTTCGACGCCACGCTCGAATACACGCCCCATCGTGCTGAGGCGGAAAGGCTTCAACAGTTTGACTGTCGGCATAACGCTCTCCTAGCTCCCAAAAAAGAACGGAGCCAGAGTATTTCATCCAGCTCCGTTTTGCAATTAATTGCAGCTCCAGGTCATGACTGGCCGATGTTCTCGTAGACCACCAGAGCCTCTGGCTCCTCGATCTGGAAGTCGATGCGGCAGGTGAGCACGATGATGTAGACGCGGGCCGTGATGTCCTTGTCGAACTCCATCGACACCTGGCGCTGGATGCCGAAGATCAGGTTGAGCGGATCGGTGTAGAGACCCTTGTCCTCCGGCATGAGAGCCACACCCTGCACGGGCGAGCCGTAAGCGAAGGTCGGGCTGGTGCCCTGGGTCATCTGGTCACCGAGAGCCGTCGCGCGGTCGGCCAGCGTATCCCGGTACTCCGTCTCGTTATTCACGGACACGAAGTGGGTCAGCGAAGCCTTGTTGCGCTGATACTGGCTCGGCATCGTCTTGAGACCTTTCTTGAAGATCTCCTTCGAGATGCTTTCGCCTTCAGCGTCAGCGACGTTACCGTCCTCCGAGCCCCGCTTCAGCCAGCCGTCGAGCTGGGACAGATAGTCCTCGTCGTCCGAGTCTAGGGCATTGGTGTACTCGGTGTCAGCCAGGAGGGCCAGCTCCTCCATGTCGAGCGCGGCGCGCTCAGCGATCAGGTCGATGATCGTCTGGCGGAGCCCACCGGGTCCGGTGTTGGCCGCTTCGTTGTTGGCCGCCATCGCCCGCTCGATGTTGTCTTCGAGAACATCGTAGGGCAACCGGACCTCAGCGATCTGCTCTTTGGTATCGAGCTCGATCTGCTCGGTCGTCGGCTTGGAACGCTGCTGTTCGGTCAGAGCGACACCGGAAGTCGCCTTGCGGAGGATGCGGGAGCCGAAGCCGATCTTGTTGATCTTGCGCTTTGGAGCCAGCATCTCAACGACACGGCACTGCCGGATGAGCGTCGGCTGCTTGATGAGCTTGCGGATGAAAGCCGCACCTTGCTCGGGGCTTAGCTCACCGCCATTAGCGCGCAGGTCCTCGATCGCGAGATCGGCCTTGCGGAGTAGGCTGCTGTTTGTGGTCATCGTTCACTTCCTTCTCAATTCAGAAAAGCGGTCTGATCTCCGCACTCACGCGACTTCGCGTCGGGAGTAGGCGGTGTCCAGTAGAGGCGGAGGCGTCGGCTCGGATTTCGCAACCGAGGTCCGATCACCGCCCGCGTCGTTGAACACGACTCCGTGCAACGCCTCGTCGGCCTTGCGAGCCACAGTGGCCACTTGGTCAACGCGTGCGCTCAGCTCACTCACTTCCTTCTTGACCTCTTGAACGATCTCATCGACCGACTTCTTAAGGTCCGCGAGAGCGGTCAGAATGTCGGCAGACTTGGTCACGTCCTTGAGATCCTTCTCCTGGCCGGCAGCCTGCATGGCTCCCGCGCCGGATTCGTTGTCGGCAAGTTTGTTGCCCTTGCCCTTCTTGCCGATGTCGGCGTCACCTTCTTTGCGCACACCTCCGAGACGGCTCAGGCCGGAGTCCCCATCAGGGATCGAGCTCCCGTCGGTTCCGCCGTTCTGGCGCATCTTCTTGTCGTCAGCAGAAGCGCGCGCGGTGGCCGCATCGCTGTCGGTTGGCGGAGCGGCAAAGCCGTCGCCATCTCCGGGCTCATGGCTTTTGGGATCAGGCAACCCCGCCACTTCCTCTTTGACCGCCCGAGCTGGCAGATCTCCGCCTTCATTCCCGGTCGTGGACTCGCCGGGCTTGGCGTTGACGGCCGTGTTCGCGGCGTCGTCTGCCGTTGCACTCGGGTCAGTTCCTGTGCCCTTGCCGGCCTCGAACCCAGCGCCCGTACCGTTCTTGCCGGCGTCAGCCTTCTGGGTCTCCTCGACCGGTGGCTCATCTCCGAGAGGTGTGGTCTCGCCTTCCTTTTTGGCGGCCTCCTTCTCGGCCTCTTCGTCCTTGTCCTTCTTGTCTCCCGCCTTGGCGAGCTCGGCAAACGCGAGGTCAACCTTGAAGGCTTGAACCGGAACCTGTCCGAGCAGGTTCGTCATGTACGTCTTGAAGGCTTCGATCGCTTCACCGACCTGCTGGGAGGCTTCGCTGGGCGATCCCGCCTTGTAGAGGATATTGTAGATCGTGGTCCCGAGAGCTTCCTTGGCCACGCACATTGACGGATAGACGCCTTCCGTCGCCATCACGACGTTGAAGTCGGTCGAGCTGTAGGCGTAGCTGTCGAAAGCCTTTTTCATGTTGGAGATGACGAGACCAACCTCGTCGGAAACCTTGAGAACGATCGTCCCTTCGGCCTTCTCGGCATCCGCCTTGGCAACCGTGACAACGTCGTCTTTCTCGGTCTTCACGAACTCCTTGGGATCGAGCCCGGCCGACTTGAAGATGGCGGCGATCTTGTTCAGATCAGCGCCCTTCTGAATGACGGCTGCGACGACTTCGGGCTTGGGGTCGGCCTTTTTGAAAAGGGTGCGACCGATCTTGTGCAGGTCCAGCATCTCGGTGTCCTCTTTCGTAATTCTGAACGGGATGCGGTTCGCCCCCCGCTTTACAAGCGAGACAAAATTCACGTTCGTGTCGACGAGCTCGTGGGCCTTAATTCGCAATTTGGGCATTCAGTACACCCTCCACGAAAGAGAACCGGTGGGCATGGCCATCGGTGTCTTCCGTAACAGTCCCGCGCAGAATTTTATGCACGTGCCCGTCAGGACCCGGCCCGGTCAGGCCACCCAGAAAATTCCCGTCTCTGTCGTATTTGACAAAGAACGTGTGCTTGTGGCCCAGAACCTCATCGGTTTCCCCTTCGATGACTTCTGGCATCTCGATTTCAAGGACGCTTTCGACACGGACCCCCACGCCATCGAACGAGAAACCGTTGAGTTCGCCTGACTTCACCAAAGCCCAGATTTCGGGATCGGGGACTTTGACCCCCAGTACCCAGCTGCCTGGGATGAAAACGGTGTCGTCATCACGGGCGATGAAGCTCTCGACGACGTAGCAGCCGGACTCCTCCTGCGAGTGGTTCAGGTCGATCTTGTTGACCAGGCCCTTTCTCATGAACTCGTATGCCATCTGCTGAATGGACTCACGGGTCATGAAATCTCCCTGGCTGTCAGGGAAACCGGGGGCGTACACCTCGCCAAAGACGATTTGCTGCTCGTCATCGGTCTTCTTGATCGAGACGCTATGGGTGTCGTTGGAGACAACAGACGGCACAAAGGGGCCGGAAGCAAAAGCCTCCACCGCTTCGTTCCCACCTGTCGCTTCCTTAAACACCGCTCCGCCTCGGGGTGATGCCAGTTTGGTGGCGTGAGAATACAAATGCTCGGAGAAGGCTCAAGTCGAAAATGCAATTAATTGCATCGCGCGGGCTATGAAATGCGCCACGGGGGACGGTCAGGGATTGTCCCCGGATGTCCCGTCTTCCTCGTCGAGAAGTTCTTCGACGGCTGCCGCCCCGCCTGCGAGGAAGGCAAGCAGGAGGATTTGCTGCCGCTCCTGATCGTCAATCTCCTTGATGCGATCCCGCAATTCGCCCGGTGGCACGATGTCGAGCGAAAGCCGGGTGCTCGTTACAGGCGCGAGCCTGCGGGCAATCAGCAACTCACCGAGCGGGATTTCCTCCGTTACGGTGCCCACAAGCACGAGCACGCCCCGGCAGTTGGGATGGAAGGGCGGAGATCCGAAACCTGCCGCCTGCAATTCCTCCCGGCTCATCGCATTGAGGGATTGAAGGCCCTTCAACGTCTGGCTTGGCCAAGGTGCGAGGCTTTTCAGCTCCTTCGGGTCCATGGTCCCGAGAGCCGTCAGCACCCGACTGTATTCCTGGTGCACGTCGAAAGTCTTGCCATGCATGTAGAGGCAGACCGGGCACGTGCGGTCATCTAGGACTTCGCTGATCTGATAGGTCTCGATCGAGTTGATGATCGCCTCGGAAAGGAACCCGAGTGTCGCGAGACGGCTGGCAGTCAGATTGGCGGCGATGTCGATCGCAGTCCGGCCGGTCCCGAAAACACCCTCCTCCAGCTCGTCAAAGATGTCATCCTTCTTGAGCTCGGCTTTGGTCACCCCGATCTCGTGGCGGCGGATGATCGCGTGCAATTGATTGCGCACGAGCTCGGCCCCGTTGACCTCCACAATGTCGGTCAGCTGGTCGAGGGCCTGCTGCATTGCCCAAGGGAGAGCCTGCTTCCCTTTCACGAACGATGTCTCGCGCGGGGAACCAGTCACGTTCTGGGCACCGAACAGGAGCGTGCTGACGGCGAGCTCTTCGAGACGCTTGCGGTGGACCTCCACCACGCCGTTCAGGGTCAGCCGGTTGGCGATGTCGTGGGCGTCATCCCAGCGGCGTGCTTCGAGGAGCGGCTGGACCTTCTCGATCACCGAGCGGGCGACCTTGGACCAGACCGAGGTCATCGTTGTGGAGATGGATTTCTCCAGGCTAAGGAATGCCTCCACCTTGGCCATGGGGCCTCCTTAGCCGGCCTGCTGGTGCTCTGCCTGCATGACCTGGATGGTGCAGCCCAACAGCTCCCCGAGACCTTCGTGGTCATGAGAGGGATCGACGAACTGAAGGGTCGCGCACGCCTTCTGGAACTCCTTCCGGCCGTGCTCGTCGAGAGATGCAATCAATTGCACGTGCTTGGCCAGCTCAGCGAAATCCCGACGACGCAATGCGATCAGCGTATCCTGGGCAAGCGCAACTATCCCCCGGAGCTCACCCTTCTTCAGCCCCGAGTGTGTCGGTGCCTCGTCGGGGGTCCCATTTTTCGGCTTCTTCGACGGGGTCACCGGGTTGTCGTTGGCCGGCACGATGTTGCCGTTCTTGTCGACCGTCAGGGTTGGAGCCGGATTATCGGAGACCTTGATGTGCGTACCGCAGGCTTCGTTGATCTCGTAAATGATGTCATCCATCGACACTGCACCGGTCGAGATCGCGAGCTCGATGCCTTGCAGCTTGATCGTGGCGTCCTCGATGGTGAGCGGCTTGGAGACGAACTTGTAGCCGGAATAGCCCATCGCGTTGAGCAGCTTCATCGTGATGACTTCGTCGAACTCATCGCGCTCGGGCTTGAAGACCTGGGCCTCGGCCACGTTGTAGCTCACATACGCGGTGGCGAAGCTGTAGTCGCTGGCCTTGCCGACAAAGATGGGCGGCAGGCGGAAGGAACGGCGGATGCGGTCCTCGCACTTGTCATCGTAGCCCTCGAACATCGAGTCACTGGTGCGCTCGCCTCCGAAGCGCTCGACCGTGACGCGAGCCTGGGTCGGATGGTCCATCGAGCCACCGGTCGGCTCGACCTCAAGGATCTGGACCCGGTTCTTCGCAGACGCGGTCCCCAGCCCAACCTTCTCTTCAAGAGCCTTGCGCGTCTCGGTCTGCAGCATTCCGCCCTGCAGAAGGATCAAGACGGGCGGGACACCACCGTTGTCGAAGAAATCCAGATTGAACTCTTCGGCCTTGCGCGAACCCAGAACGGAGGGGAGCTGATTGATCCAGCGGGGAACTCCGTAGGGCGTATGCGCGTCCGGCAGACAGGTGAAATGGATGATCTCGGTTGCGCGCTCCTTGGCCGGCAGACGCTGCCCCGGCTGTGCCCACACGGCAGTCGTCTTGTGGAGGTCGCGCTCGACGCCAAAGTCCTTGAAGTAGACGAGAGAGACGCCGTTCACGAGCTGGCAGTACCGACGCTGCCGCTCCATGACGGTGATCTTCACTTCCTTGCCCTTGCGGCGCAGCGTCTTCACGACCGGAACGGGATCATCCAGCTTGAGCAGACGCATCATCTTCGCGTCCACGTGCCGGATGAAAACGATCTCATCCTGGGCGTTGCGGAGGACTTCGAGGTAGGCGTTCCCGGTCCTCTCAAGGTCCCGGCGCAGCTTCTGGCGAATAGTGATGAAGCTCTCGCCCGGCCAAGGCTCCGCAAAGAAATCCCTGAGCTGCTGAATGTTCTTATCGTCGGTATCGTCCTCGACCTTCTCGTCTTCGCTCGTGAAGTCGTAGCCCGTGCCGTCGATATTGGTGACCATCGCCTCGATGCAGGGGCTCAAGGCGTTGTTCTCCTGACACAGACGATCGAGGGTGCGAAGGTTGTAAGGCGGCTCCAGAACGCCCTGGTCCCGAGTGGCACCGACGTAAAGGTGCTGGTACTCGTCTTCCGGCAGGAACGCATTGCCTTTGACGGCGTTCGGAGGGGCTTCGCCATCGGCCATCCGAAAATACTTCTGAATGCGCTCGCGATTGGCGCTGTACAGGCGATAAACCTGAAGAGGCGGTTTATTGTCCGCCTCGGACTTCTTGACTTCGTCGGCCATGGTCCCTCCTGCCCGGATCGGCCCAAGCACGACACAGATGCAATTAATTGCACCACTTGGTCACGCGGCGAGCTTCACCGGTTCGAGTTCCGCGAGGTTTGGTCCTATCTCAGCATCGGCCGTGAAGCGCAGCTGAGGTTTCCACCCGACCTCGTGGAACGGGAGATTAGACATGATCTCGACGACTCGACCAGCCCACTGGACTGCATCTTGTTCCGGCACGTAAGCGACCATGGCGTCATGGATCATGCCGACCACTTCGATTTCCCCGTTCGGGTAAGCCTCGTCGATCAGCGCGATCGCCCATAGCATCATGTCACTGAGGCAGCTCTGGATAGGTGAGTTGATCGCCTGACGCTCGGCACGGGCCTTCACGGCGCGATCCCAGCTGCGGATCATGGGCAGGTGGCGGATACGCCCGAGCGGAGAGCGAACCCTCTCGTGAATGCGGACCAGCTCGCGCTGGCGCTCGTGATAGGCGATGAGGCCGGGGTAGAGCTCGAAGAATGCATTGCGCATCTTCTCGGCCTCTTCGTAGCTGAGCCTCAGCCCATAGTTGGCCCACGCATAAGCCTGGAAGCCTTCGACACCCATCCCGTAAAGCAAACCGAAATTGGCCGGCTTGGCATCGCTGCGGTGTTTGTTGAAACGCGCCACCAACTCCTTGTTCTCGCTGTTCTTCCAGCTCAGAAATTCCTGTAGATCGACCAGTGCGAGCTTCGCCCCGGTGACCGCGTGCAGGTCTAAACCCTGCTCGTACGCCGCGAGCATGGTGCTCTCATTAGCCACGCAGGCGACCACACGAAGCTCCCCCTGGCTATAGTCGACTTGTAGCACCACCTTTCCCGGAGGGGCTGGAAAGCAGGCTCTGATCTTTTTCGCCCACTTGGTTTTCTTCGGCAGGGTCTGGAATGCGGGGTCCTTGGCCGACAGGCGGCCCGTTACGGTCCCGGACTCGTCGTCCTCGTTGTCGTTGAAGCCCCCGTGGAACAGCATGTAGGTCGGGTGGAGCCGGCCATCCGGCCTCAGATGCTTGAGGAAGCCCTCGACGAACGTGCTCAGGGTTTTGGATGCCCCATCCATCTCAGTCAGGATGTCAAGCATTTCCTTGGCCTCGGGCACATCTGCGAACTGCCGCAGATGTGATTTCGTCATCGAGGGCTCGCCCGTTTTGGCCGTAAACTGCTGTGGCTTGAGGTTGAGCCCGTAGGGAGTGAAGAAGTATTCCTTGAGAATGACGGGCAGTAGCGGGCTTTTCCCGGCCTTCAACTGCTCCTCGATCCGGTCCCGGTATTTGATCCTGAGCCTGTTCGGGAGCAAGGACATCGCCTTGTCCTGGCTCTCCTTGATGACAGTGCGGAGCTCGTCACCAAGGGCCTCGTATTTGTCCTTGTCGATGAGAACGCCACGGCGCTCGATCTTCTCGAAGGCTCGCGCGGCCGGGTGCAGGATTTTGATGTAGAAGGTGGTGAGCTTCGGGTCCTCTGCGAGCTCATCCCGCAAGATGTCTGCCACCCGGTAGCAGGCGTCCGTATCTCCCCCGGCGTACGGCAGCAGGTCGTCCGTGGGGATCAACTCCATCCTCGACTTGTCGTATTTGGTGTCGAGCGGGGTGTCGTATCCACCGAGCGGCGTGAAGACTTTGGAGTGGAGAGACAGGCTGTTCGACCGGTTCTCATTGAGAAGGGAGCCTACGAGCAGCGTATCGAACCGGAAGTTCGTGCACTCGATCCCCCACTTCTCGGCAATCCATATCAGGTCGAATTTCAGATTGGCCCCACGCAACTTGACCTTCGGGGAAGTCAGGAGCCACTTGATCTGATCGTAGAGGTTGATGTTGGGGTCCAGATCGACGGGGTGCTTCTGTGGCCCCAAGTAAAGGACCTCTGCAGTCCCTGGGCGGGCGGTGAAGGAAATGGAGACGATGTCCTTGTCGGGATACCAGGGATAGAAGCCCATCGTCTCCGTATCCATCGCCACATCGACGGGCTTGCCGGTCTTCGCGTACTGCTGCTCAATCCAATCGATCATCGGCTGGAACGTGTTGACCCACTTGTACTCCCCGATCTCGGGATCAAGAGAGCCGGTCCGCATCAGCCGTACGGCCAAGCGCACGTCCCAATCGATGATCTCCGACTTGTCGGGCTCATTGGCCGTGATCGCCGGATCGAAGGTGATGAAGTAGTACCCCTCGCCTTTCTTGATGGGCTTCTCGCGAAGGGATGAGAGTGTCCGGTTCTTCGGAACAACGCCGGCCTTGCGCAGCACATCGAGAGGCTTGTTCCCGCATACGAGAACGATTTCACCCGCCCCCGGCTCAGGAGGCGGGCTGTCCTCGTCGAACGGGACGAACTGATGTTGAGGGACGTCAGGTCGGAAGTTTTTGAGTGTGATCCCGAGAGTTCTGCGAATGAGCTGAGCGTCGGCAGTCGTCCAGATTTGCAACATTACTCCCCGCCTCCGTCAGGCTGCGTGCCATACACCGGTCCCTTCCCTCGTGAACGCCCGCACCACGGCCTTGCCCAGGAGCTGACGAGCCTCATCGACCGACTTCGGACGGTGGGCATCCAGCCAGTCCTCGGCTCTGCCCATCTTCGCGAGGTTGAGGATGAAAATGTCGACGACGGGCTTCGACCGGCCTTGCCGGGCACACGCGAGCATGGCCATGTTCCCCATGACCTTGAGCATCGCCATGTGGACCGAACCCGTAAGCCAGCTGCTCACGATCTTCGCTTTGACCGGAATTTTCA
>Ga0181858_1000006_pt1 | contig 67473 bp, 67 predicted proteins | sample NewIslPassag4_SG_FD_130749 | JGI IMG/M metagenome (GOLD analysis project Ga0181858, IMG submission 130749) | Feedstock adapted compost microbial communities from Newby Island compost facility, Milpitas, CA, USA - Passage 4_SG | ecosystem: Engineered > Solid waste > Feedstock > Composting ...
GTCTTAAAAACGCCCCCTTTGGTTTGTGCGTCGGCGGTGCGTTGTTGTTCTTCTTTTTGTTGTTGGGCTAGTTGTGAGTTGCCCCGCAAATTGTTCCGCCACCCACTGCACCCCTGCCAAGCCGCGGATGTCTCGGGCGCGGAGCGGGATGAACATTTTCGGCAAATCACGGAAGCGGTTTTCAATCTCTTGCAAATAGACGGCTTCTTGCGCCCGCCGTTCCGCCAAAAACGCACCGTCGGCCTCCTTCGGCAAAATGCGGTTGACGATGATGCCGCCGACCGGGATATGGTATTTTTCCAAGATGCGCAGTGCTTTGGCCGTTTCGACAATGGGTAACTGCTCCGGGTTGAGGACGAAAAAAAAGGTCGTCCGCCGGGCGTCCAGCAAAATGTGGCGCGCTTGGGCAAACCTATTTTTTCGCCGTAGCAACAGTTGGTATACCGGGTCGGTGCGCTCTTCCCGAACCCCGACCATATTGTTCCACATGCGGTTCATTTGCCGCACCTTTTCCCGCCGGTGCAGCATTCCTTCAATCCAGACACCCATCAGTTCCGGCAACGACAAAAGACGCAGGGTGTGACCGGTGGGCGCCGTGTCGAAGACGAGGTAATCGTATTGTCCATCGGCCGTGACGATGAGCTGGACCAGTTCATCGAACAATGCCGCTTCGTCGGCGCCGGGAGAGGCGGCGGCGATATCCAGTTGCCGTTCCACTTCCTCCCACAAGTTGGGCGAAGCGAGGCGCCGCAGGTTGCCGCGCACTTCGTCCAAATATTTTTTTGCCGCCTTTTCCGGAGCGAGTTCCCGGACCCATAAATTGGGCATGAGCTGGATCGGTTCGTCGCCCACGTCATTTTCCAGCAAATCGCCCAAGGAATGGGCCGGATCGGTGGAGACGAGCAAAGTCCGGCGGCCGCCCGTTGCCGTCAAAAAGGCGAACGCGGCGGAACACGTCGTTTTGCCGACGCCTCCTTTACCGCCGAAAAACGTGATGTGCGAATGTCGGTGCGAGTGATTTACAACATTTTCTTGTTGCGTTTCGGTTTTTTTGAAAAAAGGCAAACGGGATCCCTCGCTTTCAGCAGCAGCGAATTTCGTCCAACGGGGAACGTTCGTAGCCCATGCGTTTATGCCATTGATGATATTCTTCCAGCATGTAGGGAATGAGTTCCAGCGTATAATAGGAGAGCGGATTTGGAATCCCCAGCATTTCGGAACAGCACAAAAGCATAAACACGTCTTCCTCGTCCCGTAACTGCCGTTTCATGACCTGGCGGTAAGGGGCGAAATACAGTTCGTCGTAAAAAAGGAGCGCCATTTGCCACAGTTTTTGCAGGCGATGGATGGGTTTCATCGTTGCCCCTCCATTTTTCGGATTTGTAATAAGGTACATGCGTACAAAATGCGTAATTAAGTTTGAAAATTGCGTCATATTGTGAAAAACCATGTTCGGCGGGGCCGTGGACCCCGCCGAACTTTTTGCCCTAGGCAGAAGGGCCGAAGCTGGTGGGATGTTGTTTTTCCCGCCGTGCCGCGGCGATGCCTTCCAGGATGAGCCAAATGTTCAGGATGAGAATGATGCTGCCGATGATGACCAGCAGCATGTTGCCGGCCTTGATGTACGAGCCGATGTTGTAGAGCATGCTGGATGCCGTCATGGCGACGATGACGATCATCGGAATCAAGGTAACGAGGTAGTTCCGTTTCAGCCGCCACAAGATGAGCGTCAAGACGATGAGCGACAGTCCCGCCGTCAATTGGTTGGTGGTACCGAACAACGGCCAGAGAATCATCCCGCCGGCGCCGGGGTTGGACGGGTCGGCGAAGAAAGCCAGCAGCACGCACGTGACGAAGGCGATGACGGTGGCAACGTCGACGTTTTTCAGAATGGAGATGTGATATTGTTCGCCGATTTCCGACAAGATGAATCGTTGCAGTCGCATGGACGTGTCCAACGTCGTGGCGGCAAAGCAAATGATCATAATGGAGATGAAAATGTTGCCAAATTCTTTCGGGATGCCGAGGTTGGACAAAAAGTTGCTGGCCCCCAGTACGAACGCCGCCGTGCCGCCGCCGTTGGCCGTTGCCCAGTTGCCGTAATGATCGATCCACTGTTCAAACGAGGCGAAGCCGGCGGCCGTCGCCATGATGGAGGCGAGGGCGAGCATGCCTTCCCCCATGGCGCCGAAGTAACCGACGAAGCGGGCGTCGGTTTCCTTATCCAACTGTTTCGACGTCGTGCCGGAACTGACCAAACCGTGGAATCCGGAAATGGCGCCGCAGGCGATGGTGACGAAAAGCAACGGGATGAGCGGCGGCGTTCCTTCCGGAACGTCGGTATTGACGGGCGGCGCGATAAAGCTCGGGTTGGTGGCAAACAGGCCGATGTAAATGACGATTAAGCCCAAGAAGAGCAAGTGGGAGTTGATGTAATCCCGCGGTTGCAGCAAGAGCCATACGGGCAGGCGCGAAGCGACGGCGCCGTAGACGAGCATGATGAACACCCACCAGGCGGTGCTGGAAAAGCCGAGAATCGTTTCCGGCAACGTGATGGGCAACCAGACGCCCAGAAAGATGAAACCGATGAGCAAGAGCAAGGCAATGATCGAAGGCCAAAGCAGTTTGACGCCTTTTCTGTAAACGAGAATACCGACGGCGATGGCCACCGGAATTTGCAACCAGTAGGGCAACACGCTGCCCGGAAATTTGGTGAACAGATTGGCGATGGTCACGGCAAATACGGCATTCACCATCAAGAGCAGGAAGAAAATGATCAACAAGAACAGTCCGACCGCCCGTTTGCCGATGACCGTCTGGGTGATGGAACCCATGGATTGTCCACGGTGGCGGGCCGATGCCCACAGCGTTCCGAAGTCGTGCATGCCGGCAAAGAAGATGGTGCCCAACACGACCCACAACAGGGCCGGCACCCAACCCCAAATGACCGCAATGGCCGGTCCGACGATGGGGGCGGCTCCGGCCACCGAACTGAAGTGGTGGCCCCACAGGACGAATTTGTTGGTGGGTACAAAGTCGATCCCGTCGTTGAATTCATGGGCCGGCGTTTTGAAATTCGGATCCAGTCGATACACTTTTTCCGCCAAGTATTTGGAGTAAAAACGGTAGCCCACAAAGTACAGAAACAAGCAGATGACGGTGACTAAGACCGCGTTCATCGGCTGCTTTCCCCTCCTTTTCCTGATGTGGCGGTTGTAAGCGGAGAAAATCCGTTGCATGGCACCGTTTTCAACGCCATCTGTCCTTTTGTACCACCTCCTTTGTTGGAACGTAATGAATGATACGTTGCGCTATTTAATACTATCAAATAATTGTATTCATTACAATAATATGTATATTATTTATATTGTATATATTGTTGAGGTGAAGGAAAGATGACCCGATTACAAAAAAACCGGTCTTTTCCGGATGCGTATTTCCGTGACGTGGAGCGGGAAATTGCCGCGATGAACTTGCGTCCGTCGCTGCAACAAGCGATTTTGGACAATATTCGCCGCCATTTGGAACGGCTGGCGGATGAAAAAAAAGATCCGGCGGCTGTATTGGGCCCTCCGCGTCATGTGGCGGCGCAAGTCCGCCGTCAGTTGCAGGAGCGAAAACGGCAATGGCGGATTCGCGGGACGGCTTGGTTTTTGCTGTTTTGGGGCTGGGCGTTGACGTTGCAAGGACTGTTCGGATTGATGCGGAACGAATTGGTTTGGGTAACGGCCGCGCAAGTGGCCTATTTGCTTGTCGCGCCGGTCGTATTGTTGGCGTTATTGCAATTCATTTTGCTGCTCAATGATTGGCCGCAGGAGAAACGACGGCGGGCATATGTGGGCTTGGCCGCCTTCGGCACGCTGGCGGCCGCCGGGGCCGGGTGGTGGTTGGCGGTGCGGGGCGGCGATGGCTGGCATGATCCGTTGTTTGGCCTTGCGCCTTGGTTGGGTGTGGCCGGCGGTGCATTTGTCCTTCTTGTGGGATATCGGCTTATGCGGCACCGGCGTTGACCAGGAAAAAAAACCGGGCTTTCCGATCGAGAGGCCCGGTTGTTTTGCGTTATGGGATGGGGCGTGCGCGCGAGTTAAGACGTTGTTTCCCCGACGTATTGCCAGATTTGTTCCAGCTTTTTTTCGTAATCGGCCAGTTGTTGTTCCAAACGCTGACGTTCTTCTTTCATCTTGTTCAGGTCAAAGTAAGGCGTTGACGATGGAGCGCTGGGCTGCGGGCCGGTTGGTTGGCCGGCGTCGACTGTCCAGCGTCCGCATGCCGTGAGGAGGATTGTGAGCAATATGAGAACTATAATGGCCGTCCAACGGTAGGAGCCCCGCACTTCGACCGACTCCCTTCATCGTTCTTTATTCAATTAGACGTTTGGGACGAGGAAATCGTTTCACTGAAACGGAAAATTTTCTTTGCCAGGTTGTAGAATTTTAATTGAATCTTTCGTAAAATTGGATAACGAGGAAAATTTACCGGTGAATTCCCCCAGAGATAGGAGGAATAACCAGTGGAGACGGCCACGTACACGTTTCATCCGAAACCGCCCTACAATTTTTTTTACATGTTGCAACGGTTAATGTACGCCCGCCACGAACTGTACCGCTTCGAATCGGACCATTCGGTCATTCGGACGTTGAACATTCGACAAAGCGAGATTTCTCAACAAGGCGGGTCAGGGGGACCGTCGTCGGATAAACCTTGGAAACGAGTGTTGACCTGCACTACTTGGAACAAAAACGTTTGGGAACCGGTTTTGCGCGTCGATGTGGTGTTGGAAGAAGGCACCGAGCCCTTGACGGCTGCGGAGGATCGTTGGTTGCGGAAATTGTTGGCCCACATCTGGATGGTGGATGTGGACCTTATGCCTTTTTATCGGCAGATGTCGGAGGAACGGCCCATTGCCCCCCTCTTGCAGCTGCTGGAAGGATACCGTCCGCCGCTGGACGGTTCTTTGTTCGAGTGCATGGTCAAAACGATCATCGGGCAACAACTCAACTTGGCCTTTGCCCGGAAATTGAACGAACGGCTCTGCCAGTTGGCCGCACCGCCTTTGGTGTGGCGCGACGTGGCGTACCCCGTTTTTCCCGAGCCGGAAGAGTTGGCGGCGCTGAACGCGGAACAATTGATGGCGATGAAATTTAGTCAGCGCAAGGCCGAATACGTGCTGGATTTTTCCCGGGGTGTGAGCAGGAAAGAAATTCCGTGGCCAACCTTGGAAGAGGCGTTGAAAAAACCCGATGAAGAATTTTTTCAAGAATGGTTGACGATACGCGGCGTCGGAGTGTGGACGGTCGAGTGCGTGCTCATTTTCGGCTTGGGACGCCCCGATTTGCTGCCGGCGGCGGATGTTGGCCTGCGCAATGCAGTGAAAAAGGTGTATCGGTTGTACGACAAACCGACGGAAGAAGAGATGCGGAAGATCGGCCGGGCGTGGAAGCCGTGGTCCAGTTTCGTGACGGCGTATTTGTGGGAAAGTTTGGTCCATTATCCTAATATTCATAGAACAAATAGCGTCGACACTTTTCGAATCGTTTGATGTAAAATGGATTTATAATCAATTTTATATTATATAGTTTTTACAAACGGACTCATGGCTTTAAGGAGGATTCAATGAGCGAAAAAATTTGGCTGAAACATTATTCCGAAAAGGTCCGACCTTCCTTGGAATACCCTGAAAAACCGTTGGGCGAGTTGTTTCTGGAGTCGAGCCAACGGTACAAAGACCGGGTTGCGGTCCATTTCATGGGCAAACAGCTGATGTACGCCCAGTTGCAGGATGAAGTGTTTAAATTTGCCCAAGTGCTGTCCCGGCTAGGCGTAAGACAAGGCGATCGGGTCTCTTTGATGTTGGCCAACACGCCCCAAAGCATCATCGCTTATTACGCCGTCCTTTTGCTCGGGGGTGTGGTCGTGCAGACGAACCCCATGTACACCGAGCGGGAATTGGAACACCAGTTGAACGATGCCGGTGTGGAAACGATTTTGGCCCTCGATCTCGTCTATCCCCGGTTGTCGAAAGTGGCCTCCCGGACGCCGCTGAAGCGGATTATTTACACCAGCATCAAAGATTATTTGCCGTTTCCGAAAAATTTGCTCTATCCGCTTAAACAAAAAAAAGACGGCATGTGGCACGACATTCCGTACGGCAACGGGGTGTACAGCTATTCCCAACTGATGAAGGCCTCCTCCCCCCAACGGCCGCAGCCGGTGTCCGTCAATCCAAAAGAAGATGTGGCGCTGCTGCAGTATACCGGCGGGACGACGGGTTTGCCCAAGGGCGTGATGTTGACGCATTACAATTTGGTCGTCAACACGTTGCAATGCATTGAATGGCAGGAAAAGAATTTGAACGGGGAACAGGAGCGGGTGTTGGGCGTGCTGCCGTTTTTCCACGTTTACGGGATGACGGTGGTCATGAATTTGTCCGTCGCCACCGGGGCCATGATGATTTTGTTGCCCCGTTTTGACGTCAAAGAAGTTTTGGAAACGATTCAAAAGTTGAAGCCGACCCAGTTTCCCGGAGCGCCGACCATGTACATCGGTCTCCTCAACCACCCGGACGTGGGCCGTTACGATTTGTCTTCCATTACGGTCTGCCTGAGCGGTTCCGCGCCCTTGGCGCCGGAGGTGCAAAAACAATTTGAGAAGTACACCAGCGGGGGACGGCTGGTGGAAGGGTACGGCTTGACCGAGGCGTCGCCGGTCACCCACGCCAACCCCATTTACGGCCTGCGCAAGGTGGGCAGCATCGGCTTGCCCTGGCCCGACACCGATGCCCGCATCGTGGACGAAGAAGGCAACGACGTGCCCGTCGGCGAAGTGGGCGAACTCATCATCCGGGGCCCGCAGGTGATGAAAGGGTACTGGAACCGGCCGGAGGAGACCGCCAACACGTTGCGGGACGGTTGGCTGTACACCGGCGACATGGCGAAAATGGACGAAGACGGATATTTTTATATCGTCGACCGGAAAAAAGACATGATCATTGCCGGCGGTTTCAACATTTATCCGCGGGAAGTGGAGGATGTGTTGTTTGAACACCCGGCGGTGAAGGAAGCGGCCGTTGTCGGCGTGCCGGATCCGTATCGCGGCGAGACGGTAAAGGCCTTCATCGTCTTGAAGGACGGGCAGCACGTGACGGAAAAGGAATTGGACGAGTTCTGCCGGAAAAACCTGGCGGCTTACAAAGTGCCGCGCATTTATGAATTCCGCACGGAACTGCCCAAGACGATGGTCGGAAAAGTGCTGCGCCGGCAATTGCAGGAAGAAGAACGGGCCAAGGCGGAGGCGGCCGGTCAAGGCGCGTCGGGCGGCGCGGCTTCGGACGCGGAACCTAAGGACGGCAAATAAGGAAAAAAGCTGTCGGGATGCGGCAGGCATTCCGGCAGCTTTTTTTTCGGGATTCGGGCAAAAAATTTCACGACGGAACATCAATGCCCCAGGCTTCGGCCAGCAGTTCCACCAAGTGGACGACGCGAATGGAAGACGACAGACCTTCCCGCCGGATGCCCATTTGCATCTGCAGTTGGCAACCGGGATTGGACGTGACGACGTACGACACTTGCATGTCCCGCAGGTTCGCCGTTTTCAAAGCGACGATTTGCATGGCGGTGTCGAAGTGGAGCAAATTGTAGACGCCGGCGGAGCCGCAACACAGTTCGGGATGGGGAATTTCCCGGTAGCGGATGCCGGGGATGCTTTGAATTAATTTCCTCGGAGCGTCGGTGACCTTTTGCACATGGGCCAGATGGCAGGAAGGTTGGTACGTGACCGCGACGGGCAACGTTTTGGCTTGAGGCCGCTTGGCTTCCCACAACAGTTGGCTGATGTCCCGCACTTTGTCGGCAAAGGCTTGGGCCCGGGCCTGCCATGCCGGATCGCCGGCGAATAACGCCGGGGATTCGGGCATGTGGGCGCCGCACCCGCCGGCGTTGCCGACAATCCAGTCGACGCCGGCCCGTTCCGCGGCTTCGATGTTTCGCTTGGCCAATCGAACGGCCAGGTCGTCGTCGCCGTTGTGGGCGTGCAATGCCCCGCAACAGGTTTGTCCGGCCAGCAGATGGACTTCGTACCCGCAACGGGCCAACAATTCCATGCTCAGGCGGTTGACGCGGTGGTACAAGACTTCCATGATGCAGCCGTGAAAAAGGCCGACTTTTCCGGGCCCGTCGGGCATGGCGGGTTCGGCGGGAGCGCTTGGGCGAGGCGTTTTCCGGCCGCCTTTGTCCGACACATGGTCGGGCAGCCGCCGTCGGTGGGGTGCCGGTAAATCGGGAAGAATTTGCTCCCACTGGCCCAATTGGCCCGGGAGTTTGTCGAGCAGTTTCCAACGCCGGACGAGCCGCCGGATGCCGCTTTTTTGATATGCCCAAAGGCCGTTGGCGATCAAGCTGAGGCGGCGGGGATACGGGAGGATGGAGCGGAAGATCAGGCGGCGCACGCCGCGGGCAAGAGGCGGTTCGGGCGCCGCGGCGATGGCCCGCCGGGCCGCGGCGTGGATTTGTCCGTATTCGACGCCCGACGGGCAAGCCGTTTCGCAAGCCCGGCAGGCGAGGCAAAGATCCAGCGGATCGGCGATGGCAGCGGTCGGCAGGCGGCCTTCGGCGGCCATTTTCACGAGATGGATGCGGCCCCGCGGCGAATGGGTCTCTTGTCCCGTCACCCGGTATGTGGGACAGGACGGCAGGCAATAGCCGCACTGCACGCAGGCGGCGGTTTTTTCCCTGACGGCTTGCAACAAAGGCGATTCACGCACGTTCCAACACCCACTTTTGTCCCGGTTCGGGGAAAATTTTGCCGGGATTGAGAATGTGATTCGGATCCCAGGCCGCCTTGATCCGGCGCATCAAGTCCAAGCCTGCCTCTCCCAGTTCCATTTCCATGAAAGGCGCTTTCATCAGCCCGATGCCGTGTTCACCGGAAAGGGTGCCGCCCAATTCGACGGCGGCGGCGAAAATTTCCCGCACCGCCGCGGCCACCCGTTTCATTTCGTCCGCGTCCCGCTCGTCGCACAAAATGTTCGGATGCAGGTTGCCGTCGCCGGCGTGGCCGAAGACCACCAGATGGATCCGGTATTTTTCCCGGATGGCTTTCAGTTTGGCGAACATGGCGGGAATTTGACTGCGGGGGACGGTGGCGTCTTCGGAAATTTTCGTCGGCTTGATGCGGGCGATGGCCGGAGAGACATATTTGCGGATTTGCCAATACTTTTCCGCCGCAGCGGCGTCTTCAGGGATGTGAACGCTACGCGCGCCGTATCGCCGGCAAAATTCCCCCGCCTGCCGGATTTCGTCGGCGACGGCCGCAGGATGGCCGTCCACTTCAATGAGCAAAATGGCTTCCGCGTCCACCGGCAGGCCGCCGGGACGGTAGCTTTCCACGGCCCGGATGGATTCCTGGTCCATGATTTCCAACTTGGACGGCAGAATGCCGGAGGTGAGGATACGGGTTATGGCCTGACCGGCGTGCACCAAGTCGTCGAAGACGGCCATCAAGGTGGCGGCGGCCGGCGGTTTCGGGATGAGGCGCAAGGTCGCTTCCGTGATAATGCCCAGCGTCCCTTCCGAACCGACGATGAGACGGGTTAAGTCGTAACCGGTGACGTTTTTCACCGTCCGGCCGCCGGTCCGGACGATTTCGCCTTGCGGAGTGACGATTTCCAAACCGATGACGTAATCTTTCGTTACGCCGTACTTCAAGCCCCTGGGCCCGCCGGAATTTTCCGCCAAATTCCCGCCGATGGTGGAAATGGCGGCGCTGCTCGGATCCGGCGGGTACATCAGGCCGTAGGCTGCCGCTGCCCGATGGATGTGGGCGGTCAGGACGCCGGGCGAGACGACGGCGATCAGATCTTCGGGTACGATTTCCAGTTTATCGTTCATGCGCGTCAAATCGAGGACGACGCCGCCGTACACCGGGAGGCTGCCGCCGCTCAGATTGCTGGCTTGACCGCGGGGGTAGACGGGAATGCGGTGACGGTTGGCCCATTTCATGATGCCGGCGATTTCCGCCGCCGATACCGGCTGGACGACGAGATCGGGCAAAAAGGTCCCGTAGGAGGCGTCGTAACTGTAACTGTGCCGGTCCGCCGGCGATGACAGCAGGTGGCGATGGTCGGCGACAATGGCGCGCAATTCCAGCAGTTTGTCGTTGTCCAACTGGCCGTAGTTCAATGTATCACCCCGCTTGTGCCGTTCCCTTTGGTTGAAAAAATTAAACCTGAACAGAGCGGGTGTGTCAACTGGATGTTATTTTTATTCCATATGTTTAAAATGAAATTAGTGTTTATCGCAGGAGGCCCAAAAGAAATGGATATCGACATCCTTTCATTGGACAGTGACGACCGTTACCGGTTGATCAGCAACATCATCGTTCCCCGCCCCATCGCCTGGGTGACGTCGCTGGGGACCGATGGAACGATCAACGCGGCGCCCTTCAGCTTTTTCAACGTCATGGCGACGACGCCGCCGGTGCTGGGGTTCAATGTAGGCGGCTGGAAGGACACGGTGCGCAACATCACCGAGACAAAAGAGTTCGTCGTCAATATGGTGCCGGAGACGCAAGCCGAGGCCATGAACGTGACGGCCATCGAATTCCCGCCGGGGGAAAGCGAACTGCCCCACGCGGGGCTGACCACCGTCGCCAGCAAAAAGGTTCGCGTCCCGGGAATTGCCCAGTCGCCGATTCATATCGAGTGCCGGTTTCGCGACATGATCCGGATTGCCGAGGGCGACGAGGAGAATTTCTGGGTCATGGGGAATGTGGTCCATGTCGTCATCGACGATGCCGTTTGGGAAAACGGCCGCATCCGCTACGACGTGCTAAAGCCTCTGGGACGCATCGGAGGCAGTTGGTATACCCATGTGGGGGAAGATACGTTGTTTTCGATGAAGCGCATTTCGTTGCAGGAATGGAACGAGGGGAAGCTTACACAAGTTTTGGCGAACAAGCGGTAAATTCATCCGGAAAAATTTTTATGGAAAAGGAGGCGGGCCGCATGACCGAATCACGGTATGAATTGGCGACGTTTGCCGGCGGATGTTTTTGGTGCATGGTGTCGCCCTTTGACCAATGGCCCGGCATTGTCCGGGTCGTGTCGGGGTTCACCGGCGGCCACAAGGAAAATCCGACGTACGAGGAAGTGTGCGCCGGTACGACGGGCCATTACGAAGCGGTGCAAATTACGTACGATCCGGCCGTCATTTCGTACGAGCAATTGCTGAACATTTTTTGGCAGCAAATCGACCCCACCGATCCGGGTGGGCAGTTTTACGATCGGGGCGACTCGTACCGGACGGCCATCTTTTACCATAACGAGGAACAGCGCCGGCTGGCGGAGGAGTCGAAACAAGCCCTCGAAGCCAGCGGCAAGTTCGACAAGCCCATCGTCACCGCCATCTTGCCGGCCGGCCCCTTTTATCCGGCGGAAGACTACCATCAAGACTATTACAAGAAAAACCCCGTCCATTATGCGGCCTACAAGAAAGGGTCCGGCCGCGCCGATTTCATAAAAAAGCATTGGGGCAAGGAACTCCAGGAGCAGCTTCGGAAGAGGCTAAGTCCGCTCCAGTATGAAGTGACGCAAAACAACGGAACGGAGCCGCCCTTTCGCAACGCCTATTGGAACAACGACCGGCCGGGCATTTACGTCGACGTGGTGAGCGGCGAACCGCTCTTCAGCACGTTGGATCAGTTTGACGCCGGTTGCGGTTGGCCCAGTTTTACCCGGCCGCTTCACCCCGAACTGATCGAGGAGCGCTTGGACACGAGTTACAACATGGTGCGCGTTGAGGTGCGCAGCAAAGCGTCCGACGCCCACCTCGGCCACGTCTTCGACGACGGGCCGGCGCCGACGGGGTTGCGCTACTGCATCAACTCCGCCGCTTTGCGCTTCATCCCGCTGGAGGAGATGGAGAAGCAGGGGTACGGGGAATATTTGAAATTGTTCCGGGGGGATATTGGCCAACAAAACCGTCTGCCGAAAAAATCTTGAAAAAATCGTGACAAAATGGTGCTGCGGGCGTCCAACCATTTGCTTTTTGGGCGTCCCTTTTTGTATGTTGGAAGTGACGCTGCAAATGTGACGCGGCAGATGTTGTGGAAAGGAGACGGAAGAGGCAATGGCTCGCACTCTTAAGCAGCCGGTTCGCAATTACCGTTCACTCGTCATTTTACTGTCGGTGGCCATTTACGCCATCATTTTCGTGTTGTACGTGATGCCCAAGCCGCAAACCGTTTACCACCAGAACTTGACCGTTTTGCCCTTGTTGAACGCCGTCTTCAACAGTTTTACATTTTTGTTTTTACTGTTCGCCCTGCTTTCCATCAAGCGCAAAAACGTCACCGCGCACCGGCGGTTCATCTGGGCGGCCTTCGCCACCACCACATTGTTTCTGTTGACATATACGGTGTACCATTCGTTGGCGCCTTCGACGCCTTATGGCGGTGAAGGATTGTTGAAGTATATCTACTATTTTATTTTGCTTACCCACATCGTCTTGGCGGCGGTCATCGTCCCCTTGGCCTTGGTGACGTTGTTCCGCGGCGCGGCCATGGATGTGGCGCGGCACAAAAAAATCGCCCGGTGGACCATGCCGCTTTGGTTGTACGTCAGTTTGAGCGGCGTGTTGGTGTATGTTTTCATTTCGCCGTATTATTGAGTCCCACGATTTGGAAGGGTGGCCGAGGAAGGCGACATTGGTTGACAATGGATGCCTTTCCGGCTACACTTGTTGAGTGAATAATCATTCAGTATTGTAAAGGGGCTTGTTCGATGGCCAAACGAACGGGGGGCAAGTATCAGGCAATCATTGAGGCGGCGGTTCGGGTCATCGCCCAGCAAGGCTACCATAACGCGCAAGTGTCCAAAATTGCCAAGGAGGCCGGGGTGGCCGACGGCACCATTTACGTCTACTTTGAAAACAAAGACGACGTGTTGATCTCGGTGTTCAACGAAAAGATGGGCCAGTTTATCGCAGCCATCAACCAGCAGATGCAGTCGTTGCCGTCGGTCAAGGAAAAGTTGCACTGCCTTATCAGCATGCATTTTGGCAACATGGCGAAAAACAAGGACTATGCCGTGGTGACGCAAATCGAGTTGCGCCAGTCCAATCCAGTGGTGCAGGAAGGGATTGGGCAAGTATTAAAAAAATATTTTGATTTAATCGACAATCTCATCGAGGAAGGAAAAAGGGAAGGTTTATTTTCGGCGGAGATGGACAACCGGCTGGCCCGGAAGATGATTTTCGGCACTTTGGACCAAGTGGTGACCGCCTGGATCATGAAGGGCGCCAAGTACGATTTGACCAGCAACGTCGATCCCGTATTCGAGCTGTTATTATTCGGCTTGACGGGGAAGAATATCGATGGATGAAAACAAGATCCTCGACAGATTTTATGATCCTGCAATAAAGTATTTCTACCTTTGTGTACTTAAATAAAGTAAATCTATGATCCTGCAATAAGATAAAGGATATGGTACAATAATCCTGTTGCCGCCGGAGCCGGAGTCCAGCAGAGAAGAACACCCGGTTATTCGATATAGCTGAAAACGGAATTACCAACAATTCATTAAGAGAGGGGACAAGGCATGAACATTGTGGTTTGTCTGAAACAGACCTTCGACACGGAAGAGAAAATCACCATCAAAGACGGCCAAATCAACGAAGACGGCGTGGAATTCATCATCAACCCGTATGATGAATACGCGGTGGAAGAAGCCATCAAACTGAAAGAGCAATTTGGCGGCGAAGTGACGGTCATCACCGTCGGTCCGGATCGGGCGGAAAACGCTTTGCGCACGGCCTTGGCCATGGGCGCGGACAAAGCGGTGCTCATCAATGACGAGTCGATCTTCGGCGACGAGTACACCATCGCCAAGGTGCTCGCTGCGGCGGTCAAACGCAACGGTTTTGACATCGTGCTGGCCGGAAACGTGGCGGTGGACGACGGCGCCGGTCAAGGCGGTCCCCGACTGGCCGAGTTGCTGGACATCCCGCAAATCACAACCATTACGAAACTGGAAATCGACGGCGACAAAGTGACGGCGGAACGGGATGTGGAAGGCGACGTGGAAATCATCGAAACGAAGCTTCCCGTGCTGGTGACGGCGCAACAAGGACTCAACGAACCCCGTTATCCGTCGTTGCCGGGGATTATGAAAGCCAAGAAAAAACCGCTGGAAAGACTGACGGCGGCCGATTTGGGCATCGATCCGGCGGAGGTGGCGGCCAAAACCGAAACGTTGGAAGTGTTCTTGCCGCCGAAAAAACAAGCCGGAAAAATTTTGGAAGGGGATTTGGACGCCCAAGCGAAAGAACTGGTTTCCCTCCTGCGCAACGAAGCCAAGGTCATCTAACGGTTTTTGTTCATGCATCACGCAAGACAGGATAAGTGAATGTTCGGGAAAAGGGAGGATACGTCAGTGGCAAAAAAAGTCTTGGTATTGGCGGAAGCAAAAGACGGAAATTTGCGGAACGTGACCTTTGAAGCATTGAATGCGGCCCGCCGGATCAGCAACGGAGGGACGGTTGTGGCGGCGGCCTTCGGCTCGGCGGCCGGCGGCTTCGTGAACACGTTGGCCCATTACGGCGCCGATCAAGTCGTGGTCGTGAACAACGCCAAGTTGGATCAGTACACCACCGACGGTTATTTGCAAGCATTTACCCGCGTCATCGAACATACGCAACCCGACGCCATCGTTCTCGGACATACGGCCTTGGGGAAAGATTTGGCGCCACGGGTGGCGGCCAAGTTGGATCTCGGGCTGATCAGCGACTGTACCGACATTGAAGTGAACGGTGACGAAGTCATCACCACCCGGCCCATTTATTCCGGCAAAGCTTTTGCGAAGCGGAAATTCAAAAGCGGCACCTTGTTTTTGACGGTTCGTCCCAACAACATCGGTTTCGATGAGCCGGATACGAGCCGTAGCGCCCAGACGGAAGAATTGGCCGTGGAGCTCAGCGACGACACGTTGCGGACGTTGGTGAAAGAAGTGGTGAAGAAAACGGCCGGCGGCGTCGATTTGACGGAGGCGAAAATCATCGTTTCCGGCGGCCGCGGCGTGAAGAGCGCCGAAGGGTTCAAAGTGTTGTATGAACTGGCGGAAGTGCTCGGAGGGGCCGTCGGTGCGTCCCGGGGCGCCTGCGATGCCGGTTACTGCGATTATTCGTTGCAAATCGGCCAAACCGGGAAAGTGGTCACGCCCGATTTGTACATCGCTTGCGGCATTTCCGGTGCCATCCAACACTTGGCCGGAATGTCCAACTCCAAAGTCATCGTGGCCATCAACAAAGATCCGGAAGCAAACATCTTCCAAGTGGCCGATTATGGCATTGTCGGCGATTTGTTTGAAGTTGTGCCGAAGTTGACCGAAGAGTTCAAAAAACTGCTGGCGGAAGGCTAATATCACAGACGGAGGAATTCACATATGGCCAATCGGGTAAAAAAACGGGTTGAAAACGACTTTGTCGATGCGGTTGTCGGTTTTACCGTTTCGTTCGGTGTGTTCGCCATCATCGCCATCTTGTTTACCATTTTTGGCCCCAAGTAATCGCCTGACATTAATATGAAGCTGCCAGTCCCCCGTCCCGTAAGGTGACGGGGGTTTATTGTCTTGGTATAATAGGCTTTGAGGTGGTGAAGATGTCATCCGCTTTGGATATGTCTTCCATTCTCCTCAAGGCCTACGAATTGGCCGAGCTGATTCAACAGTCCCAGGAAGTGCAACAATACCTCGATTGCCGGAAGGCGTTGGAGAAAGACGACAACGTGCAACGCCTCATCGCCTGCTTTGTCCGCAAAAAAAATGAGTTTGCGGAAGTGGAGCGGGTCGGTTGGTGGCATCCCGATTACCGCGAGAAAGATGCCGAGTTGCGGCAAATTTGGGAAGAACTGCAAACCTTCGAGGTGGTTCGGGCGTTTAAAGCGGCCGAAGATCGGGTGGACAAAATGTTGTATCATGTCAGCCGAACGCTGGCGCGGTCCGTTTCCCATACCATCAAAGTGCCGCGCAATGACGATGACGGCATTGCCGGCTGCGGGGGCGGTTGCGGCGGCTGCGAAGGCCGCTGTCAACGGCAGTGCGGCTGATGCCGGCCATGGGGAGAGTGGCTGTTCATGACGATAAAGGCGAGGGCGGTCCGATGATGTCGGGCCGCCCTTTCTACATTTAGCAGTAAACTTGCTGACATAAACATATGTCAAGATTGATGCAACGGTCCGGGAGCGACCAACACACCGTCTTCATCGGCGTAGACCCAATGGCCCGGTTGCCAGAGGACGCCGCCAAACCCCAGCGGGATGTCCCGGTTTCCTTTGCCTTGTTTGACGCTTTTCCGCGGATTGCTGGCGATGGCGAAAACGCCGATGGGCATGTTGCCAAGTTCGGCCGTATCCCGCACGCAGCCGAAAATGATGAAACCGGCCAGGCCGCGTTCGACGGCCTTGGCGGCCAAGTTGTCGCCCAAGAGGGCGCAACGGGTGGAACCGCCGCCGTCCACTACCAGGACGGTGCCGCTGGGCACCGTTTCGATGGCTTCTTTGACGAGGACATTGTCTTCGTATACTTGAACCGTGGCGATGGGGCCGCAAAATTTCGCGCGGCCTCCGAAGGAGCGGAACAAGGGTTGGCATATTTGCACGTCTTGTTCATGGGCATCGTACAGATCGGCGGTTTTCCAGTTCATCGGAATCCTCCCCCGCATGTTTTTTTCTGAAACTTCCTCGATTTTATCGCAAGTCTCCTGGAATTGCCAATCCTTGTCACCGCCTGACAAATGGGGTAGCATGAAGTGGAAATCAAGCCAGCGAGAAGGAGTGGTGACTGTGGCACGTTCACGGCAACGATCCATCGAAGCATTCCGCCAGGCGGTGCAATATCTTCCCGGCGGGGTGAACAGCCCTGTTCGCGCCTTTCGCGCCGTGGAAACCGACCCCGTTTTCATCGCCCGCGGCGCCGGTTCCCGGGTGTTTGACATCGACGGCAACGAATACATCGATTATCTCGGATCGTGGGGCCCCCTCATCCTCGGTCATGCCCATCCGGCGGTCGTCCATGCCCTCGAGGAGACGGCCCGAAAAGGGACCAGTTTCGGCGCGCCGACGGAATTGGAGACGGAGATGGCCAAGCTGGTCACCGAGATCGTCCCGTCCGTCGAGGTCGTACGGATGGTCAATTCCGGCACGGAGGCGACCATGAGCGCTTTGCGCTTGGCCCGCGGTTATACGGGACGGGAGAAGATCGTCAAATTCGAAGGCAGTTATCACGGCCATGCCGACAGTCTCCTGATCAAAGCCGGTTCCGGCGTCGCCTCTTTGAGCTTGCCCGACAGCCCCGGCGTTCCCCAACAAGTGGCGGCCGGGACGTTGACCGCCCCTTACAACGACTTGGCGGCGGTGGAGCTGTTGTTTGAACGGTACGGCGAACAAATTGCGGCGGTCATCGTCGAACCGGTGGCCGGCAATATGGGGGTCGTGCCGCCGCAACCGGGTTTTTTGGAAGGGTTAAGGAAGTTGACGCGAGAATACGGAGCGCTGCTCATTTTCGATGAAGTGATGACCGGTTTCCGCGTCGCCTATGGCGGGGCGCAAAGCTTATACGGCATTACGCCGGATCTTACGACCCTCGGAAAAGTCATCGGCGGCGGGCTGCCGGTGGGGGCTTACGGCGGCAGGAGGGAGATTATGGAATACGTCGCACCGGCCGGGCCGGTGTATCAGGCCGGGACATTGTCGGGAAATCCTTTGGCCATGGCCGCCGGTTTGACGACGTTGAAAGAGCTGGGCAAGCCGGGAGTGTACGAGGCCCTGGAACAAAAAGGGGCGTATTTGGAAGAACAGTTCCGCCGCAATGCCGAAGAGGCCGGCATCCCTTGTCACATCAACCGGGTCGGTTCCATGATGAGCGTGTTTTTCACCGCCGAGCCGGTGGTGAATTTCGCTTCCGCCAAAACGTCGGATACGAAACGGTTCGCGCGCTATTTTCAAAAACTGCTGGATCTGGGGGTTTTTATTGCGCCGTCCCAGTTTGAAGGCATGTTTATTTCCACCGCCCATACGGAGGAAGATTTGGCGAAAACGGCGGAAGCCCAGCGGCAGGCGCTCAAGTCACTGTAACGATGCGTACTAATTTCCGACCGAGGACCATATACATTCTCTCGAAGGCATGGAATCATGCTTCCCGGAATTGCACGGGGAAAAGTGCGAAAGGCAGGGAGGGAGATTGTTGCGGGAGCAAACCCCTGTTCTTCGGTTGGACTTGCATGAGCGGTTGCCGTTGGAACCGTTGAACGGACGCGTTGAAGCGATACTCGATTTGGAGATCGTCCCCGAAGTCGACGTGGACGTCGACGAGGCGCAAGTTTGCTTGCGCGGACACATGGTGATCCAGGGCACCTATTTGGCGGAACCGTTGCCGTTGTCCGAATACGAATGGGAGCAAGAGACGCCAGCGGAGGAGGTGCGGAAGGAACGCACCTCCGAACCGTTTCCGTTTACGTATCGCATTCCTCTGGAAATCGTCTTGCCTCGGCAACGGGTGGACGACCCGCGCCAGCTGCGGGTGAACGTTTCGCAAATGGATTTTGATCTGTCGTCGCCCAACGAGCTGGAGCTGTTGGCGGAGTTGGTGGTGGAAGGCGTAAAGAGCGCCGAGGATGCCGTTGCCCGAACGGAGCCGCAGGGGAATCGGACCGTGGAAGCCTTTGACGCCGGCATCCCTGCGCAAAGCGAGACACCCCTGTGGACGGTTCAACTGGTTTCCGGCCATGAAAAGGCGGCTTTCGGCGATGCCCCTCAATGGTCCGACGCCGAACCGGGCGGCGCCAAGGACGAGCAAGAATCCGCTGAAACGAAATCCGGCGAAGAATTTGAAATCGTCGTCCGTCCGCAAAATTTTCCATCCGGGCAGGAAAACATGACGGACGAAGGGGTAGGCGTTGAAGCGCCCGCCTTGGGCGGTGCGGCGGCGCAAGGTGCGGCGGCGCAAGGTGCGGAGGCGCCGGAGGAACTTTTGCGGGAGGATACGTTGCGGGCCGGGCCGGCCGATGAGGAAAGGCCGGAAAATGAAACCGCGCCGGAGGATGAGCGCAAGGAGGAAGCGTCTTCCGATGCGGTGCGGGTTATGGTTTCCGCACGGGCGTCCGACAAGAGCGTGACCGACGGTGAAACCCCGTGGTCCGAATGGTTGGTGTCGTCCCAACATCAGAAGTCCGGAAACGGTTCGGCTCCGCGGGAAGCGGTGCCGTCGGCGATGGCCGAGAAAGTGTCCGGTGTCGAAGGGAAGGCGTCGGCCGACAACTCGCCGCCTGCAGAAAGTGCGTTGCCGGAAGCTTCCGATGAGCGGCCGGAGCGGCGCGGCGCCAAGGAGACGCCGACGTTGAGCGATTATTTGGCGCCGATTTTACGAGGAAAAGCCGAACGTTTCGTTTCTTTGCGCCTCTACCGGGTGAAGGAAACGGAGCATGTGGAAGACGTGGCGCAACAATTTAACGTCAGCGTCGCCGAACTGATGCGGCTCAACCGGATTGATCAACCGACTTTCTTGTCCGCCGGCAATGTCCTGTTTATTCCATTGAAGAGAGAATGAGGCGATGGCCGTGGAAAGCAAATCTGCCCGGGAAATGGCCGTCGTGTTGCGGCAGTATAACGTGCATCCGCGGCGGATCGCTTTTTACGAACACGGTTTTCTCGTCTACGCCGGCAACGAGACGGGCTGGCTGCAACCATGGCGACGGCGCGCCGACGTCCAGCGATATTTGTCCGTTTACCGAATTTTATCCGCGCAAGACAGTCCCCTGCTATTGCCGCTGCTGCGGACGAAAAAACGGCAAGAAGCGGTCTTTACCAGCCGCCGGGCATACACGTTCAGCCAGTGGCCGGAAGACGCCGCGCCGTTGAAGTTGCCCCGCGGGGCGAACGACTTTCGCCGTTGGGGGCAAGGAATCGGGTTGTTGCATCGGCAGTTGGCGGCGGATGATAACATCGGGCGGGATACGGCGGGCGACGAGTCCTTCGATGAGTCCCGTTCGGACGTGTCGTTTCCGTTCGCCGGTTGGATCGAGACGATGCGCCGGCGGCGGCAACAGGTGTTGGACGTGCAGCAGTGGTGGCTGAAGGCGGCCCACTTGCCGCCGGTAGAACAGTTGTTTTTGCGGAACATCCCGCCCATGCTGGAGCGGATTGATACGGCCGTTTGGATGCTGGAAGAATTAAAACAACGTCCGGTGCAAACGTTCGGCCGCTGGACGCTGGGCGATTTGGCCGACAGTTTTTTGTCGTTGCCGTCGGGGGAGCTGAAGGTGGCGCCCTGGAAACGGTGGCTGCCGGGATGCGGTCTCAGCGATTTGGGGCGTCTCTTGCTGATAGCTTGGGAGACGGAGGAGCCGAAAGCGGCCATGGAGGCCGCGGTGGACGGCTTTGAACGGGAATGCCCTTTGACGGCGGAAGCGTTTCAGGCGCTGCTCGCCTACATGATGTTTCCCCATGCGCTCTGGTCGTTGGTGCGCCAAGCCATGGCGCAACATCAGGGGAGAAGGGGCGGTTCGTCCGGTGCGGCGGCGGACATTCCGCGGTTGCCCGTCGAATTGGATTTGCTGAAGACGCTCTATCGGCAGGAACAAGATTCCCGTCCGTTGCTGGCGTGGTTGAACCGGAAGATAGCCGAGCGGCGCGCCTCCGGCACCGTTGTTCGAAGATTGACAGAACAATAGGCCCATGCTAAGATTCTATCATTGGCAAAGAAAACACCCATTCCTGTCAGCGGAATGGTTTTTTTGTGTGCGAAAGGGGAGGCGCCGTGATCCGGCTCCATGGACTGCGCAAAACGTTCAAAGAGGCCAACCGGACTGTCGTGGCGGTCGACGGTGTGGACTTGGAAATTCGGGAAGGGGAAATTTTCGGTATCATCGGCTACAGCGGCGCCGGCAAAAGCACGTTGATCCGCATGATCAACATGTTGGAGCGGCCCACGGAAGGCGCCGTCGTCGTCGGGGAGCGGGAAATGACCCGCTTGAACAAGGCGGCTTTGCGCAAGGCGCGGCAGGAGATCGGCATGATTTTTCAACACTTCAATCTCCTATGGTCGCGGACGGTGCGGGATAACGTGGCCTTTCCATTGGAAGTGGCCGGTTGGCCGAAGGCGCGGATTGGCCCCCGCGTCGAGGAATTGCTTCATTTGGTTGGCCTGAGCGAACGGGCCGACGCCTATCCGTCGCAACTGTCGGGAGGACAAAAACAACGGGTCGGCATTGCCCGGGCGTTGGCCAATTATCCGAAGGTGCTGCTGTCCGACGAAGCGACGTCGGCCCTCGACCCCCAAACCACCGACTCCATTCTTGAATTGTTGGCGCGGATCAACCGGGAAATGGGGCTGACAATTGTCCTCATCACCCACGAAATGCACGTGATTCGGAAAATTTGCCACCGGGTGGCGGTGATGGAACGGGGAAAATTGGTGGAAATGGGGCCGGTGGAAGACGTCTTCCGCAATCCGCAACAGCCCATTACCCGCCAATTTGTGCAGCAACTGTCGCAGGCGCCGATAGCCGACGGGGAATACACGTACCCGGAAGGCGGCGAAGTATGGCGCTTATTTTTAGGCGGCGGCGATGGACAAGCGACGGTCATCCCCCAATTGATGCGGGATTACGCCCTCGCCGTCGCCCTGTTGCGGAGCCATGTCCAACCGTTGCAAGAGCGGCTTTACGGCACCGTGGATTTGCACGTGCAGGGGGAGAAAGGCGAACGGGAAAAAGCGCGGCAGTTCCTCCTCGCCCACGACGTGAAGGTGGAGGTGTTGCGCCCAGATGTTTGACAATGTGTTGAGCAAGTTGCCCCAATTGCTCGAAGCGACTTTGGAAACGACGTATATGACCGGCTTTTCGCTGTTGTTCAGCACGCTCTTGGGTTTGCCCTTGGGCATCTTGCTCGTGGTGACCGACAAGGGGGGCTTGTGGCCCAACCGTTGGCTCAATTCGCTCCTCAGCGCTGTGGTCAACATTTTTCGTTCCATACCGTTTTTGATCTTGCTCATTTTACTCATACCGGTTTCCCGCTTCATTGTCGGATCGGCCATCGGCTGGCAGGCGGCCACCGTGTCCCTCGTCATCGCCGCGGCGCCCTTCGTCGCCCGCCTGATCGAGACGGCGCTGCGGGAAGTGGACCGGGGCGTCATCGAGGCGGCCCAAGCCATGGGCGCCAACAACTGGCAAATCATTTTCAAAGTGTTGTTGCCGGAAAGTTTGCCGGCCATCATTTCGGGCATTACCGTGGCGGCCGTGACCATCGTCGGCTACACGGCCATGGCCGGAGCCATCGGCGGCGGCGGGTTGGGGCACATGGCCATCCGTTACGGATACCAAGGGTTTCAGCCCGACATCACGGCAGTCGTTACCGTCATCCTTGTGCTCATGGTTCAACTGTTGCAATCGGCGGGCGACTGGCTGGCCCGACGGGTAGACAAGCGGTGAAGGTCGTAGTATAATGTTTCCCAGATAAATTCTTACTAAACCTATTGCATATAAAGGAATCGAGGGGGTTATGGGGATGTTGAAACGCTGGTTGTTTGGCGGCTTGTTGTTGGTTTTTGCGCTGGCCTTGACCGCCTGCGGCGGCGCGGCCAACAATGCGCAGCAAAGCGATCAAGGGGCGCAAACGGGTGAGCAGTCGCAAGATGCGGCCCAATCCGGCGAACCGGTGACGTTGAAAGTGGGCGCCACGGCGGTGCCGCACGCGGAAATTTTGGAAGAAGTGGTCAAGCCGGCGCTGGAAAAAGAAGGCATTAACTTGGAAGTCGTCGTGTACGAAGACTACGTGCAACCGAACTTGAACTTGCAAGACGGCGAAATTGACGCCAACTATTTCCAACACGTTCCTTATCTTGAACAAATGAAGTCGGAAAGAAACTTGACTTTGGTGCCGTTGGTGGGCGTACATATTGAGCCCATGGGCGTGTATTCGAAAAAGATTTCTTCCCTGGACCAATTGCAAGACGGGGCGACGGTGACGATTCCCGACGACCCGACCAACGGCGGACGGGCGTTGCTCCTGTTGGAAAAGGCCGGCCTGATTAAATTGAAAGAAAATGCCGGTATCGAGGCGACGGTCGGCGACATCGCGGAAAACCCGAAAAACTTGAAGATCGAAACGCTGGAGGCGGCCATGTTGCCCCGGACGCTGGAAGACGCCGACATTGCGGTGATCAACACCAACTATGCGCTGCAGGCCAATCTGGTGCCGACGAAAGACGCCCTGTTCATTGAAGAAAGCGACTCGCCGTACGTCAACATTCTGGTCGTCCGCGAAGAGAACAAAGACGACGAAAACTTGGCCAAACTGGCGAAGGTCTTGATTTCCGACGAAGTCAAAGCGTTCATTGAACAAAAATATGAAGGGGCCGTCGTGCCGGCTTTCAAAGAGTTCTAAGCCAAAAGAGTTCTAAGTCATCGGAAAGAAAGACGGACAGAAAAGAAGCCGCCTGGTCGCGGGACCGGGCGGCTTATAATATTTTGTTATGAATTTGCTGGTTACATGAACAAAATGGTTTCATGTTTGTGATAATGGGGGAGGGCCCAAACAATGCTTTGCTGCGCATCGAATTTCTCTGCTGACCTACCCCCTGTCAGTCAGCATACCCCTTGTTTATTCTATATGGGATTGACACCCCGTCAAGGGAGCCGCGATGCTGGGCCCTTTGCGGCAAAGGGGTGTACCAAAAATTCTGCCATACTGACCACCCCCTAATCTAATTATAACAGTATTTTCATAAGTGAACAGATTCGAATAAATCATTCCATTCGGTATTAGAACTGGAATAGCTAGTGTAGCGCCCCGCTTGCATTTTGCATGGAGAATCGTTATCCTAATTTGGGAGAATACGGACATCAGCAGCAATGTCCCTGGCAAGGGCTTTTTTTATTTATGGGACGCGAGGAGGGTTTGCCGATGAACGAAGGGGAACGCCAACAGCGGGTGGAGATGTCCACCACGTATCAACCCCACGAGGCCGAGGCCAAATGGTCGCGCTATTGGCTGGAAGAAGGCTGCTTCACCCCGAAGGAAGAAGGGGATCGCCGTTTTTGCATTGTCATCCCGCCGCCCAACGTGACGGGAAAATTACATATTGGACATGCCTTGGACTTCACGCTGCAAGACATATTAATCCGGATGAAGCGGATGCAAGGGTACGACACCCTTTGGCTGCCGGGCACCGACCACGCCGGCATCGCCACGCAAGCCCGGGTGGAAGCCCAGCTGCGGGAAGAAGGGCTGACCCGGCATCAGTTGGGCCGGGAAAAATTTTTGGAGCGGGTTTGGCAGTGGAAAGAAGAATACGTCAATGCCATCCGGGATCAATGGAAAAAATTAGGGCTTTCCCTGGATTATACCCGGGAGCGGTTCACCATGGACGATGGGCTGTCCCGGGCTGTGCGGAAAGTTTTCGTCGACCTGTACAACAAAGGACTCATTTACCGCGGCGAATACATCATCAACTGGGACCCCGAAACCCGCACCGCCCTTTCCGACATCGAAGTGGAATACAAAGAAGTGCAAGGGAAATTGTACCATTTTCGCTATCCGCTGGCCGACGGCGAGGGCGGCATCGTCATCGCCACCACCCGGCCGGAAACGATGCTGGGCGATACGGCGGTGGCGGTGCATCCTGATGACGAGCGGTATAAACACCTCATCGGCAAAACGTTGCGCCTGCCTATCATCGGCCGGGAAATCCCGATCATCGCCGACGAGTACGTCGATCCCGAATTCGGGACCGGCGCGGTGAAAATTACGCCGGCCCACGACCCCAACGACTTTGAAGTCGGCCGCCGCCATGGGCTGGAAGCGATTCTCGTCATGGACGAAGGCGGGCGGATGAATGAAAACGCCGGTCCGTACCAAGGGTTGGACCGCTTCGAATGCCGCCGCCGGCTGGTCAAAGATTTGGAAGAACAAGGCCTGCTCGTCAAAATCGAAGATCACGTCCATTCCGTCGGCCACAGTCAGCGCAGCGGCGCGGTGGTGGAGCCGTATTTGTCCACCCAATGGTTCGTCAAAATGAAGCCGCTGGCGGAAAAGGCCATCCAGTGGCAAAAGTCGGGCCGGGGCGTCAAGTTCGTTCCCGAGCGGTTCGAGAAAATTTACCTGAACTGGATCGAAAACGTCCGCGACTGGTGCATTTCGCGCCAGCTCTGGTGGGGCCACCGGATTCCCGCCTGGTATTGCCAAGATTGCGGCGGAACCACCGTTTCCATGGAAGACGTCGATGCGTGCGCCCATTGCCACAGTACGAATGTGGCACAGGACGAGGACGTTCTGGACACGTGGTTCAGTTCGGCCCTCTGGCCCTTTTCCACCATGGGATGGCCGGAAGAGACGGCGGACATGAAGCGGTATTACCCGACCGACGTGCTGGTGACCGGATACGACATCATTTATTTCTGGGTCGCCCGGATGATTTTCACGGCGTTGGAATTTACGGACAAGATTCCCTTCGATTACGTGTACATCCACGGGCTTGTGCGGGACGCGGAAGGGCGGAAAATGTCCAAGTCGCTGGGCAACGGCGTCGACCCGCTGGACGTCATCGAACGGTACGGCGCCGACGCTTTGCGGTACATGATTTCCACCGGCGCCACGCCGGGACAAGACGTCCGCTTCCACTGGGAACGGGTGGAGATGGCCCGCAACTTCGCCAACAAAGTGTGGAACGCCTCCCGCTTCGTCTTGATGAATGTGGATGATGACGCGGCCCAGCCCTTTGACATCGATCAGTTGAGCGTCACGGACAAGTGGATTTTGCACCGTTTGAACGAGACGGTGGCCGACGTCACCCGGATGATGGAGCAGTTCGAGTTTTCCGAAGTGGGACGGCATTTGTACCAGTTCATTTGGGATGAGTTTTGCGACTGGTACATCGAGTTTTCAAAGGTGGCCCTGTACGGCGACGACGAACAGGCCCGCCGCACGACCGGACGGGTGCTTTTGTACGTGCTGGATCGGCTGCTTCGCCTCTTGCATCCGATGATGCCGTTTATAACGGAAGAGATTTGGCAACACTTACCGGTACACGGCAAAAGCATCGCCCTGGCCGAATGGCCGGCGACGAACCCGGCCTTTCTTTTCCCCGACGCGGTGGCGGAAGTCAACCTGCTCATGGATGCCATCCGGGCGGTGCGCAACGTGCGGGCCGAGATGAACGTGCCGCCGTCCCGCAAAGTGACAGTGCACATCCAATCCGACGACGGCGCCATCCGCCGGCGGCTGGAAAACCACCTGCCAACCCTGCTGCGCTTTCTTAACGCCGAAGCGATCAACATTGAAGAACGCGGCTCCATCCCGGAAGAAGCGGTGACGGCGGTCATCGACGGTGCGGTCATTTACTTGCCGCTGGCCGGTCTCGTCGACGTGCAGCAAGAACTGGCCCGTTTGCGCAAAGAGTTGCAAAAACTCGACAAAGAAGTGGAGCGGGTGCAAAAGAAACTGGCCAATCCGCAATTTGTCGAACGGGCCCCGGCGTCGGTGGTGGAAGAGGAACGGGACAAAGAACGGGCTTACGTGTCGCAACGGGAACAAGTGCGGGAACGGTTGGCCGTCTTGGAGCGGCTGGCTAAACTGTCGTAAAACAATGGCATAAAACAAGCCAAGACACATAGATTGATATGTGGGAGTGTGGAGACGAATGCAACCATTCAGCACCGGGGAAGAAGTGCTGAGCTGGATCCGCAACACCGCCAGCCCGGGCATCAAACCGGGCTTAAGTCGAATGGAATGGCTGATGGAGCGGCTTGGCCATCCGGAACGACGTTTGAAATGCATCCACATTGCCGGAACGAACGGGAAAGGATCGACGGCCGCCCTCATTTCCCATACTTTGTATACGTGTGGGTACGATGTCGGGCTCTTCACCTCCCCTTATTTGGAGCGCTTTGAAGAGCGCATCCGGTTCAACGGGCAGCCCATTTCCGAAGCCGACTTGGTGGAGGCGGCCAACCGTATCTACGATGCGGTGGAAGAATGCCGCATGAGCCCGTGGGGTGCGCCCACCGAGTTCGAACTGGTCACGACATTGGCTATCTGGTACTACGCCCACATCAGTTATCCGTATTATGTCGTCTGGGAAACGGGGCTCGGCGGCCGTTGGGACGCCACCAATGTCGTTTACCCGGTGTTGACGGTCATTACGACCATCGGTTTGGATCATACCCGTTTTTTGGGAGATACTGTCGAAAATATTGCCCGGGAAAAGGCGGGGATCATCAAGCCGGGGGTGCCGCTCGTCTGCGGCGTCACCGATGCGGCGGCCCTGGCCGTCATCGAGGATCAGGCCCGCGCGCGCAAGGCCACCGTTTACTTGTACGGCCGGGAGTTTTCCGCCACGTCCGTGGAGTCGACGACCGACGGACAGACGTTCGATTTTACCGGTCCATTTCGTAAATATGAGCGGGTACAGATTGGTCTGGCCGGCGCCCACCAGATGCAAAACGCCGCCGTCGCGCTGATGAGTTTGGAAGTGTTGCGGCAATATATGGCGTTTGTTTTCGAAGAGGACGAGGTATTGTACCAAGGATTGCGGGAGGCGCGCTGGCCCGGCCGCCTGGAAAGGCTGGGCGATCGGCCCGTCTTCCTTATCGACGGGGCCCATAACCCGCAAGGGGCGGCCGCGCTGGCCGATGCGGTGGGGCAGCTGTATGGGCGGCGGCCCTTGCATCTCGTCGTCGGCCTGTTGGAAGACAAAATTTCCCCCGACTTTTTCCGTCCCTTGCTGCCGCTGGCGAAAACCGCCATTTTGACCGAACCGGACTCGCCCCGCAAGGCGAGCGCCGGCCGATTGCAAGAGGTGGCGGCTCCGCTGGCCGGACCGGGGACGGCCATCGTCGCGGAACCGGATTGGCGGGAAGCGTTGGCCCGCGTTATGCGCGAGGCTGCCGACGATGATCTCATCTTGGTGACAGGTTCGTTGTATTTGATTGGCGATGTACGGAAATGGTGGAAGAACAGGTGAGGCGGGGTGATGAGGTGAACCAATACCGGCAGGCGCATTTTATCGGCATCGGCGGTTACGGCATGAGCGCGCTGGCCCGCGTGTTGTTGGCGCAAGGGGTCCAAGTGAGCGGTTCCGACCTGGCCCGAAAAGACCTCATCGACAAGTTGGAGCAATTGGGGGCGCGGGTGTATATCGGCCATCGCAAGGAACAGGTGGATGGCGCCGACGTGGTCGTCTACTCGTCGGACATTCCCCGGGACAACGTCGAATTGGTCGAAGCCGTCCGCCGACAAATCCCTTTGCTTCACCGTTCCGAGTTGCTGGCTCATATTTTGAACGGGAAAACGGGCATCGCGGTGGCGGGCACCCACGGCAAGACGACGACCACCTCCATGATTGCCCGCATGTTGGAAATGGGCGGCATGGATCCGACGTACATCGTCGGCGGTGAATTGCTGGATGTCGGCAGCAACGCCCGGGCGGGGAACGGACCGTACGTCGTGGCGGAAGCCGACGAAAGCGACGGCACGTTCCTCCAGTATACGCCCTACATGGCCGTGGTAACCAACTTGGAAGCGGATCACTTGGAAAATTACGACGGTGACTTTGCCAAAATGGTCGACGCCTATCGGCAATTTCTCGCCCAAATCAAACCCGGCGGTCTGGCCGTCATTAACGTCGACGACCCCCATTTGCGATCTTTCATTCCATCGTTGGCGTGCCGGGTCTTGACCTACTCCTTGCACGATGCGTCTGCCGATTTGGTGGCCGCCGACATTCGCGCCAGCGGCTTCGGCACCGTTTACCGTCCCGTCTTTCGCGGCACCGCATTGGGGGAAGTGGCCCTGTCGGTGCCCGGACGGCACAACGTGGCCAACAGCCTGGCGGCCATCCTCGTCGGCCGGGAACTGGGTTTGGCCTTTACCGACATCGCCGCGGCGTTGTCGACTTTTCACGGCGCCAAGCGAAGGTTTGAAGTCATCGCCGAGGTCGACGGCATTTTGCTGGTGGACGATTACGCCCACCATCCGACGGAGATTGCCGCCACGCTGGAGGCGGCCCGCGGGCTGAACCGCCGGGTCGTGGCCTTGTTTCAACCCCACCGGTACAGCCGTACCGACGACTTGAAAGAACAGTTCGGCCAAGCGTTCGCCATGGCCGACGAAGTGTGGATCACGGAAATTTATTCGCCGAAAGGCGATCAGCGGCGGCCCGTCAGCGGCCGGGAACTGGTGCGGCTCATTCGGGAAAACAGCAATCCCAACACCCATTTTGCCGCCGATTTGCACGATTTGCTGCGGCAGGTGGCGCCCAGGCTTGCGTCCGGCGACTTGGTGTTGACCATGGGGGCCGGCGACATTTGGCAAGTGGCCCGTTGGCTCAGGGATGAGCTGCAAAAGAACAAGACAGGTTTATAAAGGCAACTCAAAGAGGAAATCCAAAGAGCAATTCTACGCCTCGGTCGAGGCGTTTTTTTATTGTCTTTTTTGTTTGAAATTTCCATCCTTCGCCGCGAAGTTGTCGCTTCTTTGTTCCATATTTTTCAACTATTTTCCTATAATTTCCTTTATCCTGCGGACGGTCCTGTCATAATGAAAGTGAGAACGACAGGAAGGTGATGGTGATGAAACATAAGCGGCTGGGCGATTTGTTGTTGGAAGCGGGTCTGATTACGTCGGAACAATTGGCCCATGCCTTGGCGGAGCAAAAAAAGACGGGGGAACGGCTGGGGGAAATTCTCGTCGGGCAGGGGCTCATTACGGAACAAGAGTTGCTGGAGATGTTTGAACTGCAACTAGGTATTCCCCGGGTGGAACTGGATCGTTTTTCCATCGATCCGGATGCGCTGGAATTGGTGCCGGAAGATGTGGCGCGGAGGTATCGCGTGCTGCCCATTCGCCTGGAGGAGAACCGATTGACCGTGGCCATGGCGGACCCGGTGGATTTTTTTATCATCGATCATTTGGCGATGTTTACGAAGAAACAAATCGAACCGGTGTTGGCCGGCAAACGGGAATTGGCGCGGGCCATCGACCGTTGTTACGGTCTCGAGGAGTCGGTGGCGGAAGTGTTGCGCAATGTCCAGCCGGAGGAAATCGACTTGCAAGAAGTGAGCGCCGATGACGCGCCGGTTGTGAGGCTGGTCAATCAGCTCATCGAACAGGCGGCGGACCAGCGGGCCAGCGACATTCATTTCGATCCGCAGCAAAACGAGCTGGTCGTCCGCTTTCGCATTGATGGCGTCTTGCATACGAAAATGCGGTTTCCAAAACATTTGCGTCCCATCTTGACGGCCCGCTTGAAAATTATGGCCAATTTGGACATCGCGGAACGGCGCTTGCCGCAGGACGGGCGCATTCAAATGGCGGTCCGGGCGCGGGCCATCGATATTCGGGTGGCCGTGTTGCCGACGATTTTCGGCGAAAAAGTTGTGCTGCGTCTGCTCGATCCGCAGCAGACGTTGACCCGGCTGGAAATATTGGGATTTTCGGAGACGAATTACGACGCCTTTGTGCGCATGATCGAGGCGGCCAACGGCATGGGCTTGGTCACCGGACCGACCGGCAGCGGCAAGACGACGACGTTGGCGGCCATGGTGGACGAAATCAACCGGACGATGGCCAAACACGTCATAACGTTGGAAGATCCCATCGAATATTTGCATTCCCACCGAAAAAGCATTGTCGACCAACGGGAGATCGGTTTGGACACGGCATCCTTTGCCGCCGGCTTGCACGCGGCTTTGCGGGAAGATCCCGACATTATTGGTGTCGCCTTGCTGGGACGCGTGCGACAAAAAGATTTTGTTCCTTTTTGCCGCCAGTTTGCCGCTTTGGTCCGCTCCGGCGTCCCTTTGGTGCAAACGTTGGCCTTGTTGGCGGAACAGACCGGGAACAAGCGGCTGCGCCAGGCGCTCCTTCAGGTGTCCGCCCTTGTCCAGGAAGGCGAGTCGTTGCAAGACGCTTTTGGACAGCAGCGACTTTTTCCCGAAATGTTTGTCCGTCTGCTCGGTGTCGGTGAATTTTCCGGTCAGTTGCCCGTCGTGCTGGAGCGGTTGGCCGATTTTTACGAAAAAGAACAGAGGTTGCGGCAAAAAGTCGTGTCGGCCTTCGTCTACCCGGCGACGGTCTTGCTGGCGGCGGTCGTCGTCAGTTTATATCTGCTTGTCAGTGTCGTGCCGACCTTTGTACAAGCCTTTGAACAACAAGGGATTCCCCTTCCGTTGCCCACCCGGATCACCGTGGCCGTGAGCCAATTTTTGCTCGACTTTTGGTACTTGCTTTTGCTGTTGACTGTTTTGCTCGGAGTGATGGGCGCCTACCTGCGCCGCACGCCCCAGGGAAAGCAGTGGTTTGGACGGCTGCGGCTGGCTGTTCCCATCTTTGGCGCATTGGAAAAAAAGAACATTTTGGCCCGTTTTGCCCGCACTTTGGCTTTGCTCGTCAGCAGTGCCGTGCCCATTTTGGAGGCGTTGCGGCTGGTGGGAAAGAGTCTCGGCAACGATCTTTACCGCCGCAGTTTGGATGAAGCGGTTCAAGGGTTGAGCGAAGGGGAACGCATTTACGCGACGCTGGAACGGAAGCGAAAGCTTTTTCCGCTTATGGTAACCCAGATGATCGCCATCGGCGAGGAAGCGGGAAAGTTGGACTTTATGTTGGACAAGCTGGCCGATTTTTACGAACAAGAAGTGCAGACGATGACCAGCCGCCTTCATGCCCTCATGGAACCGGTCTTAATCATGATTTTGGCCGTCGTGGTCGGGGGGATTATCGTTTCGGTTTACATGCCCATGTTTATCATGATGGATGCCATAGGACAATGACTCGTGTGTACAAGGAGATGATGCCTGATGAAACGCAGCCTGTTCACATTTCGGACTGGCCGTCCGGAACAAAGACGGCGCCGGCAGCAAGGGTTTACATTGATTGAAATGTTGGCCGTCGTCCTCATCCTCGTCATTGTGGCCGGCATCGGTTTCGTGGTGGTCAACAATCAGATTGAAAAATCGCGGGAAAGGACGGATGTTGCCAACGTCCGGACCATCGCCGACGCGGTACAACGGTACATGATCGAAAACACGTCGGCTCCGACCGGTCAAGTGACGGCCAACCATCCCTTGATCAAGGACGGTTTTTTGGCCGCCCCGCCCCAAGATCCATGGGGAAAAAACAATTTGTACAACATCACTTCTGATGGCAAAAACATTACCATTACCGGCGTGAAAGCGTCCAATCCGCCGCAAGTGACCCTCAACGAAGCCGTGCCTTCAGGCGGCGGAAGCGGCGGTTGATGGTTGTTGGCCAGGCTGAATCCATGGAAGCAGGCGGTCGGTGCCCTTTTTCACCGGCGGGAGTGCCAGTTCGATTTAACGTTGGCCGATGGGTAAGCAAATTGCGTATCCTGCGGTGGGCGGTACCGTTCGACAACCGCTTTGGTGAACGGACCGCCCTTTTTCTCGCCGCCGGATGGAGATGGCGGGAAGCGGTGGGCGAAGGCTGGAGCGAGAGGATGGTGATAGGTGTGAAGAAGCGGCCGCGCCGTCCATGGTCCGAGGGCATGACGTTGGTGGAAGTGTTGGCCGCGGCCTTGCTGCTGTCGTTGCTCGTCACGTCCTTCCTGCAAATGTATACCCAAAGTTGGACGGTTTCGGCCCGCGACGATGAACGGCTGTTGGCCGTCCATTTGGCCCAATTGACGTTGGAAGAGTGGTTGGCCGCCCACGACTATCGGGACGTGCAGGAGAAAATGGCCGGGGATCCGGTACGGACATTGGCCAACGACGAAGTCTTAAGGGAAATTTGGCAAAGGTTGCTGCCGCGCTTGTGGGGAGAAGGTGAGTATTATGAAGCGTACACACCGCTCGTGCAACTGGCCTATGCCGTGCCCGGGCGTTCCGGTGGTCCGATCCGCGTGACGGTGACGATTCGCGGCAGGCATGAAAAAGGCGTGACGTTGCACGGCGTGATGGCCGAACCGTTGTCTTGAGCACATGCAAGCCAGAGAGGGTGAATGCGATGGGCCGCGGCAGACGGTACGACCTTGGTTTCTCCTTGGTGGAAGTGTTGGCGGTGTCCGTTTTGTTGACGTTGTTGTTGGCCGTCATTTACCCCTTGGCGCAGATCGGTTGGCGCAATTGGTATCACACCGATGTGGAGACCGAACTGCGCGATGCCGTCAATCTCGTCATGGGCGCCGTGGGAAAAGACTTGCTGCGGGCGGCATGGAAGCCCGGGCATGATGCGGTGGAAATATCGGACCAACGGCTGGTCGTCGTCACCGACTGGAGCGAGCCTTCGGCATCGAACGTTGTTCCCGAACAGTTTATCGTCTACACCATCCAGTTCGACGCATTGACCGGCAAGACCCATATTTACCGGTACGTCGGACCGCCGTCGGAAGCCGGACGGGGCATGCGGTTGGCCGGAGAGGACGTCGATTTTTCCGGTTCTTCCTTTCAAGCGCAAAACCCGCGCCGGGTGCTGGTCAAATTGCAAGTGCAAAAACGACAACAAAGTCTGCACACCGCCGCTTCGTATCGATACGGATTCGGTGTTTTGCCGCAGGCGGGAGAGTGATGCGCCGTGGGCGGGAGATATGAAGACGGGTATGCGTTGGTGGCCGTACTGCTTTTCTTGTTGCTCGGGTCGGTACTCGGCATGGGGCTGTTGGGCTTGACTTTAAACAGCCATCAGGCGGTGTTGGCCAGCGAGTACGACACGCGGGCCAAGTATTTGGCCGAATACGGCGCCATGGTCGGACTGGACGAACTGCAACGGGAATTGTGGTGCCAAACCGAGGGGCGGGCCATGTCGTGCGAAGACACGGATCAGCTCATCCGCCGCCTGGTGGACGGATGGGCTTCATCCGGTTCGCCCGACGGCCGTCCGGAAGAATTGTATACGTATGCGCTGGCTGTGGAGGACGACGCTCTCAAGCAAGCCAAAACGACTTGCGTGAAAAACAGTCCCTTTGAAACAGTGCTCGGCGCCCAGTATACGGTGGAGGCGAAATTGATTGCCGGCGGGTATGTCCATAAAGACGGGCGTGTTCCGGGCCGGGCGACGGTGGAAGTGCCGGTGCAAATTACCAATTTGGCGAAAGTGTTCGATTATGCGGTGGCGGCCAAGAACAATATTTGGTTCAACGGCGGTGCGGTCATCGAGGGGGATGTGTACGTCGGCGAGGCCATGGCCGTACACCCGTGGGTTCATTACCCTTTGTGGTATTCCCTCGAACTGGACAAACTGGAATTTTTGTTGAATCTGAACAATTTGCTCAACCCGGGCAAAGTGTTGAGCCAATTGCTGGACGCCCTGTTGGGCTGGCTGCTCGATTTGCTGGGCTTGGATTTGACGGTGTTGATTGAAAAAGTGTTGAACTTGAACGAATTGCTCCAAACATTGCTCGTGTTAGATATCGGCTATCACGAGCAGGACGATTTGTATCCGAAAATTGACGGCACTTTGGCCACCGCCGAGGATGTCCGCTTCTACCATATCAACGACAGCAGCCACTGTTCCAACGTCGGCCGGGAAGTCGGCTATGCTTTGGAAGACCTGCTGGAAAATTTGACCAACGTGTTGGAAAGCGTGACGTCGGCGTTGCTGAACTTGGATCGGATCATACAAGGTTTGCAATACGTTCTGTTCCAAGGCGACGTGGAGGCCGGCATGCATCCCTTGAAGGATAAATACCGAACCGATGATCAGTCCATCCGGCAAGAGCATTATGTCATCGGGGATTACCGGTTGGCCCGACGTCCCGATGTCGAGTTTCCAACCGTCGACATGAAGCGGATTAAAGGCGAAGTGGCGCGGAAGGCGGGTTTTCAGGCGAGCAAATATGAAGACGAATTGTTTGAATATCGCCACCAGGAACATGTCACAAGAACCTATCAGGGCGGCACCGCGTTTCACTACGTGACGGGATTGCGGAAAAAATGTCTGCTGGGCATTTTGTTGTGCGACGTGGATGAGACGAAAACGGTATTCACTTTGAACGCCGGCAACCAACCGGGTTCCGGGCAGCACATTTACTACATCAACGGGGACTTGATCGTGGAAGGTCAAAATTTGAACCTGGGCGCGGTGTTTTACGTCAACGGCAACGTGGAATTCCGCAACGTCGCCCAATCGACCAACGTCGTGGCCGGAACCATCGTGGTCAACGGCGATGTGCGGTTTGTCAATATCGACAAGCCGCTGGAGGTGAAGGCGTTCATTTGGCAAAACCGGCGGGACGGCACGGTGTTTCTGTACGGCGTCGAGTCGGCGGTGCATCTGTCCGGAGGAATCGTGGCCGATAACGTGGTTCTGAACGGCGCGCGGCAAGTGCCGAAAGGACAGAACAAAAAGCTGGTCAACGACCCGTCCAAAGACGATTTTGTGTATCGGCAAGGATCGTCCCAGGGACAAGTGGCGCCCCCGTTGCTGTACATCCGGCACGATGGAGAATTTCTCCGCACGCCGCCGCCGGGAGTGCCGACGGAGAAAGGATTATACCTGCTTCAGCAACGGCCCTGGGTGTATGTTGACACAAAGGAGTGATGGTCCGTGTTGCGCAAAAAGGCGGCGGGGATCGGTTTGGCCCTGCACGCTTCCGCCATCGAGCTGGTCCATGTGCCGGAAGGGAAGGCGGAGGCGCAGAAGAATGCCCTCGTGGAACGCATTCTGCTGTCAGCCGACGATTACGACAACGGGTATGTGAAAAATGCAGAACGGTTTGCCGCACAGTTAAAGCAAACGTTCCAGCGCCTCGGTTGGCGGCGGTGGTCGGTGACGTTGGCGTTGCCGTCGTCGGTGTCGGTCCTCCGGCCGCTGTTGGTGCCAAAGATGAAAAAGCCGAAATTGGCTCCCGTCATCCAATACCAAATCGGGAAAGCCATCGCCTTGCCCTTTTCCAACGCCGCGTTTGACTTTGCCTATCTTCCCGATTCGCTGGACATCGTCGGCGAACGGCTGTTTCCGGGACAGGCTCCGGCCGTTCCGGCCCTTTTTGTCGCGGCTCCGGGCGAACTGATTCAGAGTTTGAAAGCCGCCTTTGACCTGGCGGGGGTGGGGCTGTCGGTCGTGGAAGTGAAGGGTGTCAGTATCCTGCGGGCCCTGCGGGCCCTTCGCCAGTTGCCGATGGCGCCGACCATGTTGTTGGAATTCGGTGTAGACCGGGTGGACGGACACTATTTTCAAGCCGGCTCGCTCCTTTTTTCGCACACGTTGGATTTGGCGCCGGAAAAGTACGGCGCGGCAGGAGGCGATTGGGCTCAGTTGACGCTGCAAGCGGCAGGCGCCGGGTTCGAGCGGATGTTGACGGATTTGGCGCGCCAGGCGGAACGGTTTAGGACCTTTTATCGGCATATGTTGCGCACCGACGGACAGGAAGACGTACGGGAGCTGTGGATTGCCGGCAACGTTCCCGAGCCGGAACGGGTGCAGGCGTTTTTGCGCCGCGACTTGGAAGGGCTGCAGGTTCGGCCCATCGCTCCCGCCGCCTTTCAAATGGCCCATGCCATGGGCGGGCTTCGGACGTGCAGTCTGGCCGCCATTGGAGCGGCTTTGCATGGAGGAACCGACGATGCAAATTAATTTGTTGCCCGCACCGTCGCTGACGAAACGATTGCGCCATTGGACGGCGATGGGCCTCGTCGCCGTATTGCTGGCGATGAACGCATTGCTTGTGTTTTTTTGGGCCGGTGCCCATATGTTGATGCAGCAACAAAATGACGCGCTGGTCAAGGCGCAGAGGGAAATTCGACAATTGCAGCCGGCCTACGAGGAACAAAACCGGCTTATGACGTTGTCGAAGCAATATGAAGTGTTGACAGAATGGGCGAACAGCCGCCCGCCGGTGCGGACAGATTTGGAACTTTTGGCTTCTTTGTTGCCTAGCCGCGGCTACATTACCAATGTCGAATTGCTGGACGAAAGAACGTATTGGATTCGGGCGATGTTGCCGGATATGGCCGCGGTGGCTTCATACATGTATGCGGCCGAACGGCAACGGGAAATCGCACAGGTGAAGGCGTTGGGCGTGGAGCGGAAAGAAGCGGGAATCCAGCTGGAGATGCAGACGACGATGGACCGTGAACATTGAAAGGTCGGAAGCGGGATGAGAAGGATGAAAACACCGGAAAAATGGCTCCTGTTGGCCGGTGCGCTGCTCTTGCTTTGTGCCGCCGCCGGAGTCTACGCCGTTTTGCAAAAACACGAACAATACCGGAATGTACGGGCCATGGCGGCCGAGGCGTCGGCCGAGTTGCAACGGATGAAAGCGCGGTTGGCCGAGCCCGTTCCGCCGCCCGATGTGGCGGCCATGGGCCGGGCCGTTCCGGCCGATTGGCAATTGCCTTACGTTATTGCCGATGTCACGTTGGCGCTGGAACGCCATCGCTTGACGCTTCAATCGTTGTCGGTCGGCGATCCGTCGTCCGGCGAGACGCCGGCGGCGGTGGAAATGTCCGTGCCGGACGAGCCGCCAACTGCACCGGAGCAGTCGGTGACGGACGGGATGCCCACGGAAGGGGATGGAGGATTGGCGGGGGAAAGCAAGTATTACGGTCCGCATCCGCCATCGTCCCTGCCGGGCATCCGTGGGCTGCCCTTGATTTTGGATGTAGCCGGACCCGTTCATGGCGTATTGGCTTTCATTGACGAACTGCAGCAGTGGCCGCGCCTTGTCTGGATAACCGGCCTTGAGTTGTTGGCCGAACAGCCGGATTCGCCCCCCGAATTGCGCATTTATTTCAATGTTTACGCAGGAGCGCCATGGGACGGGGCCGAGACGGCGCCGCCGTGGCCGATTTCCGTGCAGCCGGCCGGCAACGGGAAAGCCTTTGGTTCATATTGACGCGGGTGTATAACGTGAAATGGGTAACGTGTATTTTTGCATGTAAAAAAAGCGCATATTAACGTGCAATACGACGTGCATGGCTTGTCCTTCCTGTGCATATAAGCTTATTAATGGAAAAAACACGGGGAGGATGAGACGATGAAAAACGACCTGCACCATTGGTTGGACAAGAAGTCGGGGGAAAAAGTTACTGTCCGGATTGCCGTTGGCGAAAAGACTTACGGCGGAAAGACGACCCGCGACGGGAAACCCGTGATGCCGGAAGGGATGGCGGCGATGCCGGCCCCTGCGGAAGAATCCCTTGCGGCGGCTCCTGTGGCCGCCGGGCGGGGATGGGCCGGCCGGCCGAAATTTTCTTTGCTGTTTTCCGGTATGGCCATCGTCGGCGGCGCGGTGATGGTGGGCTTGCTCATGGGCTGGACCGTATGGACATTATTGATGCCGCTGCCCACGGGATAATGGGTCGCTTCCATCATGGATTCCTCCGTGCCATTCCTTTTTTTGCACTGACAATATTTGCGAAATTTTCCTTGTTGGGGAAAGTTCTGTTTGTTAAAATGAAAGAAAATACAATGTATTCTTTAAATATCTGCGAATAAGATTTGCAAGGAGGACATCCATGGGGAGGAAGAGAGCCCAGCCCGCGGCAGAGGAAGAGCGCAAACCGTACCTTTCGGGAAATGGCAAAGAAAGCGAGCGGCGCATCATGATCCGGGACGTGCCGCAAGAAGAGCGGCCGCGGGAACGGATGTTGCTGCACGGCCCCGGCGCACTGAGCAATGCGGAGTTGCTGGCCATTCTGCTTCGCACGGGCACGGCCCGCGAGTCGGCTTTGGCGTTGGCGCAGCGGCTGTTGGCGGAAACGGAGGGGCTGGAGGGGCTGATGCGCATCAGCGTCAGTGAGTTGATGCAAAAGAAGGGCATTGGGTTGGCGAAAGCGGTGCAGATCAAAGCCGGGCTCGAACTGGGGCGCCGCGCCGCCCGCCAGCGGCCGGTCAACGGGCCGACGGTCATCCGTTCGCCGCGGGATGTGGCGGATTATATGATGGAAGAGATGCGCTATCTTGCCCAAGAACATTTTGTCGTCCTTTTCTTGAACACGAAAAATCATGTCCTCGGTCACGAAACCATTTTTGTCGGCAGCCTCAACGCTTCCATCGTCCACCCGCGGGAAGTGTTCCAGGCGGCCCTGCGGCGAAATTGCGCCTCCATCATATGCCTGCACAACCATCCCAGCGGCGATCCGAACCCGAGCCCCGAAGATGCGGAAGTGACGCGCCGTCTGGTGGAGGCGGGGAAAATTATAGGGATCGAAGTGTTGGATCACGTCATCATCGGCAACGGCTGCTATACGAGCATGCGGGAAAAAGGGCATATCTGACGCCCCCGTCAACGTTCCAATAACGTTCCCAAGGGCATCAGCAGCCGGTCGATCCATTCGTTGGGCCCCGGCGTTTCGGGGAAAAAATGAGCAAGGCCGTGAGGGCGGCGTCAAGGAAAAGCAACGCCAGAAAGGCGAGTTTTTCCCGTTTTTGTTCCCGATTGAATTTCGCCCATTCAAACCACGCCAAGACGGCAACGATGGCGGCAAGGACGAGAAGCAGCGGATCGTTCATCGGTGTTCCACCTCATCTTTCGGCGTTCCCTGGGAATGAGTCGCCAAGCCGTACCGCTTGATTTTCGCGCTGATGGCCAGTTCGATTTCGACATCCGGAAACATTGTCTCCCACCGATCTTTCACTTGCCGCCATTGTTCGGGAAAGTGGCGGTGAAAGACGTTGGCAAAGCCGAAGCAGTCGGCTTTCATCTCTTTTTGCACTTGTTGAATGGCCCTTTGAATGCGGTCGGCGATAACCTTTTCCAAATTTTTTTCCAATTCGTCGATGACCCGAGGATCGTCCAAGTCCAAGTTGGTTTGGTTTTCCACGATGTCGTCGTACGTATCCACGGACACGATCACGCGCCATTTGCCGTTTTCGATTTGCGGCACGAGACGGGTTTTGGAGCGGATGATTTGCACGGACATACTTCCTTTGGCTTTGTCAGGTTCGAAGGATATTTCCGCGGTGTCGATTTGATCCAAAATCCACATGAGGCCCCGGACCGTTTCGTCGTCGATTATCCCCACCATCCGTCCGTTTTTTACCACGGCGGCGCCGCTCATCTGCAAATGTTCCGACAGCTCTTCCCCGATCTCCGGGTCGGGCGGGACCACTTTGAGCAAAGGCACCGCGGCGGAATTGGCATCGCTGTTGATCATTTGCAAAAAGTCCATGATCGTTACCCGCAGGCCAAAACCGAGACGGCTCAATTCTTGGGCGGCTTTGGACGAGCTGTTTTCAAGCGGCGTCATAACGGCCAACATGTCTTTGGCTTGTCCTTCGCTGATGAACAGTTTCGTTCTTAGGCGCGGCTGGGGGTGGCGCAGGAAAAAATCGACATGATGGCTGAACGGATCTTTCGCCACGTCTTCGCTGATGACCAAAATCCGGTTGTGCCCCCAAAAGAGACGGCGAGGAATGCGTTCTTGGATTTTGGCAACGGCGTCGTAAATCGTATATCCGCTGGCCGATTCGACGAGAGTGCTTTTCATCCCTGGGCTGCCCTGATCGCTGCCCATGCTTTGTGATCCCATGGCCATTGACTTCGGAATGACCAGTTGTACCGACAGTTCGATTGTTTCTTCGTCCTTATAGTCAATGGCGGTGCCGATGACGATGGCCATTTCGTTCACTTCGTTGCGGTCCCAGCAGCCGGACAAGAACAATAACGGCAACAACAGAAACAAAAGCCCACGATTCAAGACCGTCACGCTCCCTTTCCGTCCCGCAGCCGCTTGCTCACCCGTCCGTCAGCGCATTCGGCTGGGGTCTTCCCGGGTTGCGCCGCCGATGGCTGCGCCGGCGGAATTGGGCGACGAGGAGCAGAACGGCCGGCACGAACAATTGGTAGAAAAGGAAGTAAAAGGGCAGTGTGGTGGCCATGGAATAGGACATTTGGATGAGGTTCGGCGTCACCCAAAAGGCCACCAGGATGAGCAGAAAGCCGAGCGGCAGCACCACGGGACGGTAGTCGTTCAATTTGAGCCATTGGGCTGTGGCCAAGGAGAAGGCATAATAAAAGGTTGAAACTTTCAAGAACGTTCCCGCCACCCAAACGGCCATGACAATGGATTCGAGATGTTCGATGAATCCGCCGACGGTGATGTAGCCGGCGGCGGCCATGACCGGATAAGTCAAATGTTGCATCAAGTGGCCGAACATCATCAAAGCGATGATATTGGTGATGACCATGCTGACCATGACGATCAACACCGAAATCACGCTCCAGCGCAAACCGCGTTCCGGATCGGCCAGGTAGGGAAAGAAAAAGGAGACGAGCCAAAATTCACTGAACCAGATCATGGGGGCGACGGCCCCTTTGAGGGAAGGGCCGACGCCATGCTCCATGAAGGGCAGGACGTATTCCGGATGCAGTTCGGGCAGCAACAGGAGAAAGATGATGACGAGCAAAAGCGTGACGAGGGGGCCGAAAAGTTCCGCCGTCCGGCCCAACACTTCGATGCCGCCCCGCACCGCGGCCATGCAGACGAACACCATTAAAGCGATGATGATCAAGATGGGCGTGAGGCGCAAAAACGTTCCGACGACAAATTCGCCGTATTCCCGCAGGATGATGGCGGTAATGTGCACAAAATAAAACAGGTATGCAAAACCGAGCAGTTTCCCAAGCACCGGTCCGAGAATCGTTTCGCACTGCTGGATGAACGTCTGTCCCGGATAAAGCCGGTGCAGACGGTAAACCAGTAAAACGGACAAAAAACCGGCGGCGGAAGCCCAGATGGGTGAGAGCCACAAATCTTGTGCCGCTTGTTTGCCGGTGATGCGGGGCAGGAGCAAGATGGCGGTGGAAAAAATCGTCGGATACATCAAGACGGCCATTTGAAAGGCGGAGATTTTTCCTTTTTCGATCATGCTTTCATCTCCTGTCGGATTCGGCTTACGATTCACCGCCCCGGGCCGGACCCGGCTTTTGTCCGGGGGACTGCCGGCGGGCGTTGGCATCGCCGGTCAGGCGGGGGCGGGTGTTCCACATCCAAGTCGGCGAGCGCACGAGGACGTCTTTCATGTCGGACTGTACGGTCGGGCCCAAGGGGCTCATATACGGCACGCCGAAGGAACGCAATGTGGCCAGATGGACCACGATGAAGATCAGTCCCAGCATAATGCCCAGGATGCCGATGATGCCGGCCAGCAGCATCATGGGAAAGCGCAAGAGCCGGAGGGCGATGGAGATGTTGTAGCGGGGGATGGTGAAGGACGCGATGCCGGTGATGGCGACGATGAGCACCATGGACGGCGAGACAAGACCGGCGGCGACGGCGGCGTCGCCGATGACGAGGGCGCCGACGATGCTGACCGCCTGCCCGATCTGCTTCGGCAGCCGGACCCCGGCTTCGCGCAACGCTTCAAACATCACTTCCATCAACAGCGCTTCCATGAGGGCCGGAAACGGCACCTGATCGCGGGACGCGGCGATGCGGATGAGCAAATTGGTCGGAATCATTTCCTGGTGATACGTCATAATCGCCACATACAGCGAAGGCAGGATGAGGGACAAGCTGAAAAAAAAGTATCGCAACCAGCGGATGGCCGTGCCGACCCAATAGCGGCTGTAGTAATCGTCCGGCGATTGCAGGAGGGAAAAAAGGGTCGTGGGCACGACCAAAGCCTGGGGCGATCCGTCGACGAGAATGGCCGCTTTTCCCTCCAACAAATTGGCGCAGACGACATCGGGGCGTTCGGTCACCAGCGTCAAGGGAAAAGGCGTGAAGGGATTGTCTTCGATCAATTCTTCGATGTACCCCGCGTCGATAATGCCGTCGATGTCGATGCGCCGCAGGCGATTCTCGATTTCTTCCAACAGTGTCGGGTCCGCCACATTTTCCACATAGGCCACCACCACATTGGTGTTGGTCCGGCGCCCCAGCTGGTAGAGCCGCATTTTCAGCTGGTGGCTTTTGATGCGTTGCCGCAAAATGGCGGTGTTGACTTCCAACGATTCGATAAAGGCGTCCCGCGGCCCGCGAAGGTTGGATTCGGACGGCGGTTCCTCGATGGCCCGCTTTTCGTGCATGCGCAAATTGAAGGAAAGGGCCGACGTTTCACCGTCGAGCAAAAGGACCGTCTGGCCGGACAAGATTTCGTGGGTCGCTTCGGTCGGCGTCTTGATTTCTTTGACGTCCGCCACGGGAATTTTTTTTCCCACCAGGTCCAATAGCCCGCCGTTCTCGCTCCCGCCGTCATCGGTTGAAAGCTCCATCAAGGGGGCGAGAAGGTTTTTGTTGACTTCTTCGATGGACACCAGACCGTTGAAGAAAATAAGAACGGCCTCCTGCTGTTGGCGAATGCGAAAGAAGCGGAACGTGACGTCAAAGCAATCGTTGAAATTGGCGCGCAACAGATCGACGTTTTTTTCCAGCCGGGCGGACAGGTTGTCCCCGCCATCGGCCGTCCCTTGCGAATTTCGTTTCGCTTTGCGCAGCGGTGTCCGTTTTTTGATCACCCGTCATCCCCCTGTCCAATACGCTCTTTTCCAGTTTGTACAGCGTGAGGGAAAAAATTCATCGGCGGTTTCCAGAGATTAGCTTACAGAATCGGCCCGTTTGCGGTATAATGAAGGACTGTACAGTTGGTGTTACAGTTGGTGTCACAAAGCAATTCCGGATCGCTGTTGACGGATCGTTGATACATAAGACCAGGGAATTTCCAAAGAAGGGAGTCCACATTTCAATGGCATTTGCAAGGGACATGGGGATCGACTTGGGGACGGCCAATACGTTGGTTTACGTGAAAGGCAAAGGAGTCGTGTTGCGGGAGCCGTCGGTCGTCGCCTTGCGCACCGACACCAACACGATCGAAGCGGTAGGGGAAGCGGCGAAAAAAATGATCGGCCGCACACCGGGCAACATTGTGGCGGTCCGGCCGATGAAAGACGGCGTTATTGCCGATTTCGAGACGACGGAAACGATGTTGCGTTATTTCATACAAGAAGCGCAAAAGTCCAACAACCGCTTTTTCAAACGCAAACCGTTCGTCATGGTTTGCGTCCCGTCGGGCATCACGTCGGTGGAAAAGCGGGCGGTGGAGGACGCCACCCGCAACGCCGGAGCGCGGGAGGCGTTCACCATTGAAGAACCGTTTGCCGCGGCCATCGGCGCCGGCTTGCCGGTATGGGAGCCGACCGGCAGCATGGTGGTGGACATCGGCGGCGGGACGACGGAAGTGGCCGTCATCTCCTTGGGCGGCATCGTCACGTGCCGTTCCATTCGCGTGGCCGGCGACGAAATGGACGAAGCCATCATCCAGTACATCAAACGGCAGTATAATCTGCTCATCGGTGAGCGGACAGCGGAAATCCTAAAGCAAGATATCGGTTCGGCCATTCTTCCCGAGGAAAATTTAAGCAGCGAAATTCGCGGCCGGGATTTGGTGACCGGCTTGCCGAAGACGATTACGATTACGAGCCGGGAAGTGTGCGAGGCGTTGACGGAACCGACCACCGCCATCGTCGAAGCGGTGAAAGTGACATTGGAGAAAACGCCGCCGGAGCTGGCCGCCGACATCATGGATCGGGGCATCGTTTTGACGGGCGGCGGGGCGCTGTTGCGCAATCTGGACCGGCTGATTTCCCAGGAGACGGGCATGCCGGTGTTGGTGGCGGAAAATCCTTTGGACTGCGTCGCCATCGGTACCGGCAAGGCGTTGGAGAACTTGCATTTGTTCAAATCCCGCGGTCGCGTGTTGAACTTGTGACGTATAAGTAGGTGTTCGGGTTGTCGAAAATCGGCAGGACCTTGATCTTGTTTTTATTGGGGATCATTTTGGCCGCCGGATTGATTGGACTGACGGCCGAAACCCGGACGACGCTCAGTTGGCCGGAAAGTTTGTTGAAAGATGTTGTGACATGGATGCAAGCGCAGTTGAACAAGCCCGCTCGCGCCGTAGCGGGCTTGTTTCAGGATATGAGCGGCATGTTCCGGTTGTATGAAGAAAACAAGGTGTTGAAGGAACGGCTGGAACGGTATGCCCAATTGGCGGCGGAAAACGAAGAACTGCGGGCGCAAAACGAACGCTTGAAGGCGATGCTCGATTACAGCCAGGAAAATGACGCCTATCAATTGAAATTGGCGCGGGTTGTGGCCCGGGATCCCGATCGCTGGATGAACAGCATCATCGTCATCAATCTCGGGGAGAGGGACGGCATCCGGGCGAACATGCCGGTCATTACGCCAGGGGGCGTCATCGGCAAAGTGGTGCAGGTGAGCCGCCATTCCGCCAACGTGCAACTGATTACCGACGTGGAAGGGGGCAGCCGGGTTTCGGCCGTCGTGCAAAGCCCCACCCGCCCGGTGGGAATCATTGACGGTTACGATCCGCAGCAAGGGGTGCTCGTGTTGTCGAAAGTGCCGCTGGATGAGCCCATCGAACCGGGCCAGCGGGTCGTCACGTCCGGCTTCGGCGGCATATTTCCGCCGGGATTGCTGATCGGCACCATTGAATCGGTTGGCATTGGCGAGTACGGGTTGTCGTTGCAGGCCAAGGTGCGGCCGGCGGCCGACCTGGTTCATTTGGACGAAGTGTTCGTCGTGGTAGGCGGGAACGAATCATGATAACCATCAATACTCGAAACGTGCAAATTCAGCTCGTCTACCTCGCCTGGCTGTTGTTGGCGATATTGTTGGACAGTACAGTGCTGCCGTGGTTTTCCCCCGATGTATGGGGCTTTCCGTGGATGATCGCGCCCCATTTGACGCTGGTGGTGACAATTTGGTGGGCGGTCCAATACGGGACCGTTCCGGGGCTTGTGGCGGGCGTGGCGGTGGGACTGTTCAAAGATTTTCTGTATGGTGTCATGTTGGGCCCATCGGCGGCGACCTTCGGACTGGTCGGCTGGATGGCCGGCGCCTTTACCCGCTGGATTCATCCGGGCATGGCGGTCTTCTTAATGATGACCGTGGTAGGCGATCTGGTGTACCAGGCCGTCCTTTTGGCGGTGTACCGTCTTTTTGCGCCGGCGCCGTTGGCGTGGGATTGGCTGGTGTTGTATCGGATGTTGCCGACGTTGTCGGCCAATGTCCTTTTTGCCATGGCGTTCTATCCCATGTTACGCCGGTCGCTGCGCTGGGTGCAAAACGGCGAGGGAGGACGAGGCGGATGAAGCCCGCAGAGCAAGAAAAACAATTGCCCGAACCGAAAGAAGACAAGCAGCTGGCCCGGCGCCTCATGCTGCTTTTCTTTGTCATTTTCGTCATTTTTGCCGTGTTGGTGCTGCGGCTGGCCTACGTGCAACTGGTGGAAGGCGAGACGTACGCCATGTTGTCGGAGAACAACCAGTTGAAGCGCCTTCCGATCACCGCTCCCCGGGGACGCATTTTGGATGCGTCCGGGGACGTGTTGGTGGACAATCAGACGGTGTATACGGTGACGTTCCAACCTCTTGAAAGAACGAACAAGGGCGGCCAAGACGTCGAGGGCATCGCCCGGCATTTGGCCAAGGTGCTGGAGATGGATCTGGAAGAAGTGCTGGAAGCGATGGACGTCGGGCCGCAGCAGCGCATGTCCAGCTATATTCCGCGGCGGATAAAATCGGGCATCACCCCGGAAGTGATGGCGTATTTGGAGGAGCACCGCAGCGAGTTGCCCGGTGTGGACATCGTGACCGAACCGATGCGCAAATATGTCTACGGCTCGTTTTTCAGCCATGTGTTGGGGTATACCCGGCCGGTGCCGGCGGCCGAGAAAGACAAATATTTGGCCAAGGGCTACCGGGCCGACGACCGGGTGGGCGTTTTCGGTTTGGAACAGCAGTACGAAGAAGTGCTCAAAGGTATTGACGGTTACATGGAAGTCATGGTCAACTCGCTTTACGAACGGGTCGGCACGCAAAACGTCGTTCCTCCCGTGCGGGGACACGATATCGTGCTCACCGTGGAGCGGGATTTTCAGGCGAAAGTGGAGCAAATTTTGCAGGAAACCGTGGATCGTCTCGCCAAAGAAGGCGTAAAGCAGGCCTCGGCGGTCGTGCTCGATCCGAAGACCGGGGCCGTCAAGGCCATGGCCAACATCCCGACGTTTGACCCGAACCTTTTCAACGGCAAACTGACGCCGGAAGTGTACGCCAAAGAAATTCAGGGCCGGGAACAAAATATTGCCATCAGCGGCAGTTACACCCCCGGTTCGGTCGTCAAGCCGGCCACCGTCCTCATGGGAATGCACGAAGGCGTCATCACACCGACAACCCGTTTGCCTTCCGGCGTCATCCATATCGGCGGCGGGCGGACGGTGCGGGACGGAGGACGGGTTTCGGGCAACATTACCGCCAAAGTGGCCCTACAGCGTTCGTCCAACGTGTTTATGGTCGGTGTCGGAGAGCGTATCGTCAGCAAATATCCCGGATCATATACAGAGATGTTTGCGCACTTTGACAAATATTATCAAATGTTCGGCCTCGGACAAAAAACCGGGATCGACTTGCCCAATGAGTCCATCGGGCTGAGGGGTCGCGATACGTATTACGGGAATTTGCTCTACATGACTTTCGGGCAGTACCACAATTACACGCCCATCCAGTTGGCCCAGTACGTGGCCACCATCGCCAACGGCGGATACCGGATGCAGCCCTACTTGGTGCAGGAAATTCGCGTCGGTACCGACCGGCCCGGCGAACTGGGGGAAGTGATCTGGCGCAAGACCCCGAAAGTGCTCAATCGCCTGCCCATGAATCCGGCCTACATTAAGGACGTTCAGGAAGGCATGCGGCTTGTGGCTTCCCCCGGGGGGACCGGTTATTACGTCTATCAGGGATTGCCGTTTCAAGTGGCGGCCAAGACCGGGACGGCCCAAACCGGAGCCGGCGACAATTCCCTCATCATCGGTTACGCTCCTTACAACGATCCGGAAATCGCCTTCGTTGTCGTCATTCCCAAAGGCGGCGCCGGATCGGCGGTCAGCGGCCCCGTTTCCCGCAAAATTATCGAAGCGTACTTTGGCTTGGACAAAGAGGAAGACGCGGCGGAACAACCGTAATCGGTCCGGCCGAAAGGACCGGGGGCAGGAATTTTTCGGGAATCCGGCGAAGTGTTTACGAGAATGCGCTTTTTTCGGGGTGGTGGCGTTGGGAGAGCAGCGGAACAATGTGCTGATCAAAGGAACGAAAGACGGCTTGGTGTTTGTCTTGGCGGAGGACGGGGATTTTGCGGAAATATTGGAAGAACTGGCCTTTAAGTTACAAGAAGCCCATGATCAGTTTTTTCACGGTCCCGCGACGGACGTCACCATACAAACCGGCAACCGGAGCTTGACCGTCGAGCAAGAGGCGGCGTTGCGGGCCGTGTTCGACGGCCGCCAAAATTTAGTCGTTCGCCGCATCGAATCGGCCGCCCCGGCCTCACCCCAGCGCCGCCAACAACCGCAAATTCGCGTCGTCAGCGGAACGGTCCGTTCCGGTCAAGTGTGGACCTTTGACGAAGACGTGTTGTTATTGGGCGACGTCAACCCCGGCGGCCTTTTGCAATCGGCCGGCGACGTTTTCATTCTTGGGGCGTTGCGCGGAATCGCCCATGCCGGTTGCCGGGGAGACCGGGATCGGATCATTGCCGCTTCGCTGTTCGTCCCGACGCAATTGCGCATCGCCGATCAATTGAGCCGGCCGCCGGAGGGATGGGAGCGGGCCGATTGGGCGATGCAATTTGCGTATTTGGAAGACGAACAAATTTTTATCGAGCAAATTCACCAGTTATCCCGGATTCGGCCGGAGGTGGGCCTCTATTTTCTAAAGGAAGGGGAACGTGCCAATGGGTGAAGCGATCGTCATCACTTCCGGGAAAGGCGGTGTCGGGAAGACGACGGCGACGGCCAACTTGGGAACGGCATTGGCCTTGGCCGGAAAAAAAGTGTGTTTGATCGACACCGACATCGGTTTGCGCAATTTGGACGTCATTCTCGGGTTGGAAAACCGTATCGTGTACGACTTGTTGGACGTGGCGGAAGGTGAGTGCCGTTTGCAGCAGGCGCTGGTGAAAGACAAGCGGTTTGAGGCCCTGTACTTGTTGCCTGCGGCGCAGACGAAAGACAAGACCGCCATCAATCCGGCCCAACTGAAGTCCATCGTGGACGAGTTGAAAGGCGACTTTGACTACGTCTTGATCGACTGTCCGGCCGGGATTGAACACGGTTTTTGGACGGCGGTGGAAGGGGCCGATCACGCCATTGTCATCACGGTGCCGGAAGTGGCCGCCGTTCGGGACGCCGACCGGGTCGTGGGACTGTTGGAGGCGCAAAAGAAAATTTTCCCCCGCCTGATTGTCAACCGTTACCGGCAAAAAATGGCCCGACAAGGCGATACGATGGATTTGGAAGAAATCGTCCAGGTGTTGTCCATTGAATTGTTGGGCGTCATTCCCGATGATGAAATGGTCATCAAATCGTCCCATCACGGCGAACCGACGGTCATGAATCCGCAGGCGAAGGCGGCCATCGCGTTTCGCAATATCAGCCGCCGGATCTTGGGCGAAAGCGTACCGTTGATGAAATTTGAAGAAGAACCGGGGTTTTTCCAACGGGTCCGGCAGCTGTTCCGCCGCCGGTAATGTTTGGCGAGCAAGGAGAAAGGGGCGCAAGGCGTGCGGCAGCAACTGCGATATTTCAAAGAACTGGATCTTTATATTATCTTTATTGTCCTCGGCTTGGCGTTTTTTAGCTATATCGGCATCGCCGGCGCGGCTCCCGAGGCCGATTACGCAAAAAAGCAAATGATCTGGTACGGCATCGGCTTTTGCGTCATGGCGCTGATGCTGTTTATCGATTACAGCTTTTTTCGCTTCGTGGCACCGGTCGGTTATATCGTCGGTTTGCTGCTGCTGGCCGGGCTTCACGTTTTCGGCCATGCGAGCAAAGGGGCGCTGTCCTGGTATAAGCTTCCCGGCGGCGTCCAGTTTCAGCCGGCGGAAATGATGAAGATTTTTTTCATCCTCATGCTGGCTTGGTATTTCAGCATGCGGGAAGAAAAAGGGAAAAGTTTGGACCGCTTGTACAATTTGGCGATTCCCTTCTTGTTGCTGGCCGTGCCGTTGGTTCTCATCTTGCGCCAGCCCGATTTGGGAACGGCCCTTGTTTTGCTTTCGATTACCGCCTTTATCTTGATGGCTGCCAAAATCCGCTGGCAGCATGTTTTGCTTTTGTTGCTGCTTTTGGCCGTCTTGGCCGCTTCGTTGGCCGGCATCTATTATTGGAACCAGGAATTGTTTTTCGAGATCATCAAACCGCACCAGTGGAATCGGCTCATCTCGTTTATCAACCCCGAAGCCGTTTCCGCCGACTTGCGCTATCAGATGGAACAGTCGTTGATCGCCGTCGGCTCGGGCCAACTGATGGGGAAAGGGCTTTTCCAAGGCACACAAGGGAAATACCAATGGGTGCCGGAAGTCCATTCGGATTTTGTCTTTACTGTCATCGCCGAGGAACACGGCTTTATCGGCGCCAGTTTGCTCCTGTTGTTATATTTCTTCCTGTTGTATCGACTGTTTCTCATTTCCGCCGAGGCGAAAGACACCTTTGGCGTCTATGTCATTATGGGCATCGTCGGAATGTGGATCTTTCACATATTGGAAAATGTCGGCATGACGATTCAATTGATGCCGATTACCGGGATTCCGTTGCCGTTCATCAGTTATGGCGGCAGTTCTTTGTTGACGAATTTTATCGCCCTCGGTTTGGCGTTGAACATCGGCATGCGGCGGAAAAAACTGATGTTTTGACGGGACATATACTTGACGGGACATAAACCGCCTTTTGCACTCATACTAGTGTACTAACGCTTGTCTGGTGGGCAAAAGGTGGGAGAAACCGTGAGATTTCGCAAATCCCTTTCACCGCAACGGTTCCGCGCGGCCGCTCGCCGCCGCCGGCAGCGCATGATGCGGAAGCTGTCGCCATCGCCGGGGCCGTCTGAAGACGCCACCCGCCCGGCATGGGGGGACGGACCGTTCGAAATATGGGAAACCGACGCCTATTCCGCCGGTAGTTGGTACAATGAACCGACCGTGTACGAATCGCCCCGTTCCCACCGGGAAGCCGGGGGGAGGCCCCCGTCCGCTTCCGCCTTGCGCATGCGCAAATGGCTGCTGCAAGGTCTTTTTTCCTTGGCGTTGGTGGCCGCGGTATGGCTCATTGAAACGAGCACCCACCCGCAGATGGCCCCGGTTCAATATTGGGTGGGGGAGGCCTTGAGCCGCGACTTCGATTTTGCCGCCGTCCAAGCTTGGTACGAGCGGCAATTCGGCAACGCGCCGGCCTTTCTGCCCGCTTTCGCCGTCAACTGGTTCGGGCAAGGAAGTCATGATGCCGAAGAATGGCAGCCGTTGGTCGGGCGGGTGGTAAAGCCCTTTTCGCCCCAACATCAAGGCATTCGCTTGTCGGCCGCGGGAGAAGGTGAGATTTACGCCGTCGGGACCGGTTGGGTGGTGGATGTCGGCGAGCGGCCGGGCTTGGGGATGACGGTAGTTGTCCAACATCCCCGGGGAAATCAGACGTGGTACGCCGACTTGGCCGCCGTTTACGTCACCGTGGACGATTGGGTTTACGCCGGCGAAGCCATCGGCCGGGCCGGTTCCGACGGCGAGTGGTTTTTGGCTTTGCGCCGGCAGGACCGGTTTGTCGGGCCGGCGGCCGTGCTGCCGCTGGTCCAATAGCGTGGGAGAGCCATGATCCGAACCTTTGCGAAATGGCAGTGGCGGCGGTGGGCCGTGCATGGCCGGGCCGGCAGCGGCAAATTGGACGGCGGCAAAATGCCGGCACTCGTTTTGGGCGGGATTCGTTGCCGGGTCCACTTGCTTTTTTGGCTTGTTTTGTTCGGTTCGGTGGCCACAGGGCGCTTCCTTGAAATGATGACGTTGTTCGGCATTGTGATCATTCATGAATGGGGCCATGTTTCCATGGCCAGAAGTTTCGGCTGGCAAGTCCGGGAAGTGGAGCTGTTGCCCTTCGGCGGAGTGGCGCGGTTCGATCACGTGACGGAATCTTGGCGCCAGGAAATGTGTGTCATTTTAGCCGGGCCGTTGACGAATGTGGCGATGATTCCTTTTTCCTACGGGCTGGGTCTGATCGGCTGGTGGCCGCCGGTCTGGGTTGAATATTTTATTGTGGCCAATAGCCTGATCGCCGGATTCAATCTGCTCCCCTTTCCGCCGTTGGACGGAGGAAGGTTATTGCAATTGTTGACGGCCCGCTTTGTCCCGTATGTGCAGACGCTGCGGCAAGGCGTATTGGCCGGCGTGTTGGGGGCGTTCTGTTTGGGCGGGTTTGCCTTGTCGGGCATCTGGGCAGGCACCGTCCACCTCAATTTGTTGCTCATCGCCGTTTTTCTCGTCTTTCACAATGTTTCCGAATGGCGGTTGATTCCGTATCATTTCGTGCGTTTTTTGCTGCGCCGTCATCGGCATCCGGAGACGGCGCGCCGTTTCCGTCCCCTGTTGTTGCCGCTTATCATGCAGTGGACGTTACGGCGGGCGTTGGAGCGGATGCGCCGGGAACGCTATCATCTGTTCGTGGATGAGCGGGGACGCATCGTGCGGGAAGAAGAGTTGTTAAATCATTATTTTGCCGGGCAAGGCTCCCGCCGGCTGCGGGATTTGTTGCTGTAAGGCTTGGCGCGCCGACGACTGGCGCGCCGTTTTTACGTATGGGGATGTTCGCTGATTGATTGGCAATGAGGGCGGTGGTATTATCTGGTTGTGGAATTTTATAACAATCTAATTTTCTGTGAAGGTGTGTGACTAATATGAAAACTTCCCCCGCGAGCGCCGTCGAAGCCTTATCGGCCGACGTTCAACGGATGGTGGACTTGTTACAGATTCATGAGCAAGATTTATTGGCATTGCGACAAATGGAGCCGCTGTTTCGACAAGAAGCGGAATCGGTCGCCAGAAAACATTATGATCGACTGTTGCAATACCCGGATATGCGGGCCTTGATCGAAGCCCACAGTACTGTGGAAAGGATGATGGGAACATTTCAGGAATGGGTCAGGTCTCTTCCCCGCTGGCGCTTGGATTCGGACGACGTTTCGTTGCGCAAGCGCATCGGTTACACCCATGCCCGTATCGCCTTGCCGGCGCCCATGTACATCGGTTCCTTCGCCCGCCTGTTCGAACGGCTCGTTCCGGCCATCGTCCGCCATTACCGGCGCAAGCCGAATCAACTCAGCGCGGCGTTGCTGGCGCTGAATCGCATCGTCTTGTTGGAAACGATGTTGGTGATGCAATCGTACGAGGAAGCGCGGGATCAGACGCAATACTTCCACCATTTGAGCGAATCCTTGGAATCGTTTGTGCAGCATACGAATTTCAGCAGTATTATGGAAAGCATGGAGCAGATGGAAAATCTGGCCGGCGAAGTCAACGCGGCCGTGGCGCAACTCAGTACGGCCATCGAACAAATTGCAAGGACGACAACCCATTTTGCCGAGGAAAGCCGGGAGGCGGTGGGACAAGCCGCCGAAAGCCAAGCGGTCATCGCCAAGGTGCTCGACCGGTTTGAAACCATGGGAAGCATGGTGGACGATGCGGTACAGACGTTGCACCGCCTGGTGGAACAAATGCAGCAGAGCGGCAAAGTGGTGGAGCTGATTCAAGTGATCGCCGAACAAACCAACTTGCTGGCGCTGAACGCCTCCATCGAAGCGGCCCGGGCCGGGGAACACGGGCGGGGCTTCGCCGTTGTGGCCGAGGAAGTGCGGAGACTGGCGGAACAAACCAAAGGTTCGATCCAAGAAGTGGAACAAATCATTCGTCAATTGATGCGGGAGTTGAACGAATTTACCGGCCGCTTCCAAAATATGAACGGCCGGGTAAACCGTTGGTTGAGGGAGACGCAAGGTGCCAGCGAAGGACTGGAGAATCTGGTCGCCGTCTTGAAGCAGGCGGATGAAGCGATGCATCACACGAGTGCCGTCACCGAAGAACAGGCGCAAGCCACCGACTCCATCGCCGAGCGGATGGAACAAGTGGTGCAGGTCGTTCAACGTACCCGGGAGACGACGGTGGCCTTGGGCAAAAACGTGTATGAAACAAGCTTGAAGATGGACGAGTTGCGCAACCGGGAAGCGGAAAAGACGGTTCGCCTGAATCGTCACGATTTATTGCGGAAAATGAAAACCGATCACATGCTTTGGAAATGGTGGGTGTACAACGCCTTGATGGGGTTTCACCCGTTGGCGCGAGAGGAGGTAATGGACGAGAAGGGCTGCCGCCTGGGGCAATGGTTGTACAGTGACGCGATGGAGTCGGAACGGCAAACGCCGTTCTTCCGGGAATTGGAGGAGGCCCACAAAGCGGTGCATCAGACGGCGGCGTCGGCCATGGAGGCCGCCGAAAACGGCCAGTGGGAAACGGGCAATCGACTGCTGGGCGAGTTGGAGGTCCATGCGCGGCAGGTTGTGGATCTGCTGGACGAATTGGACCGGCAATGGGCGAAGCAATAAAGGAGTGGAAATCGATGCAACAACAGTGGAATTGGCTGAACCAATTGATGATGCGCCATTATTCCGTCCGCAAGTACAAGGACGAACCGATACCGCAGGAAACTTTGCATCAAATGATCCGGGCGGCTCAGCACGCATCTTCTTCCAACTTTTTGCAGACGTATTCCATTGTGCACATTACCGATGAAAAACTCAAAGAGGAAATGGCTACCTTGAGCAAAAATCCGCAGCAAATTTTGACCGCGCCGGTTTTTTTGCTGTTTTGCGCCGATTTGAAGCGGTTGGAATACGCTTGCCAAAAACACGGGACCCAGGTTCGCCACGACACGGTGGAAAGTTTGTTGGTGGCGGTGGTCGACACGGCGCTGGTGGCGCAAAATTTCGCCTTGGCCGCCGAATCCATGGGGTACGGCATTTGCTACATAGGAGGTGTGCGCAACAATCCGGAGGAAATCGGCCGCCTGGTGAATTTGCCGGATAAGACGTTTCCGCTGTTCGGCATGACCGTCGGCGTTCCCGATGAAAAGCACGAGGTCAAACCTCGCCTCATGTTGGAAGCGGTGTTGCACGAAAACCGTTACGACGAAAGCAAATATCCGGAACTGTTGGCACGTTACGACGAAGAAATGGCCCGGTATTACGCCCAACGTTCGGCCAACCGGAAACAGACGAACTGGACCGAGTCGGTGGCGGCCTATTACAGCAAGGAGCGGCGGCTGCATATGCGGGACTTTTTGGGCGGCCAAGGGTTTTGGTTGCGTTGAAGTACCCTTGGGGTGAATCCCTCGGGGGAGCTTTCTTTTTTTTCGATGTGTGTTATGTTTATCATGAGAAGGTGAGGGCGATGTATGACGTAATGATTATCGGCGGCGGCATCGTCGGACTGGCCACGGCGTTGGCGCTTTCCGAGCGTTTCCCCTATCTGAAAGTTCTGATCATCGAAAAAGAAAATGACGTCGGCGTTCACCAAACCGGCCACAACAGCGGCGTCATCCATTCCGGGATTTATTACAAACCCGGCAGCTTGAAAGCGCGCTTGGCCAAAGAAGGCAACGAAGCCATGTTCCGATTTTGCCGGGAATACGGGATTCCCGTCGAACGGTGCGGAAAAGTGATTGTCGCAACAGAAGAAAAGGAATTTCCCATGTTGCAGGAACTGTATGAACGGGGCAGCAAAAACGGCCTTCCCATTGAAATGTTGGATCGGGAAGGCTTGAAGAAGGTCGAACCGCACGTCAGGGGTCTTCGCGCCATTCATGTCAAAAGCGTCGGCATTGTCGACTTTGCCCAGGTGTGCCGAATGATGGCCCGCCTCCTGCAAGAACGGGGAGTGGAGTTGGCGTTGGGAGAGCCGGTTTGCGGCATGGAGGCGAAAAACGGGGAATGGGTAGTGTTTGCCGGGAAAAACGAATACCGTTCCCGTTTTTTGATCAATTGCGCCGGCCTGTTCAGCGATCGGGTGGCGAAGTTGGCCGGTTTGAAAGCTTCAGTGCAAATTGTGCCGTTTCGCGGGGAGTTTTACGAATTGCGGCCGGTCAGGAAACATCTCGTGAAAAATTTGATTTATCCTGTTCCGGACATTAACCTGCCTTTTTTGGGCGTCCATTTTACGCGCATGATGAGCGGCAAAGTGAAAGTCGGTCCCAATGCCGTTCTCGGATTGAAAAGGGAAGCGTATGCGAAGTTTGGCGTAAGCGTGAAGGACGTTGCGGAAATCGTCGCGTTTCCGGGTTTTTGGAAATTGACCGGCCGTTACTGGAAGACCGGAATTCATGAGTATGTGCGTTCTTTTGTGAAATCCGTATTTTTACGAGACGTCCAACGGTTTTTCCCGGAAGTGCGGAAGGAAGATTTGATTCCTGCCACGGCCGGCGTTCGGGCCCAGGCTTTAAGCATGGATGGGAAGCTGGTCGACGATTTTTTCATTAAAACGCAAGCCAACAGCGTTCACGTCTTAAATGCTCCGTCTCCGGCGGCGACGGCTTCGTTGCTCATCGGCCGGACGATTGCCGACCATCTCGACAAATCTTTGGTGTTGAAGCGTTGAGACGGATGTGATATAATCTTTCCGTCGTGCCTCAATGGTACTGTAACCGCACGGAGCAGGTCGGGTAAGTCAGCTGCCGCTGCGCCTGCTACGGCGAGTCTGAGTGTCGAGGAGGATGAACATGTACGCCATCATTGAGACCGGCGGGAAGCAATATAAGGTCAAAGAAGGCGACACCATCTATATCGAGAAGCTCCCGCAGGCGGAAGGCGAAAAGGTGACGTTCGATCGGGTGTTGTTGTTGCAGAAAGAGAACGGTGTCGTTGTCGGAACGCCGTTTGTCCACGGCGTGACCGTGACCGGCGTCGTCGATCGGCACGGACGGGGCAAAAAGATCGTCGTGTTCAAGTATAAGCCGAAAAAGAACTACAAGAAGAAACAAGGTCACCGTCAACCGTACACGAAAGTCACGATTGAAAAAATAAACGTTTGAACTATGATTCGTGTGTTTGTGGAACGGAACGAGAGCGGCCGTATCCAGTCGGTGCAAATCGACGGCCATGCCGGTTATGCGGAAGCGGGGCGGGACATTGTCTGCGCGGCGGTTTCCGCCATTTCCATCGGCATGGTCAACGCGGTGGAGGCAGTCTTGGGCGTCCAATTGCCGACGGAAGTGAAGGACGACGGTTTTCTCCGCTGCCGGATGCCGACGTTGGCCGACGAACAGCTGCAGGAAAAGGTGCAGTTGTTGCTTGAAGCCATGGTGGCCGCTTTGCGTTCGGTGGAAGCCGAATATGGCCGATATGTGCAAGTGACGGACGGGCGATAAGCCAACACGGTTTGGCAGAGCGTAGGTGCGCACACGTACAGATTAGGGAGGTGAATGGCGATGTTGAAGATGAACTTGCAATTGTTTGCCTCGAAAAAAGGGGTCGGAAGCACGAAAAACGGCCGGGACAGCATTGCCAAACGGCTCGGAGTCAAGCGCCATGACGGGCAGTTCGTGCGCGCGGGCAACATTTTGGTGCGGCAACGGGGAACGAAAATCCATCCCGGTTTCAACGTCGGCATCGGCGGCGACGACACCTTGTTCGCGAAAGTCGACGGCATTGTCAAATTTGAACGGCTTGGCCGCGACCGGAAAAAAGTCAGCGTTTATCCAGTTGCCAAAGAGGCCGCGGCGGCCGAAGCCTAAACCGAATACGTCAAAGAAACCAAAGGCGCCGGTTGGGCGCTTTTGGTTTTTTTGTTATACTTCTGCTAGTTGGCTGTATCATTTTTCATGCATGGGTCAGGATTTTTGGCGGAAAAAGTGTTCCTCGAATGGGGAGGAGATGAATGAACAGTGGCCGCGAACCGACACCACAGACAGGGGAAGCGGGCGGAAGCTGACGAGGAAGAAATTTACCGGCGTTGGCTGTCGAGCCTCCGGGGGTTACGGCACGATTTTTTGAACGACATCCAAGTGCTGGCCAGTTATTTTCAATTGCAAAAAATGGACGAAGGCCGGCGATATTTGGAACAGTTGCACCAGCGTCTGCAACAGGAAAGCTTGTTGATCCAGCTGGACTATGCGCCGCTGGTCGTTTTCTTAATGACGTTCAATTACCAACAAGACATCCTGCGGCTGGAAGTGGAAATGGAACAGCCGGTGACGTTGAACGGCTTGATCATCAGCCCGCGGGAATTTTATCAAGCGATCAAACAGTGGCTGGATATTTATTGCCGATATGCGGCATGCTCGAAACAAGACGCCGTTTCGGCGGCGAATCCGGTCGACAACCACTTGTTGCTGGGGATGCGGCCGCGGGAGTGCGGCTTGGAAGTGACCTTTGACTATATCGGACATTGGAGCGCCGATTCGGCGACGGCGGACGTTCAACGTTGCATCGGAGACATGTCGCGGCAGGGCATCCGTTGTTCCATTGATGTACACACGAATCAAGAATCGGTGATGAGAATGACGGTCCCGTTTCACCGGTAGAAAGGGGGTCGGGATGTTGTTTGTCGATACCGCCAAAATATACGTCAAAGCCGGTGACGGAGGGAACGGCGCCATTGCCTTTCGCCGGGAAAAATACGTGCCGCGCGGGGGGCCGGCCGGCGGCGACGGCGGCCGGGGCGGCGACGTCGTTTTCGTGGCCGACGAGGGCTTGCGGACGTTGATGGATTTTCGTTACCAACGCCATTTCAAAGCCAAGCGGGGTGAGAACGGGCGCAACAAAAACCAGCATGGCGCCGACGCCGAAGATTTGCTCGTCCGCGTACCCGTCGGAACATTGATTTATGACGAGCAGACGGGACGCCTGCTGGCCGACATGACCGAGCATGGGCAACGGGTCGTGGTGGCCAAGGGCGGCCGGGGCGGCCGGGGGAACAGCCGTTTCGCCACCACCAAGAATCCGGCTCCGTACATTTCCGAAAACGGCGAACCGGGAGAAGAGCGGTGGCTGTTGTTGGAGTTGAAACTGTTGGCCGATGTCGGCTTGATTGGCTTTCCCAGCGTCGGCAAGTCGACGTTGCTCGCCTCGGTTTCGGCAGCCCGGCCGAAAATTGCCGATTATCACTTTACGACGTTGTCGCCCAATCTCGGCGTCGTGGATTTGGGTGACGGCCGCAGTTTCGTCCTGGCCGATTTGCCGGGACTCATTGAAGGGGCGCATCAAGGAGTGGGTTTGGGCCACGAGTTTTTGCGCCACGCCGAACGGACCCGGTGTCTCATCCATGTCATCGACATGGCGGCCACCGAAGGGCGGGATCCGGTGGAAGATTACCATCTCATCAATAAAGAGTTGGCATTGTACAGTCCCGCTTTGGCCCGGCGGCCGCAAGTGGTGGCCGCCAACAAGATGGACGTGCCTGCGGCGGCCGAGCATCTCGACCGCTTCCGCTGGGAGGTGCCCGATGTCCCTATTTTTCCCATTTCAGCCGCTACCGGCGAAGGAGTTCGGGCGTTGATGTCGGCGGTGGCCGAAATGTTGCTTCGCTTGCCGGAGCCGGAACCGTTTGTCCCGACGGAAGCGGAGCTGTTTGCGCCGGAAGAGGAAGCGCCTTTTGCGGTGCGCAAGGAAAACGGAATTTTTGTCGTCAGCGGGCAACAGGTGGAAAAGCTGGTGAAAATGACCAATTTCCAACATCACGACAGCGTTCTCCGCTTTGCCCGCATCATCCGCAAAATGGGTATCGAAGAGGCCCTCTTGGAACAGGGCGTCGAAGAAGGGGATACGGTGCAAATCGGCGACCGGCAATTTGAGTTCACCCGGGGATTCGGCGGGGAGTAAGAAAAGAGAGAAAAAGAACGGCAGGGGGTTCAGCGAACATTCAACCGGAGGGAGAAGAGGAAGATGGCATTTTCCATTGCGTTGACCGGACAAGTGGCAGTGGTGACCGGAGGCAGCACGGGTATCGGCCGGGCGACGGTCGTTGCCCTGGCGGAAGCGGGGGCCGATGTGGCGTTTACGTATCACGCCTCGCCGGAAGCGGCGGCAGAGACGCTGGCCCAGGCCCAAAAATACGGCACGAAGGTGCGGGCGTTCCGCTGCGACGTGACGCAAAACGGGCAAGTGGCGGCGCTGAGGGAGGACGTGCTGGCCGAGTTTGGCCGTGTGGACGTATTGGTCAACAACGCCGGCGCGGCCATTCGCCGGGCGTCATTTCTTGAGGCCGACGAGGATCTTTGGGAACAGACGTTCCAGTTGAACGTCATGGGCATTGTCCGTTGTTCGCAGGCCTTTGTGCCGTCCATGTTGGAACGCCGGTACGGCCGCATCATCAACATTTCATCCATCGCGCCGGTGACGGGCGGGAAAAATTCGGTGCATTACGCCGCCATGAAAGGGGCGGTCAATGCGTTGACCATCGGCATGACGAAGGAACTGTCGCCGCAAGGCATTACGGTCAACGCCATCGCGCCGGGGTTGATTGACACGCCGTTTCAGGTGAAGACCCCCGGCCACGACTTCGAAAAAGTCGCCCGCGCCAACCCGGTGCGCCGCATCGGTGTGCCGGAAGACATCGCCCCCATGGTCGTTTTCTTGGCTTCGGACAAAGCTTCGTTCATTACCGGTGAAATTTACGCCATCGACGGCGGAAATCCGTAATACAGGCGCAGACATGGACGGGTGGACACAAAAAAAGTGCGGCAGGGAAAGGCTCCCTGCCGTTTTTCGAATGTCTTTTACAGCGCCACGACAATGATGCCGAAATAGATGAGCATGGCTACAAGTCCCATGGGCACGCCGATCCGGGCCCATTCTTTGCTGGTGATGCCCAGTTTGTTGGCCGAAATGATGTTGGGAATATTTCCCGGGATGAGCATCCCGCCGCTGATGATGAGGCCCATCAGGAGGGCGATGATGGTGTCTTCGTCCATGGCCGGACTGACTTCGGCGGCGGCCAGCGTGGCGTTGTCCAAAATGGCCGAAATCATGTTGATCCAGTACAATGCGAACGGATGAAGATGAATCAAGTACGTGTCGATGAGGGGCCGGAAACCGGTGCCGAGAAAGACGAGGCCGGCCACGAACAAATATACTTTGACCGCGCGGATGACGATGTCTTTTATCGTTTCATCCTGTGAATTCCGCTCCGACGGTCCGACTGTGGCGGCCGCTTCGGCCGTGGCCGAGGTTTCCGTCAAATGGACGTTGCGGCCGGCGGCCCTTCTCAGCATGATGGCCGCCAAGACGCCGAAAGCCACCACGCCGGGAACGATAAATGTTCCGACAAGGTTCAGCAAATACCAGAACGATTCGTTCAGCTTGCTGACGACGATGGTGGAAAGCGGCTCGCCGATGGGGGTCAACACCGCGCCCAGACCGATGGAAAAACAGGCGATGACGACCAGCAAAATTTCCGATTTCCGGTCCAGTTTCATGGCGCTGACGACGGCCACCAGAACCAAAGACGCGATAATGGCGGTGATGACGCTCGAAATGAGGCCGAGGACAACGACCAAGACGGCGGCGAAAATGTTGACAGGGATGCGCCGGCTGATGGCGGCCACGCCGTTTTCCAGCGGCTGCTGCAGCCACTTGAACAGCAACCCGGCGATGAGGACCGCCAAGGTGATCATGATGGGGTCTTCGGCGGCGTGCAGAATCAGTTCGACGTTCATGACACCGCTGATGAGGCAAGCCAATATGCCCATGACAAAAAGAAACACTTCCAAATTGTGTTCCACCGGTTTGACGAGAAAGGGTAGAAACAGGACAAGCAGCAAAATAACGACCAATCCGGCGATGACCATTTCTTTCCTCCTTTATTCTTTTGCCTGTGAGACCGTTTTCTATTCTCAACAATACTAAATAAATCGGATAAAAAGTCCGATGAAGAAAAAACAAACCATATAAAAGTATATCGAAATTGAAAAGAGGTTGTCTACCAACAGGCCGACTAAAGAACGGTACTTATTGTTAGAATCCGAGAATTATGCTATAATGTCCGCGTTGCAAGTACAGTTGTTTACTCCAGGGGGACGGAAATGGATCAGGAACAATTGGTCTTGGTCAAATGGTCGCTTTTGCCGGAAGTGATGCAGAAGACGCTTGAGGCGAAAAAATTGCTGGAAACGCAGGAAGTCAAGACCGTCAACGAGGCGGTGCAGCGGGTCGGCCTGAGCCGGAGCGCCTTTTACAAATACAAAGACGGATTGTTTCCGGTCAACACAGTGCGGGAAGAGATCGTCACCTTATCCATGTATCTTACCCACCGTTCCGGCGTTTTGTCCGGCGTATTGTCGACGATGGCGGCCTATGGCGGAAACGTCCTGACCATTCACCAGACCATCCCCCTGCAGGGGATTGCCCATGTGGTCATTTCATTGGAAATGACCCGCCCGGAATACACCGTCAGCGATTTGCTGACGGCCATTCGCCGCTTGGACGGCGTCCGCGACGCGCAACTCGTAGGCCGCGGGTGATGAAGGGCAACAGATACGGAGGAGGATTTGGCGTTGGAGAAAACACGGGTAAAAGTAGGATTGATGGGGTTGGGCACCGTCGGTTCCGGCGTGGTGCGGCTCATTGAGAATCATCAGGAAGATTTGGTCAAGCAGACCGGAATGGCGGTGGAAATCGCGAAAATTTTGGTGCGGGACGTCAGCAAACCGCGGTCGGTGAAAGTGCCGCCGGACATTTTGACCGATCGGGCGGAAGATTTGTTGGACGATCCGGAACTGGACGTCATCATTGAAGTCATCGGCGGCATCGATCCGGCCCGGGAGTACGTGCAGCGGGCCATCCGCAACGGCAAGCATGTCGTCACTGCCAACAAAGACTTGCTGTCCACCTGCGGCGCCGAACTGCTGACCGAGGCGGCCCAGCGGGGATGCGATTTGTATTACGAAGCCAGCGTCGGCGGCGGGGTGCCCATACTGCGGGCTTTGGCCGACAGTTTTGCTTCGGATCGGATTACGAAAATGATGGGCATCGTCAACGGCACGACCAATTTCATTTTGACAAAAATGAGCCAGGAAGGCATGGCTTATGCCGACGCATTGAAACAAGCGCAGGAGCTGGGGTTTGCCGAAGCCGATCCGACGGCCGACGTGGAAGGGTTGGACGCGGCGCGGAAACTGGCCATCCTCGGCACCCTCGGTTTTCATATGAATCTCGTCTTCGACGACGTCCGGGTCCGGGGCATCACCGGTGTCACGCCCGAAGATATTGACTTCGCCCGGCAGTTGGGCTATACCATCAAGTTGTTGGGCATTGCCCAAGTCGACGACGGGCTTGTGGAATTGAGCGTGGAACCGACCATGATTCCGTCCGGCCACCCCTTGGCGGCGGTGAACGACGAGTACAACGCCATTTACGTGTACGGCCGGGCGGTGGGCGAGACGATGTTTTACGGTCCCGGCGCCGGCATGTTGCCCACCGCTTCCGCCGTCGTGGCCGACTTGGTGACGGTGGTGAAAAACTTGAAATTGGGCATCAACGGCCGGTTTATTGTCTCTCCGTACCGTCCGAAGCGGCTGAAAAACGACGAGCAGATCGAAATGAAGCTGTTCCTGCGGCTCTTTGCCGAAGACAAGGCCGGGGTGCTTGCCCGTATGACGCAAATCTTGGCCCGGCATGACGTCAGTTTGGAACGCATTTTGCAGCGGCCCTACGGGAAAGGCGTATCGGAAATTGTTCTTGTGACCCACACGGCCCCGAAAAAAGCGCTGGACGCGGTTATCGGTGAACTGGAAAACCTCGAGGTGATCCGGGAAATCCGCAGCCGCTACCGGGTTGAAGGAGGAAATTGAGTTGGCGCATTGGCGTGGAATCATCGAAACGTATGCGGAATTTTTGCCGGTTACTGACAAAACGCCCCGGCTTACCTTGTTCGAAGGCAACACCCCCCTGTATCCGGCAAGGTGTCTGTCGCAAGAGTTGGGCGTCGAGCTGTATCTGAAATTTGAAGGGTTGAACCCGACCGGTTCCTTTAAAGATCGGGGAATGGTCATGGCCGTGGCCAAAGCGGTGGAGGAAGGCAGCACCAGCATCATTTGCGCCTCCACCGGCAACACGTCGGCTTCGGCGGCGGCCTATGCGGCGGTGGCGGGACTGCGCTCCATCGTTGTCATTCCCAACGGCAAAATCGCCATGGGCAAACTGGCCCAGGCTGTCATGTACGGCGCGGACATCGTCGCCATTGACGGCAATTTCGACGAAGCGTTGCGCATCGTGCGGGAAATCGCCGAACACGCCCCCATCACTTTGGTCAATTCGGTCAACCCGTACCGCATCGAAGGACAACAGACGGCGGCATTTGAAGTGTGCGAACAGCTGGGCGAAGCGCCGGACATCCTCGCCATTCCCGTGGGCAACGCCGGCAACATCACGGCCTACTGGAAAGGGTTCAAGGCGTATTACGACGCCGGCAAAGCGAAGCAAAAGCCCATGATGTGGGGCTTTGAAGCGGAAGGGGCGGCGGCCATCGTCAAAGGATACCCAATCGAGCAGCCGGAGACGATTGCCACGGCCATCCGCATCGGCAATCCGGCCAGCTGGGACAAGGCGGTGGCGGCGGCACAGGAGTCGGGCGGGCGTATCGATTACGTCACCGACGACGAAATTTTGGCCGCGTATCGAAAACTTGCCGCCGCCGAGGGTGTTTTTGCCGAGCCGGCTTCGGCGGCGTCGCTGGCCGGCGTGATGAAACGCCATCGGGAAGGGGCGTTGCCGAAAGGCGCCCGGGTCGTCTGCGTGTTGACCGGAAACGGGCTGAAAGATCCGTCCACCGCCCTGGATGTGGTCGGCCAACAGGTGAAGGTGGTTCCGGCCGAATACGAAGCGGTCTTGGGTTTGATTCAAGGTGTGAAAACGCCATGACCGGCGCGGAGATGTGGGTGACGAGCCGGGTTCCGGCCAGCACCGCCAATTTGGGGCCGGGTTTTGATTCGCTGGGCATGGCGTTGCCGCTCTTTACCACCATTCACATGCGCCGCAGCACGGCGATGCGCGTCACGTTTCGCGGGGCCGAGTTGTCCGGCTTGTCGGCCGATGCCGACAATTTGGTGTTCAAGATGTTGCGGGAATTGTTCGCCTTGCGGCAAATGCCGGTGCCGCCGGTGGAAGTGGTGGTGGAGAGCGAAATTCCGCTCACCCGCGGTTTGGGCAGCAGCGCGGCGGCCATTGTCGGGGCGCTGCTGGCGGGCAACGAACTGTTGCGGGAAAGCGGTTCGGCTTTTTCCCGGGACGAACTGTTTCAGCTCGCCACGCGCATCGAAGGACACCCCGACAACGTGGCGGCATCGCTTTACGGCGGTTTTGTCGTCACGGCCTGGGACGGCCAGAAGGCTTACTGTCAAAAGATCCTTCCGCCGCCGACGCTCCATGTGACGGTGGCCGTGCCCGCCTTCCCGCTGCCGACGGAACAGGCCCGGCACGTCTTGCCGGACAAGTACAGCCGCCGGGACGCGGTGTTCAATCTCAGCCATACCGCCTTGCTCGTCGCCGCCATGGCGGCCGGTTCGCTGGAAATGATTCGCCATGCCATGCACGATCGGCTTCATCAGCCGTACCGCACGCCCCTCATTCCCGGCATGGAGGAGATTCTCGCCCGGGGGCACGAGTACGGCGCCTTGGGGTGCGCGTTGAGCGGCGCCGGCCCGTCGGTGCTCGCCTTGAGCGACGGCGAGAAGCCGGAACTGGCCGAGTTTATGCGGCAAGTGTTTTTGGCGCAGGGAATTGCCGTCGACATTTACAGTTTCCGGCCGTGGTTGGACGGCGCGGAAGTGAACCGGGCGGAAGTTTTGGAAAGGAGCATCCGATGAACGGACAACGCATCGCGTTTTTGGGGCCGCAAGGATCGTTTTCCGAGGAGGCGGCCCGTTTTTTCTTCGCGCCCCCGCAGCTTGTCCCGTTTCCCAGCATTCTTGACTGTCTGGAAGCGGTGTGGGAAGGGACGATGGCCGGCGCGGTGGTGCCGATTGAGAACTCCATCGAAGGGTCTGTGAACATGACGTTGGACTGGTTGGCGGAACATCCCGGACTTTCCATCAACGCCGAGCTGACCATGCCCATCCAGCAACAAATCATGGGGACGCGCCCGTGGGACGCGGCACGGGTGGAAAAAATTTTTTCCCACCAACAGGCGGTGGCCCAATGCCGGGAGTTTATTCGCAGGAACTTTCCGGCGGCCGAACTGATTTACATGAGCAGCACGTCGGAAGCGGCCCGCCACGTGAGCCTTCATCCCGACGAGCCGTGGCTGGCCATCGGGACGCGTCTTGCCGCCCAGTTGTACGGGTTGACCGTGTTGCACGAGGCGGCGCAGGACTACCCCGACAACCGGACCAGTTTCGTTGTCGTGGCCCGGGATGCCGGTTTGTTGACGGAATCGCCGGCGGTACACCGGCAAGAAAGTCCGGTGAAAACGAGCCTTGTCGTCTTTTTGCCGGAAGATTATCCCGGCGCCTTGTATCAAGTTTTGGCGGCGTTCGCCTGGCGGAAGCTGAACTTGACCCGCCTCATCTCCCGGCCGACGAAAAAGAAACTGGGTACGTACCACTTTTTCATCGATGTGGAGCAAGAGGCCGACAATGTGCTGATGCAAGGCGTCATTTCCGAAATGCAGGCGTTGGGTTGCGGCGTCGTGGTGCTGGGAAGCTACCCTTGTTTCAAAAAATAGCCCAAATTTGTGAGCAATTCACCCAGGGGCACATACACTATGAGTGAATTTCGCTCATAGGAGGATGTCACGATGAAAATTCACGTTGTCCGCAAGGGCGATACGTTGTATGACATCGCGCAAAAGTATGGCGTCGACCTGGATGTGCTGATCGCCGCCAACCCGCAAATCGACGATCCGGATGTGTTGATGATCGGGCAAAAGATTCGCATCCCGTCAAAAGGCGTCGTTGATGCGCCGGCGCGGCAAGAGGAAGCGAGTGTGGAAGCCGCCGCCGCCAGCGGCGAAGATCTGCCCGCCATGGCTGCCTCCGGCGACGGGGGAGGCGAACGGGGCGGTCACGGCTGGAACGACAATTGGAACCACGATTGGAACAACAACCATTGGAACGGCCACGGCAACGGGGACGACGACGAGATCCGTTATACCGTGCGGCCGGGGGACACCCTTTGGGAAATTGCCCACCGGTTTGGCCTCAGCCTGCAGGAATTGGTGGCCGCCAACCCGCAAATTGAAAATCCCGATTTGATCCGGGTGGGCGACGTCATTCGCATTCCCCGCAAGAAAGCCATGCCGCCGTACTACCCCCCTTACGGACCGGTGGCGCCGTATCCGCCGTATCCGATGCCTTCCCAGCCGGGGTGTTGGTGGGGATTTCAGTGGTCGTTCGTCCCGCCGGCGGGCGAGGGCGGCGCGGACCATTCCGGCCAAGGCCAGCGCGGGCCATGGACGCCTTTTACCGTTTGGGTCCCGTACGAATATAGTTTTCCTTTTTATACCGACATGATGCCGGGAAGTTACGGGCCTTATCCCGTCTCGCCCTTCGCGATGGAAAATTGTCCGAAAAAAATGGCGCGGGGCGAAGGTGAGCAAGAAGAAGAGGCCCGAGCTTGACGGCCGGTCCCTGCCGCGTACCCTGCGGGGCTTTGTTTTCGTTATAGGTTCGTTGTAAACTGAAAAAAGAACCCCGGGGAGTGAGGCCATGGATCGGTTTCAA
>Ga0181858_1000012_pt1 | contig 57756 bp, 58 predicted proteins | sample NewIslPassag4_SG_FD_130749 | JGI IMG/M metagenome (GOLD analysis project Ga0181858, IMG submission 130749) | Feedstock adapted compost microbial communities from Newby Island compost facility, Milpitas, CA, USA - Passage 4_SG | ecosystem: Engineered > Solid waste > Feedstock > Composting ...
GGGTGTAAATCAAAAAGGGCGTGGAGCCGTAACGGATGGCTTCCTCGGCGGCGCTGAGCAGTCCTTTGTTGGCAAAAGAAACGTGGGAGCCGATTTTCAGCATCGATTGTATACACCTCGTTTTCCGCGCTTTTTTTCGAGCGTCTTTTTCAATTCCTATTGATTGTAGCATGTTTTGTTTTCCTGTCGCCATGTTGCCGAGACCGGCGGGAAATCAAGCAGATGTGGAGTTCTACAATTTAGTACGTTCTAAATTTGTTGTAATTTGACGGTTGTAAGATTGAATAGATATTCACTTCGTTGGGTTATATATGCTATAATCGAGACAGTCTGTCGTCAAATCGGAGCATCGGTTGACGCGTCACCAAGCACGTAGGTTTCGACGGGAACAGGGAAAAAGGGCTGAAGCTACAACGAAATATTTTAATTTTCATTTTATAGTTTCCTTGTTTTTCTATAGAAAAGACAATAATGGATAGGAGCAATTGAATGATTGGAGGGATGACCATGCCGCACGCGCTGGAATTGCTCAACCTCGCGCTCTTTATGGCGGTGTTGGGCTTTGCGCTGTATGCCTTTGCCAGCGTCGTTTACGCCCGGTATACGTTCATCAAACTGGGCAAACCGGCCGATTTCAAACATGACGTCGGCCAACGGATCAATTTGGTGCTGGACAACGTGTTTGGCCAGAAAAAATTGTTGAAAGACACGAAAAGCGGCATCATGCACGTCATTTTGTTTTACGGCTTCTTGATCATACAGCTCGGCGCCCTCGAGCTGATCGGACAAGGCTTTGCGCCGGAATGGACCTTGCCGATTCCGGGACACCAGTACTTCACCCTGTTCCAAGAAATCACTGTTTTTCTCGTCATTTTGGCCGTCGCCTATTCTTGGTACCGGCGGTACGGGGAGAAACTGCCCCGCTTGAAGCGGGGATGGCGTTCCGGCTTGGTGATTGTGTTTTTGACCGTGTTGATGTTCTCCGAACTGTTCAGCATCGGCTTCCGGAACTTGTGGTACGGCCATGGGCCCAGCGTCTATGAACCGTTTTCGTCTTTGTTGGCCATGCCCTTTTCGGGGTTGGCGGGAACGACCGCGGCAGCCGTGGGATTTTACTTTTTCTGGTGGATTCATACGTTGACGTTGCTGACGTTCCTCGTTTATGTGCCGCAGTCCAAGCACTTCCACCTCATCGCGGCGCCGGTCAACGTCTACTTGAAACGGTTGGACCCGCCGGCGAAGCTCAAACCCATCGACTTTGAAGACGAAGAAGCCGAGTCCTTTGGGGTCGGCAAAATCGAAGACTTCACGCAAAAACAGTTGCTGGATTTGTACGCCTGTGTGGAATGCGGCCGCTGCACGAGCATGTGTCCGGCCGCCGGCACCGGCAAGATGCTCTCGCCCATGGATTTGATCGTCAAGCTGCGGGATCATCTGACGGAAAAAGGGCAAGCCGTCACGTCCCGGACAGCCTTCATGCCGGGCAACTGGTTCAACCCGGGGACGCCGGTGTTGGTTTCCGGTTCCAACGCCTTGGCCGCCCAAGCAGCCGACGCCGCGCCGGCGGAAGACGGGGCGAAACCGGCCTTTGAATACACCATCCAGCTGGTGGGCGAGGTCATCACCGAGCAGGAGCTGTGGGCCTGCACCACGTGCCGCAACTGTGAAGATCAATGCCCGGTGATGAACGAACACGTGGACAAAATCATCGACATGCGGCGCTATTTGGTGATGACGGAAGGTTCCATGCCGGCCGAGGCCACCCGGGTGTTCCAAAACATCGAGCGGCAAAGCAACCCGTGGGGGCTCAACCGGAACGAACGGGCCAATTGGAAGGACGAACTGGACGAAGAACTTGCGGCGCCGACGGTGAAGGAAAATCCCGACTTTGAATACTTGTTCTTCGTCGGTTCCATGGGCTCCTACGACAAGCGGAGTCAGAAGATCACCCAAGCGTTCATCAAGGTGATGAACAAGGCGGGCATCAATTTCGCCATTCTCGGTAATGAAGAGAAAAACTCCGGCGACACGCCCCGGCGCTTGGGCAACGAGTTCCTCTTCCAACAGTTGGCCATGGAGAACATCGAATTGTTCCAGAAATACGGCGTGAAAAAGATCGTCACCTGCGATCCCCACGCCTACAACACGTTCAAGAATGAATACCCCGATTTCGGTTTGGAAGACGTCGAAGTGTACCACCATACCGAACTGGTGGCCAAGTGGATCGAAGAAGGCCGCATCAAACCGACGAAAGAGTTGAAGGAGCGCATCACGTATCACGACTCGTGTTACTTGGGCCGGTACAACGGCGTTTATGACGCGCCCCGCGTCATCCTGCAATCCATCCCCGGCGTGGAACTGGTGGAGATGAAGCGGCACGGTTCCGACAGCATGTGTTGCGGCGCCGGCGGCGGATTGATGTGGCTGGAAGAGCGGGAAGGGAAACGCATCAACGTGGCCCGTACCGAGCAGGCCTTGGCCGTCAACCCGACCATCATCGGGACGGCGTGTCCGTACTGCATGACGATGTTGTCCGACGGAACCAAGGCGAAAGAAGTGGAAGATCAAGTGCAAACGTTGGATGTAGTGGAAATTTTAGCCAAAGCCCTTTAATCGTTGCGTCCTGCCATTTTGCGCGTCAGAAAGGGCAAAGGCCGCCTGGGACAGCAGGCGGTCTTTCGCGCCTTCCGCATTCATGGCACCGCCAATCGTTATTGACGACTGGTCGAGGGAAAGGGCTTTGGTTTATAATAAACAGCAGAACAACTGAGCGCTCGCTCGGGGGACGATGTCATCCGGGGCGTTGTGTCACCGTGAAGTTAGTTGCGGCGAAGGAGGAAAGAAGATGAGCGAGCAAGGGAAAACCGTCATTCTCAGCGCGGCAAGAACCCCCATCGGGCGGTTTGGCGGCGCGTTGAGCGGTCTGTCGGCCGTCCAGCTGGGTGGGGCCGCCATCCGGGCCGCGATGGAGCGGGCCGGCGTCAAGGGGGAACAAGTGGATGAAGTCATCATGGGCATGGTGGTGCAGGCCGGAGCGGGGCAAGTGCCTTCCCGGCAGGCGGCCCGGCATGCGGGCATTCCGTGGGAAGTGCCGACGGAGACGATCAACAAGGTGTGCGCCTCCGGCTTGCGCAGCGTGACCTTGGCCGATCAGATCATCCGCGCCGGCGACGCCGGACTGATCGTGGCCGGCGGGATGGAAAGCATGAGCAATGTGCCCTACGCATTGCCGCGGGCCCGCTGGGGCATGCGGATGGGCCACGACCGCATTTTTGACTTGATGATTCACGACGGATTGGAGTGTGCGTATCACGGCGTGCACATGGCGGTGCACGGCAGCCGGGTGGCGCGGGAATACGGCATCGACCGGCAAGCCCAGGACGAATGGGCGCTGCGCAGCCACCAGTTGGCCATCGCCGCCATTGACAGCGGCAAGATGGCCGAGGAAATCGTCCCGGTGGACGTGCCCGGCAAAAAAGGCGCCGTCACCACCGTTGCCGTGGACGAAGCGCCGCGGCGCGACACCAGTTTGGAAAAACTGGCCCAATTGCCGCCGGTCTTCGACGCGGAAGGGACCATTACCGCCGGCAACGCCCCCGGCGTCAACGACGGCGCGGCAGCCTTGGTGCTGGCCTCCCGGGAGCGGGCGGAAGAACTTGGCGTAAAGCCGCTGGCGACCATTGTCGCCCACGCGGCGGTGAGCGTGGAAGCGGCCTACTTCCCCGTCGCCCCGGCCTACGCCATTCAAAAACTGTTGAACAAAACCGGCATGAAGCTGGAGGCCGTCGACTTGTTTGAAGTCAACGAAGCCTTCGCGGCCGTCGTCCTGGCGTGCCAGAAGATTACGCCGTGGGATGCGGAAAAGGTGAACGTCAACGGCGGCGCGGTGGCCTTGGGGCACCCCATCGGCGCCAGCGGCGCGCGCATTCTCGGGACCTTGGTGCATGAACTGCGGCGCCGGGGCGGCGGCTGCGGCGTGGCGGCCATTTGCAGCGGCGGCGGGCAAGGGGACGCCGTGTTGGTGCGGGTCGACGGCTAGCCGGGGCCGTCGGCGATACGCTTGCTCTTATTGGTCCCGTAATTGGCCGTGTATGCATGATTTGTGCGCATTACCTGAAGCGTTTCAAGCGTTTCGCTAATGATGACGATGTTACAATTGAAGAACCGACTCGACGGAAGGGAGAAAGCGATCATGGACATTCAGCAACTGACCGTTGTGGGGGCGGGACAAATGGGCAGCGGCATTGCCCAGGTGGCCGCCGTAAGCGGTATCAACGTCGTCTTGAACGACATCAAGGACGAGTTCGCCAAACGGGGGTATTTGACCATTGAACGGAATTTGTCCCGGCAAGTGGAAAAGGGGCGCATGACGGAAGCGCAGATGCGGGAAGTGCTGGGCCGCATCACCCTGAGCACCGACTTGGCCGACGCCCGGGACAGTCAAATGGTCATCGAGGCGGCGACGGAAAACATGGCGATCAAACAGGACATTTTCCGGAAGCTGGACCAAATCACGCCGCCGGAAACGATTCTCGCCACCAATACGTCATCTTTGCCGATTACCGAAATCGCCGCCGTCACCCAACGGCCGGAAAAAGTCATCGGCATGCATTTCATGAACCCGGTGCCGGTGATGCAGCTGGTCGAGATCATCCGGGGGCTGGCCACCGCCGATGATGTGTATCAGACGACGTACGATTTGGCGGTGAAGATGGGCAAAACCGCCGTGGAAGTCAAAGATTTCCCCGGCTTTTGCGCCAACCGCATCTTGCTGCCCATGATCAACGAGGCGATTTACGTCGTCTACGAAGGCATCGCGAAGCCGGAGGACGTGGATCAGGTGATGCGCCTGGGCATGAACCATCCCATGGGTCCGCTGACGTTGGCCGACTTTATCGGTCTGGATACGTGCCTTTACATCTTGGAAATCATGTATCAAGGATTGGGCGATCCGAAATACCGTCCGTGTCCGTTGCTCCGCCAGTATGTGAAGGCCGGCTGGCTCGGGCGCAAGACCGGGCGCGGCTTTTACGTCTATGATTAAGGGAAAGGGGACCGACGATGTACTTCCAGTTGACGGAAGAGCAAGAAATGATGCGCAGGATGGTGCGGGAATTCGCCGAGACGGAAGTGGCGCCCGGGGCGGCCGAACGGGACGAGGCGGCCCGCTTCGACCGCAAGCTGTTTGAACGGATGGCCGAACTGGGCTTGACGGGCATTCCCTGGCCGGAAAAATACGGCGGAGCCGAAGCCGGCTTCGTCAGTTACTGTATCGCGGTGGAGGAACTGTCCCGGGTGGACGCTTCGCTGGGCGTCACCTTGTCGGCCCACGTGTCGTTGGGCAGCTGGCCGATTTACGCCTACGGCACCGAAGAACAAAAGGAAAACTACTTAAAGCCTTTGGCGCAGGGCCGTTACTTGGGGGCGTACTGCCTGACCGAACCCGGTTCCGGTTCCGACGCCGGCGCCATGAAGACGACGGCTGTCCGCCGCGGAGACGAATACATCCTCAACGGCAATAAAATTTTCATCACCAACGGCGAAGAAGCCGACGTGTACATCGTCTTCGCCCGCACCGACATGGAGGACAAACACCGCGGCGTCAGCGCCTTCATCGTCGAAAAGGGCATGCCGGGCTTGAAATTCGGCAAGCACGAAAACAAGATGGGAATCCGCTCATCCACCACCGTGGAAGTCATCTTTGAAGAATGCCGCGTTCCGGCGGCCAATCTCCTGGGCCAAGAAGGCGAAGGATTCAAAATCGCCATGCGGACCCTCGACGGCGGCCGCAACGGCATCGCCGCCCAAGCCGTCGGCATCGCCCAAGGGGCCCTTGAACACGCCTTGGCGTATGCGAAGGAGCGGGAACAATTCGGCAAGCCCATTGTGAAAAACCAAGCCATTCAATTCAAGTTGGCGGACATGGCCACGAAGATCGAAGCGGCCCGGCTCCTGACGTACCAAGCGGCCTGGCGGGAAGAAAAGGGGCTGCCGTACGGGAAGCAGTCGGCCATGGCGAAGATGTACGCATCAGACGTCGCCATGGAAGTGACGACGGAAGCGGTGCAAATTTTCGGCGGCTACGGGTACACCAAGGAATATCCGGTGGAGCGGTACATGCGGGACGCCAAAATTACGCAAATTTACGAAGGGACCAATGAAATTCAGCGCATTGTCATTGCCAACCACCTGTTGAAAGAGTAGCGTTGAAAGAGTAAAGTTTAATGAGTATGTTCATTACGGCGTGTTGAACGAGTCGACAAAGGAGAAAACGGCGCATGCAGGATTTGGAACGGTTTGTACAGCTAGTGTTGGCGGGCCACAAACGCAGCGTGGCCCGGGCCATCAGCCTCGTGGAGAACGAAGCGCCGGTGAAATTTCCTCTGCTGGAAGCGCTGTATCCCCATGCGCAAAAGGCGTACGTGCTGGGCATTACCGGCAGCCCCGGCGCCGGTAAAAGTTCGCTGGTGGATCAGCTTATCGCCTATTTGCGGTCCATGTCGCTGCGGGTCGGCGTGCTGGCGGTGGATCCCAGCAGTCCTTATACCGGCGGAGCCTTGCTGGGGGACCGGGTGCGAATGATTCGCCACGCCACCGATGCCGGCGTCTACATTCGCAGCATGGGCACCCGGGGGCATCTGGGAGGGCTGTCCCGGGCCAGCCGGGACGTCCTGCGCATTTTGGCCGCTGGCGGTTGCGACGTCATTTTGGTTGAGACGGTGGGCGTCGGCCAGTCGGAACTGGACGTCATGGGCATTGCCGATACGGTGGCGGTGGTGCTTCATCCCGGCGCAGGGGACGTCGTGCAAGCCTTCAAAGCCGGGATTATGGAAATCGCCGATTTGTACGTCGTCAATAAGGCCGATTTGCCGGGAGCGGACAAAGTCGTGGCGGAAATCCGCGAAATGTTGGATGTGAGCAAGCCCCACGCCCCATGGCGGCCGCCGGTGGTGAAAACGAGCAGTCAGGAAGGTTCCGGCATTGACGCCCTTTGGCAAGCGGCCCTCCAACACCGGGACTATTTGCAGCGGCAAGGGCTGTGGGCGGCCCGGCGGCGGGAGCGGGAGGCGGAAGAAGTGATGGAGCTGGCGCGGGATTTGCTTGTCCGCGACTTGACCCGTCGCCTGCGGGAGACTGCGGGGAGTTTGCCCGCCTTGCGGGAAGTGCGGGAGGGTTTGCGGGATCCGTATTCCGCCGCCCGGGAAGTGGCCGGTCGCCTGTTGCAACAATTGGAAGGGCGTGCCTGAACGGGTGATGCAGTGCGGCCCGTCCGGTTTATGCTCGGGCGGGCCTTGCCGGCGGGGAATGCCGGCCGTCTTTCCGGGATTTGCCCGGGAGACGGCCGGGCATGGCCGTTGCACCCTGCTTTTGCGCCCGCGCCGATGACTGAACGCTCACTCAGAGGAGGTGGTTGGATGCGCTCAAAACCGTTGACCGTGCAATCCACCGTAAAAGATCCGGAATTGATTCAGCAGCGGCGACGCCAAATCGTGGCGGCCGGCGTGAAATTGTTCCAGGAAAAAGGATTCCACAAGACGACGACGCGGGAGATCGCCCGCGAGTCGGGCTTTAGCATCGGCACGTTGTATGAATACATTGAATCGAAAGAAGATGTGCTGTATTTGGTCTGTCAATATATTCACGACCGGGTGGAAGAGCGGTTGAGGGAGTTGTTGCCTTCCGGCGGCACCGGCCGGGAAACGCTGGAGAAGGCCATTACCGCATTTTTTCAAGTGATGGACGAAATGAGCGGGGAAGTGTTGCTCATTTACCAAGAAGCCAAGTCCCTGCCCCGGGAAGCGTTGCGGCACGTGCTCGCCCGGGAGGAAGAAATCACGCAAATTTTTGCCGACCTGTTGCGCCGGGGGCTGGCCGACGGGACGCTGACGATCCCGGAGGAACACATTTCCTTATGGGCCCACGACATCGTCGTCTTGGGGGAAATGTGGGCGTTCCGCCACTGGGCGCTGCAAGGGAGGTACACGTTGGACAGCTATATTCAACACCAGTTGTCATTGCTGTTGCCCATCGACCGGGTGCCGGAAAAGATGCATGGGCCAAATATAAACAAAGACGAAAGGAGCGATGAAACATGAGCATGGTCATGGAAAGACCGTCCCGTCCTTGGCGCCGGGCCGCTAAAGAAGCGACGGGACAGGAGCGCTACCGTCCCCGGCATGCCATCCGTTTTGTCACCGCAGCCAGCCTCTTTGACGGCCACGACGCCTCCATCAACATCATGCGGCGCTTGTTGCAAGATGCCGGCGCCGAAGTGATTCACCTCGGGCACAACCGTTCGGTGGACGAGATCGTCCGGGCCGCCTTGCAGGAAGATGTGCAGGGCATCGCCGTCTCTTCCTACCAGGGCGGGCATATGGAATTTTTCAAGTACATGTATGACCGCCTGCAGGAAGAAGGGGCGGGGCACATCAAAATTTTCGGCGGCGGCGGCGGGGTCATCGTGCCCCACGAAATTGCCGAATTGGAAAGTTACGGCATTGCAAAAATTTATTCCCCGGAAGACGGCATGCGGATGGGCTTGGAAGGCATGATCGACGACATGTTGCAAAAGACCGACTTCCCGACGCCGCTCATTTCCGCCGCCGACGTGGCGCAGCTGTCACCGGACAAAACGCAGGTGCTGGCCCGGCTCATCACGCTGGCGGAACGGGCGGCGGCGGGAGAGGACGTGTCCTTGGGCGGGACGCTGCAAAGTTGGTCCCGCGTCATGGAAGCCCTTACACAAAAAACGGCGAAAAAGGCGCCCGTCATCGGCCTGACCGGAACGGGCGGCGCCGGCAAAAGTTCCCTCACCGACGAATTGGTGCGGCGGTTATTATACGATTTCCCGGATAAAAAGGTGGCCATCTTGTCGGTGGATCCGTCGAAACAGCGCACCGGCGGGGCGCTCCTGGGCGACCGCATCCGGATGAACGCCATCCACCATCCCAATGTGTACATGCGCAGCCTTGCCACCCGCCGCTCCGGCGTGGAAGTGAGCGACGCGGTGAAGGACGCCTTGGCCGTATTGCAGGCGGCGGGGTTTGATCTGATCCTGCTGGAGACGAGCGGCATCGGCCAGTCCGACGCCCGGGTGGTGGACTTGGTGGATCGGTCGATCTACGTCATGACCAGCGAATACGGCGCCGCCAGCCAACTGGAGAAAATCGCCATGTTGGATTACGCCGACTTGGTGGCCATCAACAAGTTCGATCGGCGGGGAGCCGAAGACGCCTTGCGGGACGTGCGCAAACAATACCGCCGCAACCACCGCATTCCGTACGACGTGCCCGATGAAGCGCTGCCGATCTTTGGCACCATCGCCAGCCGGTTCAACGACGGCGGCACGACCCGCCTGTACCACGCCATGTTGGCGGAGCTGGAAGAGTTGACCGGCGAGGCGTGGCCGTCGAAACTGGCAGCCGCGGAATCGGCCAACTTCATGACCATCATCCCGCCCGAACGGTCGAATTATTTGCGCGAAATCGTGCAAACCTTAAAGCAGGAGCAAAAATTCGTGGAAGAACAGGTGGACATCGCCCGCCGCCTGTACCGGTTACATGGCAGCGTCCAAATGTTGGAAGCGGACGCGGGCTCCGGCGAGCAGTCGTCCGACGGCGATGAAGGCGCCGCCGACAATGAAGCGGCCATCCGCCTTCTGAAGCGGCACATCCGGGAACTGGAACAGAAGCTCCATCCCGAATGCCGGCGCATTTTGGAGGAATGGCCGAAGCTGAAAGAGCGGTACCGGCAGGATGAACTCGTTACCCGGGTGAGGGACAAGGAAGTGCGGCAGCCGCTGTATACCGTCTCGTTGGCCGGGACGCGGATTCCCCGGGTCGTTTTGCCCAAGTACGAAGACTGGGGCGACATTTTGCGCTGGTGCCTGAAAGAAAATGTCCCCGGCCAATATCCGTTTACCGCCGGCGTTTTCCCGCTGAAACGGACCGACGAAGAACCGCGGCGCATGTTTGCCGGCGAAGGGACGCCGGAGCGGACGAACAAACGGTTCCATTTCCTGTCCAAAGACGACCCGGCCAAGCGGCTCAGCACCGCCTTCGATTCCGTCACGTTGTACGGCGAGGATCCCGACTGGCGACCCGACATTTTCGGCAAAGTCGGGGAAAGCGGCGTCAGCGTTTGCACCTTGGACGACATGAAACGGCTGTACGCCGGCTTTGATCTGTGCCATCCGCTGACGAGCGTCTCCATGACCATCAACGGTCCGGCGCCCATTATCCTGGCCATGTACTTGAACACCGCCATCGACCAACAGGTGGACAAATTCGTCGCCGAAAACGGCCGCCGGCCCACCCAGGAAGAATACGAGCGCATCAAGGCTTACACCTTGCAAAACGTCCGCGGTACGGTGCAGGCCGACATTTTGAAAGAAGACCAAGGGCAAAACACGTGCATTTTCTCCATCGACTTCGCTTTGAAAATGATGGGGGACATCCAGGAATATTTCATCGCCAACAAGGTGCGGAACTACTACTCGGTCAGCATCAGCGGCTATCACATCGCCGAAGCCGGGGCCAACCCCATCACGCAGCTGGCCTTCACCTTGGCCAACGGATTCACGTACGTGGAATATTACTTGAGCCGCGGCATGAAGGTGGACGACTTTGCGCCCAACTTGTCCTTCTTCTTCAGCAACGGCCTGGATCCCGAGTATACCGTCATCGGCCGGGTGGCGCGGCGCATTTGGGCCAAAGTGATGAAGCTTCGTTACGGCGCCAACGAGCGGAGTCAAAAGCTCAAATACCACATCCAGACCTCGGGCCGCTCTTTGCACGCCCAGGAGATGGCTTTCAACGACATTCGGACGACGCTGCAGGCGCTGATGGCCTTGTACGACAACTGCAACTCCTTGCACACCAACGCCTACGACGAAGCGGTGACGACGCCGACGGAAGAGTCGGTGCGGCGGGCCATGGCCATCCAGATGATCATCAACCGGGAAATGGGCTTGACGAAAAACGAAAACCCGTGGCAAGGGTCGTTTATCATCGAAGAACTGACGGACCTCGTCGAAGAAGCGGTGTTGGCCGAATTTTTGCGCATCAGCGACCGCGGCGGCGTGTTGGGCGCCATGGAGACCCAGTATCAACGGGGCAAAATCCAAGACGAATCGATGCTGTATGAGCGGAAAAAACATTCCGGCGAACTGCCCATCATCGGGGTCAACACCTTCTTGAACCCGCATCCGGAAGCGGAGGAGAAAAAGCCGCTGAAGCTGTCGCGGGCGACGCGGGAAGAAAAAGAACTGCAAATCCGCCGCCTCAAAGAATTCCAGGAAGCCCACCGGGAAGAAGCGGAGCGGGCCTTGCAACGGCTGCAAGAAGTGGCCCTCACCGGCGGGAACATCTTCGCCGAACTGATGGAAACGGTGCGCCACGCCAGCCTCGGCCAAATTACCCGCGCCTTGTATCAAGTGGGCGGACAATACCGGCGCAACATGTGAGGGGAAGCATGGCGCACTGGCCGGCCCGGGCCGGCGGCGGCCGGACGATTGACACGGTTCGGGCGCATCAGTACAATGTGCATGTAAGCGAAGGCCAATAATAAGGAAGGTGTATGGATGACCGAGGCCAAACGCGCGTTGACCTACGAACTGGACGTCCACGAAATGTCTTTCGTCGATCTGGTGTACCAGTGGCTGTCGGAAGTGAAGGAGCCGCAAAAACTGCAAGATTTGTTGGCGCATGTCGCCAGTGTGCAGGGGGTGCCCTTGGAGAAGCTGCAAGATAGGACCGCCGTTCTTTACACCGATTTGAACATCGACGGGCGCTTCACCTGCGTCGGGGAAAACCTCTGGGGCCTGAAGCACTGGTATCCCTTCGACTCCACCGAAGACGACATTTTGGCGTTGGAGTTGTCGGAAGAAGACGAAGAATACAGCGAGTACGGGGAAGAACACGAGGAAGAACGCCTGCTGGACGACGAAGCGCCCGAAAGTCTGGACGACCTGGAGCACGAAGACGACTTGGACTTGGGCGAAGACGAAGACTTGGTGTTGGACGACGAGTTGGAAGAAGAGGAAGACTACTGATTTTAAGAACCGATTCGTCGTTGACAATGGGAAACGCAATTGGCTATACTAACATCGGGCTGCAATTGTGCGCATAACAGGCCCCCTGGCTCAGGGGGTCTGTTTATTTTTTGGAAGGAGTATCGGTTATGACCAAATACATTTTCGTCACCGGCGGGGTTGTCTCTTCCTTGGGCAAAGGCATCACCGCCGCTTCCTTAGGACGGCTGCTCAAAAACCGGGGTCTTTCCGTTACGATCCAAAAATTCGACCCGTACATCAACGTCGATCCCGGCACCATGAGCCCGTACCAACACGGCGAAGTGTTTGTCACCCATGACGGAGCGGAGACCGATTTGGACTTGGGGCATTACGAACGGTTTATCGATATTCACTTGACGGAAAACAGCAGCATTACTACGGGCAAAATCTATTCTTCCGTATTGGCCAAAGAACGCCGCGGCGACTATCAGGGGAGCACGGTGCAAGTCATCCCTCACGTCACCAACGAAATTAAGGAACGGATTCGCCGGGCGGAGAAAGAAGGAAACCCGGACGTCGTCATTACGGAAATCGGCGGCACCGTGGGGGACATCGAAAGCTTGCCCTTTCTGGAAGCGATACGGCAAATGCGTTCCGACGTCGGCCGGGAAAATGTCTTGTACATCCACGTCACGTTGATACCGTATTTGTCGGCGTCCGGCGAGTTGAAGACGAAGCCGACCCAGCACAGTGTCAAGGAACTGCGGAGCATCGGCATCCAGCCGCACGCCATCGTCTGCCGGACGGAACGCCCCTTAAACGATGAATTGCGGCGGAAATTGGCGTTGTTCTGCGACATCGAGCCGGAAGGGGTGATCGAAGCGCAGGATGCCGCCACGTTGTACGAAGTGCCGTTAATGTTGCAGCAGCAAGGGCTGGACGAGTTCGTCGTGCGGCGTCTCGGCTTGCCGGCGAAAGAGGCGGAGATGGGCGAATGGCGCCAGATGGTGGAACGGATGAAAAACTTGGAGGGCCAGGTGCGCATTGCCATCGTCGGCAAATACGTCTCCCTCAAAGACGCCTACCTGAGCGTCAACGAAGCGCTGTATCATGCCGCCACGTACCACGGGAAACGGCTGGAAGTGGAGTGGATCAATTCGGAGGAGCTGACCGAAGGCAACTTGCGCCAGCGGCTGGGCAGCGTGGACGGGATACTGGTGCCCGGCGGCTTCGGACATCGGGGCATTGAAGGGAAAATCTTGGCCATCCGATACGCCCGGGAAAATCAAGTGCCCTTTTTTGGCATCTGCCTCGGCATGCAGATGGCCTGCGTCGAGTTTGCCCGCAACGTCTTGAAGTGGTCCGACGCCAACAGCACCGAAATGGATCCCGCCACAAGCCACCCGGTGGTCCATTTCTTGCCGGAACAACACGCTGATATGCCCATGGGCGGCACGATGCGTTTGGGGGCTTATCCGTGCCGGCTCGTTCCCGGAACGTTGGCCTGGAACGCCTACCAAATGGAGGAAATTTCCGAACGCCATCGCCACCGCTACGAGTTCAATTCCGAATACCGGGAAGTCTTTGAGCAACACGGGTTGAAAGTGACGGGGCTGTCGCCCGACGGCCGTCTGGTGGAAATCGTGGAATACGCCGATCATCCGTGGTTTGTCGGGACGCAGTTCCATCCCGAATTCACGTCTCGGCCCAACCGGCCGCACCCGCTGTTTCGGGAGTTCGTCCGGGCGGCCATCCACTGCCGCAAGGGCCAACCGGTGCATTAAGGGATGGCCAGGCAAGTTGCGGCCAAAACTGCGAAACGATCGTGCATGGGCCGGCGGCCTTCCGGCGACGGGCGGAAGGCCGCCGGCCCCGTTGTTTAAGCGACAGATTTTTTATTTACAGGTGAAGGAAATTTTGAATGTATAGAGAATTAGCTAATTAAATATGGAATTTTATAACGATTCCTCGAAAGCGTTGGATGCGGGTAGAAAAGGAGGGAACCGGCACATGGGAGAAAAAATATTGATTGTCGACGATCAGTACGGCATTCGGGTCTTGTTGCAGGAAGTGTTGTCGTTGGACGGCTACGAAACGTTGACCGCCGAGGACGGGAAGGAAGCGTTGCGCCTGTTTGACCAATACCGGCCCGATTTGGTCATTCTTGACATGAAAATGCCCGGCATGAACGGCTTGGACATTTTGCGGGCGATTCGCAAACGGCCGTCGGATGTTCAAGTATTCATGATGACAGCCTATGGAGAATTGGATATGATAAAAGAGGCGACCCGCCTGGGGGTCAAGCAGTACTTCACGAAACCGTTCGACATCGAACAATTGCGCCAGTCGGTACGCGATTGGTTTGCCGGCGCCTCCGACAAATTACATACCGCAGACACCCATATCCATGCCTAAGTTGCGAAAGGAGCGGACACGACCATGCCTTTGGTGCCAATGACGGAATTTTTGCCGCGGGCAAAGGCGGAAAAGTTTGCCGTCGGACAGTTCAACATGAACAACCTGGAATTTACGAAAGCCATCACCGAAGCGGCCATGGAAGAACGGTCCCCGTTCATCTTCGGCGTCAGTGAAGGGGCCATCAAATACATGGGCTTGGAATACACCGTGGCCATGGCGCGGGCCGCCGCTGAACAGTCGGGGTTGCCCATCGCTTTGCACCTGGACCACGGCAGCAGTTTTGAAATGGTCATGAAATGCATCCGGGCCGGTTTTACGTCGGTCATGTTCGACGGTTCCCACCTGCCGCTGGAAGAAAACATCCGCCTGACGAAAAAAGTGGTGGAAGCGGCCCACGCCGTCGGTGTGTCGGTGGAAGGGGAGCTGGGCACCATCGGCGGCGTCGAGGACGACCTGTCGGTGGATGACGAAGACGCCATGTTGGCCAAGCCGGAAGAAGCCATCTCCTTCTGGAAAGAAACCGGCGTCGACGCCTTGGCCATCGCGGTCGGCACCGCCCATGGCCTGTACAAGGGCGAACCGCGCATCCGGTTTGAAATCATCGAAGAAGTGGCGAAGAACATCGACGTGCCCATCGTCCTTCACGGCGGTTCGGGCGTGCCCGACGAAGCCATCCGCAAGTCCATCGAACTGGGCGTGGGCAAAATCAACGTGAACACGGAAAACCAAGTGGCCATGACGAAAACGATCCGCGAGATTTTTGCCCGCGACGAGAAAGTGTACGATCCCCGCAAATATTTGGGACCGGCCAAAGACGCGATGAAAGAAGTCGTGCGCGCGAAAATTCGTCTCTTCGGTTCCGCCGGCAAGGCGTAATCAACAGGAGGATACGGCATGAAACTGTACATCGATACGGCCAACGTCGACGAGATTCGGGACGCCTACGAGATGGGGATTCTCTCGGGCGTCACCACGAACCCGACGTTGGTGGCCAAAGAAGGCCGCGATTTTATCCAAACGCTGAAAGAAATTGCCGACATTGTCGACGCTCCCATCAGCGCCGAAGTGGTCAGTACGACGGCGCAGGAAATGGTGGCGGAGGCCGAACCGCTGGCCGCCCTGTCGAAAAATATTGTCATCAAAATTCCCATGACCGCCGAGGGCCTGAAGGCGGTCAAGATGTTGACGAAGAAAAAAATTCGCACCAACGTCACCTTGATTTTTTCCGCCAATCAGGCCCTCTTGGCGGCCCGGGCCGGGGCCAGTTACGTTTCGCCCTTCATCGGCCGCCTGGATGATATCGGCTACGACGGCTTGCAGCTCGTCCGAACCATCGCCGAGATGTTCGCTTTGCACAACATCGAGACGGAGATTATCGCCGCCAGCATCCGCCACCCGGTTCACGTGACCGAAGCGGCCTTGGCCGGCGCCCATATCGCCACTGTGCCGTACAAAGTGTTGAAGCAAATGATCGACCATCCGCTCACGGCGCAAGGCATCGAGCGGTTTTTGGCCGATTGGCAAAAAGTGCCCAAGTGACGGCACCGGTGTGAAAAACACCCGCATATTCATCCCCGTTGCGTAAATCGGCCGAAAACGCACGTCAGAACGGGAGGTGAGCGGCATGTGGGCGATCCCGTTGTTGGCTTCCTTCGTCAGTCTCGCTTTGACGTGGGACATGGCGCGTCAATTCATGCGCAAACGCCAGGCCCACCAATTGGCCTATGCCATGGGCCTGGCCTTGTTTACGTTGGCCGTCGTCGCCGAATTTGTGGCCACCGCCTTCGGGTGGTCGCCTTTCATTTATAAAGTGTATTATTATACCGGCATCGCCCTTGTGCCGGTATTGGCTTGTGGTTCGGTGTTACTGTTGCGGCGAAAAGGGTTGGCCGTCGTTTTTTGCCTATACGTCTTCGTCACCGCGGCGATGATGTTGTTGCAACTCATCCCGGCGGCGGTGGACGAAAGTTCGTTGCCGGAGAAAGGGTTGACCGTCGGCGGCAGCGCCATGCCCGAGGCGGTCCGGCAGTACAGTTTTTGGTTGTCGGGCATCGGCGGCATGGTCCTCCTGGCGGTCAGCCTGTATTCGTTTATCCGCATGCGTTATTGGGGCAATTTGTTGATTTTTTTCGGCGCCTTGGTCATGAGCGCCGGCGGGCGGTTGGCCGCCGGCGGGCTAACGGCGTTGTTGCCCTTGAGCGAACTGGTGGGCATCGTTTTGTTGTACCTTGGCGTAGCCCGCCATCCCGGGAGCCGCAAAAAGGCGGAGCGGCAAATGGTGAGCGGGTAAACCCGGGGCTTTTCCGCGGCAGTGTATGGTATACTGAAGCTGGACGTAACGCTGCGCGGGCAATCGATAGACGCAGGCTGAACGGACATGGAGGGAATGGAGGAACCGGCATGGAACGAAGTTTGACCATGGAATTGGTGCGGGTGACGGAAGCGGCCGCTTTAGCGGCGGCCCGCTGGATGGGTCGGGGAAACAAGCATGAGGCGGATCGGGCGGCGACGGAAGCGATGAGGGCGATGTTCGACACGATCCCTATGCGCGGAACGGTCGTCATCGGCGAAGGGGAAATGGACGAGGCGCCAATGCTTTACATCGGCGAGCGATTGGGCATGGGGTATCCGCCGGAAGTGGACGTGGCCGTCGATCCGCTGGAAGGAACCAACATTGTCGCCAGCGGCGGCTGGAACGCCTTGTCGGTGGTGGCCATCGCCGAGCGGGGCAATTTGTTGCACGCACCCGACATGTACATGGAAAAAATTGCGGTGGGCCCGAAAGCGAAGGGCCACGTCGATTTGAACGCGTCGGTCACCGACAATTTACAGGCGGTGGCCCGGGCGCTGAACCGGGACGTGTGCGATCTGGTGGCGGTCGTATTGGATCGGCCGCGGCATCAAAAACTGATTGAAGAAATTCGCGCCGCCGGCGCCCGCATCAAGCTGATCAGCGACGGCGACGTGGCGGCGGCCGTCAACACGGCCTTCGAAGATACCGGCGTAGACATTCTGTTCGGCTCCGGCGGCGCGCCGGAAGGGGTATTGGCGGCCGTGGCCCTCAAATGCCTCGGCGGCGAAATTCAAGGCCGCCTCTTGCCGCAAGATGAAGCGGAGTACGAACGTTGCCGCCGGATGGGCATCTCCGATCCCCGGCAAGTGCTGCGGATGGACGACCTCGTCAAAGGGGACGACGCCATCTTTGCGGCCACCGGCGTCACCGACGGGGAGCTGCTGCAGGGCGTGCGTTTCCGCGGCGTCGAGGCGACGACCGAATCCATTGTCATGCGGGCCAAGACCGGGACGGTTCGGCGCATATTGGGCAAGCATCGCCTCGATCGCAAACTGAATCTCGTTTTTACCGACGGTTTGGACCCCAGCCGGATATCGTCGGACGGTTAACGGATCGAGGAATCGGGCAAAATGGCAAAACAAATGCGTGATAAAGGGATGACTATCGCATTGAATGGTACAAGTGATTGGACGTTGGCGGAACTGGAAAACAAAAAATTGAGCGAGCTGTACGAATTGGCCCGGGCGATGAAAATTCCCTATTACGGGCAAATGAAAAAAAAGGAACTCATCTTTGCCATCCTCCGTTCCCAGGCGGAAAAAGACGGACTTTTGTTCATGGAAGGCATCTTGGAAATCTTGCCTGAAGGTTTCGGTTTTTTGCGGCCGTTGTTTTACGAACCGAGCAACGACGACATTTACATTTCGGCGTCGCAAATCCGCCGGTTTGATTTGCGGACCGGCGATTTGGTGGCCGGAAAAGTGCGGCCGCCGAAAGAAAACGAGCGCTATTTCGGCTTGTTGCAAGTGGAGGCCGTCAACGGCGAAAACCCGGAAACGGCGGCCAAGCGGTTGCACTTTGCTTCGCTGACGCCGCTGCACCCGCAGGAACGGATCATATTGGAAACGTCACCAACACAATTGTCGACCCGCATCATCGACCTGCTGGCGCCGGTGGGCAAAGGCCAGCGGGGGCTTATTGTCGCGCCGCCCAAAGCAGGGAAAACTGTCCTCTTGAAAGAAATCGCCAACAGCATCGCCACCAACTATCCGGACATCGAGTTGTTTGTCCTGCTCATCGACGAACGGCCGGAAGAAGTGACCGACATGCAGCGTTCGGTCAAGGCCGAAGTCATCAGCTCCACTTTCGACGAACTGCCGGAACACCACATCAAAGTGGCGGAAATGGTGCTCGAGCGGGCCCAGCGCATTGTCGAGCATAAGCGGGACGTCGTCATCTTGCTCGATAGCATTACCCGGTTGGCCCGGGCGTATAATTTGGTCATCCCGCCCAGCGGACGGACGTTGTCGGGGGGCATCGATCCGGCGGCCTTTCACCGGCCGAAACGTTTTTTCGGCGCCGCCCGGAACATCGAAGAAGGCGGCAGCTTGACCATTTTGGCCACGGCGCTGGTCGATACGGGTTCCCGCATGGACGATGTCATTTACGAGGAATTTAAAGGCACCGGCAACATGGAACTGCACTTGGACCGCCGTTTGGCGGAACGGCGCATTTTTCCGGCCATCGACATCCACCGTTCAGGCACGCGGCGGGAAGAGTTGTTGTTGTCAAAAGATCATTTGGAAAAAATATGGGCTTTCCGGCGGGCCATGGCGACGGAAAATGTGTACGAACTGACGGAACAATTTTTGCGCCGCCTGCGGGAAACGAAGACCAACGAAGAGTTTCTCGCCGCTTTGGCCCCGCCGAATTCGTGCGTGCGGACCGGATGAAAAGATGCGGTTGGGTACGGTTGTACGATTCGTGTATCCGCGGCTTTCCCCTTGCGCCGGGCAAGATCCGGTGATAAAATAGCCTCGTGTCTTTTTTCGGGTGCGCGTTTAATGGAATATCAAACTCTGCTTCGGCCAAGAGAAGCAGGGCGAGCGAGGTGAAAATGATGAAAACAAGCATTCATCCCGAATTTAAAGTGACGACCGTCACGTGCGCGTGCGGCAACACGTTTGAGACCGGGTCGATCAAAGAAAATTTGCGGGTTGAAATTTGTTCCGAGTGCCATCCTTTCTTTACGGGGAAACAAAAGTTTGTCGACTCGGGCGGCCGTGTGGAACGGTTCAAGAAAAAATACAACATGAAATAAGCGGTTGGAAATCGACGACATGTTGTACGAGCCTGTGGCAACACGCTCCAGCGGAGCCAAGCCACGGGCTTTTTTCCGTTCTGAAAATGGCAGGCATAGCGGCCGAGGGCTGCGATCATCCTACCTCTAGAGGAGGTGGAATGATGCGCAGCAAAAAAATTTTGCTGGCAAGCCTGGCCGCCTTGAGCGCCTGGACGCTGAGCGCCTGCGCCCCGGCCCAACGGCCTGCCGATGACAACGCATCGCCCAACGCTTTTACGGAGACGTCCCCCGACGGAACGGCCATGCGGGACAATCCGTTTAACCGCGTCGGTTTCCGCAACAACCGCAACGCTTATCCCGACGACGGCGTGCAAGGCATTACCAACGCCAATCCGAACTTGAATATCGGCCGCAATCAAAACACCCCCGACAACGTTTTCCTCGATGCCGACCGGATGGCGGAAGCGGCGGCGGCCGTTGACGGCGTAGAAAACGCCACGGCGGTGATTGTCGGCGCCACGGCTTACGTGGGGTTGGATTTGGACCCGTCGGTGGACCGCCGCAGGGCCGATGCCGTGGAAAATGAAGTGGCCCGCCGCGTCAACCGGGTGGTGCCCCGCTATCACGTCGTTGTCACGTCCGATGCCGACTTGTTGGGCCAATTGACGGAAATCGACCGGGGCTTGCGGGACGGTCGGCCCGTCGAGCAATTCCGCCGGCAGCTGGACGTCATCGATCAGCGCATTGCCGAATCCCGCACCCATCGCACACCGATGCGGTAACAACGCCGTTGATATAATGCCGTATAACAAGCCGATATCATACCGACAGACCGGATGAATAGAGAAAACCGTTGGCCTTTTCCGGGAGACGCCGGTGCAGCGTCTCCTTTGCTTTTTTCTCCGCTTTTTTGCCGGCGTAATTGTGGGGCGCCTGTATGGGTTTTCCCCGGTGTTCTTGTCGCCGATGAAGCGCTTCGAGTAAAATAACTTCTGTTACAAAATTTGCCGCGGTTGTTGAGGATGAATGAGGAGGTTGGGTCATGTTTGAGCGGCTGGCGGCCATCAAGGAACGGTATGAACAACTGGGGAAATGGCTTTGCGACCCCGACGTGATCAATGACCCGGCCAAATTGCGCGCCTATTCCAAGGAACAGAGCGATTTGGAAGAAATTGTCCAAACGTACGACGAATTTTTGGCGGTGGAAGGGCAGTTGGCGGAAGCCCGGGAGATGGTCGGCGACGCCGAGCCGGAGATGAAAGAGTGGTTGCGGGAAGAGATGGCCGCTTTGAACGAGCGGCGGGAAGAGCTGACGAAACGGTTGCAAATTTTGTTGTTGCCGAAGGACCCCAACGACGACAAAGACGTCATCATGGAAATTCGCGGCGCGGCCGGCGGGGAGGAAGCGGCCCTCTTTGCCGCCGACTTGTACCGCATGTACACCCGCTACGCCGAGAGCAAAGGGTGGAAGACCGAGCTGGTCGAACTGCATGAAACCGGCATCGGCGGTTTCAAGGAAGTCATTTTCACCATCCAGGGCAAAGGCGCCTACAGCCGTTTGAAATATGAAAGCGGCGCCCACCGGGTGCAACGGGTGCCGGTGACCGAATCGGGGGGGCGGATTCACACTTCCACGTCGACGGTTGTCGTGCTGCCCGAAGTGGAAGAGGTGGAAGTGGAAATTCATGAGAAAGAATTGCGCATCGACGTCTTCCGTTCCAGCGGCGCCGGCGGCCAACACGTCAACACGACCGATTCGGCGGTCCGCATCACCCACTTGCCCACCGGCATCGTCGTCACCTGTTCCGACGAACGGTCGCAGATCAAAAACCGGGAGAAGGCCATGCGCGTTTTGCGGGCCCGGCTGTATGACAAGTACCGCCAGGAAGAGCTTGAAAAACAAGCCAATGCCCGCCGCAGCCAGGTCGGCACCGGGGACCGCAGCGAACGGATTCGCACATACAACTTTCCCCAGGGGCGGGTGACCGATCACCGCATCGGTTTGACGATTCACCGGCTCGATCAAGTGTTGGCGGGGGATTTGGACGAGATCATCGACGCCCTCATCGCCCACGATCAGGCGGAACAGCTGAAACAGTCGGCGGCCGATAGTTGAGCCCGCCGGACAGATGAACGTGCTTAAGGGAATCAGCCAATGGCGCCAGGAGGGTTGGACATGGACGGAAAACCAGCGGCACCGGTCACATGGCGGGAGGCGCTACGGTGGGCCAAGGTACGGCTAGGCCAAGCGGCGGATCGGCCCGCCCGGGCGGCGGAGTTGCTCCTTTGCGCAGCGGCGGAAGTCCGGCGGGAAGAGCTGTACGCCCGGCCGGAAACCGTCATGCCGCCGGACCGATGGGCCCTTTTTCGGGCGTGGGTCGAACGGCACCGGGCGGGCGAGCCGATCCAATATATCGTCGGCCATGAGACGTTTTTCGGCCTTACCTTTACTGTCAACCGTCACGTTCTCATCCCCCGGCCCGAGACCGAGCTGTTGGTGGAAGCCGTTTTGCAGGAAATGTCCATGGCCGCTTCCGCCCGGTCTTCGGCGCGTCCCGTCCGCGCCGCCGATATCGGGACGGGCAGCGGGGTTATCGCCATTACTCTGGCCCGGCTCAATCCCGGGTGGGACGTGTGGGCGGTGGATTGTTCCGAACCGGCGTTGGCCGTAGCCCGGGAAAATGCGCGGCGGCTTGGCGTCCCCGGCATCCGTTGGCTGGCGGGGGACTATTGCTCCCCTTTGGTGGAATTGGGCGTCCGGGTCGATTTGCTCGTCTCCAATCCGCCCTATGTCGCCCGTCCGGAAATCGGCCGTCTTGCGCCGGGCGTGCGGGACTTCGAACCCCGTTTGGCCCTTGACGGCGGCGAGGACGGACTGGACGCGTATCGGCGCATCGTCGGACAGCTTCCTGCGGTGCTTCAGCCCGGGGCGTTGGTCGCTTTTGAAGTGGGGAAGGATCAGGCGGAAGCCGTCTTAGGTCTGTTGCGGGGGAACGGTTTTGCGGCCGTTTGGACGAAGGAAGATTTGGCCGGAATACCCCGTTTTGTGTTTGCCCGTTTTCCGGATGTATATGAAGGTTGTTAGCGTCATGGTTGTAAACATAACGTTTGTTAAAAATTCTATCGTTTTTAAATCTTGCGTTTAAAAGTGTTCCTCCCCGCCCATACTGGTGAATGGGCGAGGAGGAGTTGGCATGACGAGAAAGCGGCTTTATTATTCTTACATCGTTTGTTTGGCGTTGTTGTTGATGGCCGCCGCGGCGGGAGCGGACGCCGTGGGGTTGGAGGCCGCAGCCGTGGACGGCGGACCCGTCGGCGGCGCGGGATCAATGGCGGCCGGCGTTGTCCAAGCCGGCAACGCCCCCGAAGAATCCCTTCGTTTGCGCATTTTGGCCCACAGCAATACGGTAGCCGATCAATGGGTGAAAAAGCGGGTCAAAGAAGCGGTCGTGCCGGAATTGGAACGGTGGCTGCGGGAGGCCCGAGATGCCCATGAGGCGCGCCGCCGCGTCGCGGAACGGCTCGACGACATTCAGGCGTTGGCCGACGACGTGTTGCGGGAACACGGATTTTTGTACCGCAGCCGCGTGACCTTGGGGGAAGTGGCGTTTCCGGCGACAACGTTCATGAATCGGCAGTTTCCCCCCGGACAATATGAAGCGTTGCGCATCACTTTGGGCGACGGTCGGGGCGACAACTTTTGGTGCATTATGTTTCCTCCCTTTTGTTTTGGCAGTGTCGCCGAACCGTGGGGCGGGGCGCCGGCCGAATCGGTGCCGGCCGGTTTACCGGTTGAGCAGCACGGCGGCCATCCCGCCGATGATGCAGGCGCCGACGCCGCAAGTCCCAAATTGGAAGTGGAAATGCGCATCTTTCTTTTGGATTGGCTGCGGGAATGGCTTTCTTGAAGCGGCGAAGCAACCTTTTGTCCACCGCTTTCCGACGGTCATCGGACGATGTTGGTCATCGTTCCGGTGGCCTTTTTTTGTGCATGACCGGATGCGTCATCGTCGGATGCGTCATGCAAACTTGCCGGGGCGACGTTAGGGGGCCGGCATCTTTTTGGTATCATAAGACCGGGAAAGAAGAACCCGGAAAAGAAGAACGCGAAAGAAAGAATTATCCACGAATTTGTTGAAAATGTGGATAAGTCTGTGGAAAACCATGTGGAAGAAATGGGGATGAACATGACGGCATACGAGACACAACGGTGGATCATCGACCCAGGGGCCGCCCAACTGGCCGACCATCCGGCGGTGCGGGCGGCGGCGGAACGGTTGCGCCGGGGGGAAGTGGTGGCTTTCCCCACCGAAACGGTTTACGGTTTGGGGGCGAACTGTTTTTCCTCCGCCGCCGTGCGGCAAATCTTCGCAGCCAAAGGGCGGCCCAGCGACAATCCGCTCATTGTCCACATTGCCGACGAAGCGTGGTTGCGCGATGTGGCCCAGGATGTTCCGGAAACGGCCCGGCGGTTGATGGCGGCCTTTTGGCCGGGACCGTTGACGCTCATTTTTCCTTCCAACGGCCGCGTGGCGCCGGAGGTGACCGGCGGACTTTCGACGGTGGCGGTGCGCATGCCCGGCCATCCGGTCGCTTTGGCTTTGCTTGCCGCCTGCGGTTTTCCGCTGGCCGCCCCCAGCGCCAACCGTTCCGGCCGGCCCAGTCCGACGCGGGCCGAGCACGTATTGGACGACTTGGCGGGCCGCATTGCCGGTGTGTTGGACGGCGGCCCCGTGCCTATCGGCACTGAATCGACGGTGGTGGATGTCTGCCGACCTCGGCCGGTCATTTTGCGGCCCGGGGCGATAACCCGGGAAGAGTTGGAAGAAGTGCTACAACAACCGGTGTTGACGGCCTGGCCTGAAAGAATCGATAAAGACGGCGGCGATGGAGACCGTATTGTCGAATCCGCCGTTGGCGACGCCGCGGACACGGACGTTTCTGCCGCAAGGGAACTAGGCTTTGAGGAAGAATTAGGGGATGTAGAAGACGTGCCCCGTTCGCCGGGGATGAAATACACCCATTATGCCCCCCGGGGCGAGTTGTGGTTGGTGTGCGGGACGCCGGAAGCCGTGCGGCGGCGCATCGTCGCCGAGGCCATGGCGCGCCTTCGCCAAGGGCGGCGGATCGGCATTTTGACGACGGAAGAAAGCGCCGAAGCTTACCGGCGGGAGCTGGACCGTGGGCCGGTGACGATTTTGCCCTGCGGCCGACGCAGCGATCTGGCGTCGGTGGCCCGGGAGTTGTACGGTTGCCTGCGGCGTTTTGACGATCAAGGGGTGGAGGTCATTTTCGCCGAATCGGTGCCGACTGGCGGCATCGGCGCGGCGGTGATGAACCGCCTGGAGAAAGCCAGCGGGGGACGCAAGCTGATGGCTTAACAAGCCCGAAAACAAGCCTAACCGGACGGCCGGCGACATATAGTGGACAGTGAAGAACGTTGTGGACAGTACATGGCCTGACTGGATGCGGGCCGGCCGGGAGGGGTACGATGCCGGTATCGTTGGATGGGGGATGGTGGCCGGTTGGAGAATGGTGGCCGGCCGGTCAATGGTTTACCGTCGGCACCGTCGCATTGGCGCTGGGGATGGACGCCTTGTCCCTCGGAATCGGGATGGGTATGGGGGGGCTCGGCCGCCGGCAGATGCTCAGTTTAAGCGGATTGGTGGGACTTTTTCACGTCCTCTGTCCCGCTTTCGGGCTCGTTGTCGGAGGATGGCTCAGTCAACGGATGGGGGCCATGGCGGCCATGCTGGGGGCCCTCCTTTTGTTTTTGTGGGGCGTGCAAATGTTCATTTCCGGAGCCCGGGGAGAGGAACACGCGTTGCCCCCCCGCAGCGGCTTGTCGTTGGGCGTGCTGGCCTTGATGGCCTTGGGCGTGTCGGTCGACAGCTTGTCCATCGGGTTTTCCATGGGGCTCTTTTCCGTCGGCCTCCTTTTGCCCTTGGCGGCCTTTGGTTTGAGCGGTTTTGGCATGTCGCTCCTCGGGCTGCTCGTCGGCCGCCATGCCGGGAAGCACTTGGGGATGGCCGGGGAAATCGTCGGGGGTTTGATCTTGATGGTGTTTGGGGTAATATTGTTGTTATGATTGCGAACAATGGAGCGAAAGGTTTAGCGTGAAGGGACAAGGCGATGAAGGATTGATGGCAAAGGTGCGGGTTGGATAAGGTACGGGTGGGCAAGAATGGGCCCGGGGACGAACGTATGGCAGAGAAGGGGGGAGAAGGCGTGGAGACGTTGCGACTGCTATATGTATGCACCGGCAACACGTGCCGTTCGCCCATGGCGGCGGCCTTGACCGAGCAGCTGGCCGGCCAGCTGAACGTGCCGTTTCGGCTGCAAACCCGTTCCCGCGGCTTGTACGCCGTCGACGGCGATCCGATGAGCGTCCACGCGCAGGCGGCGTTGGCGGAGCAGGGCGTGACGGCGGAGCATCGGGCGGCCATGCTGGAGGAGGAGGACTTGGAATGGGCGGATCTCGTCCTGACCATGACCTTTCAGCACAAACGGTTTTTGTGGGAGGCGTTTCCGGCATATCAAGACAAGACGTTCACGCTGAAAGAGTACATACGGGAATTGGAAAACAGCGTCCATAACAAAATTCCTGCGGCATCCGAGAATGAGACTGAGGCGCCGGCCGACTTTTCTTGGGAATATTTGACCAACTATTTTTCGTCCTTGGACGTGCGGGATCCGTACGGCGGCGATTTGGAAGATTACCGGCAGACGCGGGACGAGCTGGCGGCGAGCATCCGCCGCCTGTTGGAATTGCTGGCGGCCACTGTTGACGCACGGGAAAATCGGATATAATGACGACGGATATTGACGACGGCTGACAAGACAGACAAGACGGGCCGTCGCCGGTCGCCGGCCGGTTGGCGCCGGCCTGCGGCTCGTTGCAGCCTGTAGATGGAGCGCGCGGATCACAAGTTGCGGTAGGCGCAAGAAGGGAGCGGGACGATGGAACACCGGCCGTTGAAAGTGGCGATTGCCGCCGATCACGGAGGATACCGCCTGAAGGAAGAAGTGAAAAAGGAACTGGAAGCGCTGGGATTTCCGTATCACGATTTCGGGACCCATTCGCCCGATTCCGTCGATTATCCCGATTACGCCTTGCCGGTGGCCCAAGCGGTGGCGGCGGGCGAGTTTGACCGGGGCATTTTGGTGTGCGGCACCGGCATCGGCATGTCCATTGCCGCCAACAAAGTGCGCGGCGTCCGTTGCGCGTTGGTGCACGACACGTTTTCCGCCCGGGCCACCCGGGAACACAACGACAGCAACGTCCTGGCCCTGGGCGAGCGGGTCATCGGACCGGGCTTGGCGCGGGACATCGTACGCATCTGGCTGACGACGCCTTACGAGGGCGGACGCCACCAGCGGAGGATCGAAAAAATCGCCCGGATCGAAGCCGTGGACGGGCCGCAGCGGGACGACACCGTACCCGGTTGCGGCTGTTCGTAAATCGGCGGGCCGGCTTGGGCCGGCCGTTGGGCTTGGAGGAGGTGTAGCCCGTGGGCGAGTCCCATGCCGACGTCTATGAAGCCGTGCGGGACATCATGGAAGAATTGTGGCAGAAACAAGACGAGGCGTGGCGGCAAATGAACGTCCGCATCTGCCATCCCCCCTTGTGGGTCATCGGCGCCAGCACGAGCGAGATCCAAGGGCGTCAAATCGGCAAACACGGCAGCGAGGCCGTAGCCGCCGCCATTTTTCATGCCGCGGCAGAAGTGGCGGCGCAACGGGGATTTGAGCTGGCCTTTCAATGTTGCGAGCATTTAAACCGGGCGCTCGTCCTGGAACGCCGGACGGCCCAGATGCGCGGCTGGGAACCGGTGCGGGTCGTGCCGGTGCGGGAGGCGGGCGGAGCGCTGGCCGCTTACGCCTTTGTCCATTTGCAGGACCTGGTCGTGGTGGAGGCCATTCGGGCCGATGCCGGCATTGACATCGGCGACACGCTTATCGGCATGCATCTTAAACCGGTGGCGGTACCGTTCCGCCCCACCCGGCGCCGGGTGGGACAGGCCCATGTGACGGCGGCCTGGACCCGGCCCAAATTCATCGGCGGACCGCGGGCGGTGTACGAAATTGAGCGAAAGGGGAACGCATGAAATGTTGGAGCATTTGCTGAAGCAAGACCCTGAAGTGGCTTCCGCGTTGGAAAAAGAACTGCGGCGGCAAAACGACAACATCGAACTCATCGCTTCGGAAAACTTCGTCAGCCCGGCGGTGCTGGAAGCGTTGGGCACGGTGTTGACGAATAAATACGCAGAGGGGTATCCGGGACGCCGTTATTACGGCGGTTGCGAATACGTGGACATCGTGGAAGAGTTGGCGCGGGAGCGGGCGAAGAAAATGTTCGGCGCCGAACACGCCAACGTCCAGCCCCATTCCGGCGCCCAGGCCAACATGGCCGTCTACAGCGCCGTACTGAAGCCGGGCGACAAAGTGCTGGGGATGAATTTGGCCCACGGGGGACATTTGACCCACGGCAGTCCTGTGAACTTTTCGGGGCAAATGTACGAATTCATCCCCTACGGCGTGGATGAACAAACCCACCTTATCCGCTACGACGAAGTGCGGGAGCTGGCCCGTCAGCACCGGCCGAAACTCATCGTCGCCGGCGCCAGTGCCTATCCGCGCATCATCGATTTCAAGACGTTGCGGGAAATCGCCGATGAGGTCGGGGCCTATCTGATGGTGGACATGGCCCACATCGCCGGCCTCGTGGCCACAGGCTTGCATCCGTCGCCCGTCCCCCACGCCCACTTCGTCACCACGACCACCCACAAAACGCTGCGCGGACCCCGGGGCGGGATGATTTTGTGTCCGGCCGAATTTGCCCAGATCATCGACAAGGCCATTTTTCCCGGCATCCAGGGCGGGCCGCTCATGCACGTCATCGCCGCCAAGGCCGTCGCCTTGGGCGAGGCGCTGCAACCGAGTTTTCAAGATTATTGCCGGCAAGTGGTGGAAAACGCCCGGACGCTGGCCGAAGGTCTCATGGAGCGGGGCTTGAACCTCGTTTCCGGCGGCACGGACAACCACTTGATGCTGGTGGACGTGCGCAATTTGGGCTTGACGGGGAAAGAAGCGGAAGCGCTGTTGGATGAAGTGCACATCACGGTCAACAAAAACGCCATTCCTTACGATCCGGCCAAGCCTTTCGTCACCAGCGGCATCCGCATCGGCACGCCGGCGGTTACGACGCGGGGGATGGATGCGGCGGCCATGGTCGAGATTGCCGACCTCATCGCCATTGTGTTGAAAAACCGGGACGATGCGGCGGTGAAGGAAGAAGCCCGGCGCCGCGTGGCGGCGTTGACGAGCCGCTTCCCCCTCTATCCCCAATTGCAATACGCGGCGCTGTAAAGAATTTTGTTTGAGTCGGCACGTATCGGCAAGCCGTGGAGCCTCGGTCACGGGGTTTCTCACAAGACCCGTCGATAGTCCATGGCCACGTTTACGCGAGAGGGGGGAGCGCATGGGCCGCATTTATCAGTTTGATCACCCGTTAATCCAGCACAAATTGACCTACATCCGCGACCGGCGGACCGGCACGAAGGAGTTCCGCGAGTTGGTGGCGGAAGTGGCGACGCTGATGGCGTATGAAATCACCCGCGATCTTCCCTTGACGGAAGTGGAGGTCGAAACGCCGGTGGCCGTCGCCAAAAGCCGGGTCATCAGCGGGAAAAAGCTGGGCATCATTCCCATTTTGCGGGCCGGTCTGGGGATGACCGACGGCATCTTGAAACTCATCCCGGCGGCCAAAGTCGGCCACATCGGCCTGTACAGGGATGAAAAGACTTTGCAGCCGGTCGTCTACTACGTCAAGCTGCCGCCGGACATCGCCGAGCGGGAACTGATTGTCATCGACCCGATGCTGGCCACCGGCGGTTCCGCCGCGGCGGCGCTGGAACTCTTGCGGGAAAAGGGCGCCCGCAGCATCAAACTCATGTGCCTCATCGCCGCGCCGGAAGGCATCGCCAAAATCCAGCGCGAGCATCCCGACGTCAACATATACGTGGCGGCGGTGGACGAGCGGCTGAACGAGGACGGTTTCATCGTCCCGGGGTTGGGCGACGCCGGGGACCGGCTGTACGGAACGTTATAGCCTTTGTGGCGACCATCTTTTCTGACCGTGAGGAGGGACGGACGCGGGACGGCTCTAGCCCGCATCCGATGGGAGAATGAAAGTACTGACCGTTTTTGGAACCCGGCCGGAAGCGATCAAAATGGCTCCTGTCGTTCACCAACTGCGCGGGACGCCAGGAGTCGCTTCTTTTGTCTGCGTCACCGCCCAGCACCGGCAAATGCTCGATCAAGTGCTGGACGCTTTCGACATTACGCCGGATTACGATCTCGACATCATGACGCCCCGCCAAAGCCTGACGCAAATCACGACGAAAGTGTTGGACGGGCTGGCGGAGGTGCTGGATGAAGTGGAACCGGATCTCGTCCTCGTCCACGGCGACACGACGACCAGTTTTGCCGCCGCCTTGGCCGCCTTTTACCGGCAAGTGGCCGTCGGTCATGTGGAGGCGGGCCTCAGGACGTACGACAAGCTGGCGCCGTATCCCGAAGAGATGAACCGGCAGCTCGTCGGCGTCTTGGCCGATTTGCATTTCGCCCCCACCGACTGGGCGGCCGACAATTTGCGCCGCGAACAAAAACCCCCCAAGCATATCTGGGTGACCGGCAACACGGTCATCGACGCCTTGCGCACCACCGTCCGGCCCGACTACCGCCATCCGGTGTTGGAAGCGACGGCCGGGAAGAAAATGATTTTGATGACCGCCCACCGGCGGGAAAACTTGGGCGAGCCGCTGCGGCACATTTGCCGGGCCGTGCGGCGCCTGGTGGACGCCCATCCCGACATCGCCGTCGTCTATCCGGTGCACCTCAACCCGGCGGTGCAGGAACCGGTACGGGAAGTGTTGGGCAATCACCCCCGCATCCACTTGCTGCCGCCGTTGGACGTATTGGATTTCCACAACTTTGAAGCCCGGGCCCACCTGATCCTGAGCGATTCCGGCGGCGTGCAAGAAGAAGCGCCGGCCTTCGGCGTGCCGGTCCTCGTCCTAAGGGAGAAGACGGAGCGCCCGGAAGGGCTGGCGGCGGGAACGCTGCGGCTCGTCGGCACCCAAGAAGAAGCGGTGTACGCCGAAGCCCGCCGGCTTTTGACCGACCCGCTGGCGTACCGGCAGATGGCCCGGGCGGCCAACCCGTACGGCGACGGACGGGCGGCCCGCCGCATCGTCCAGGCCATTTTGTACCATTTTGGCCTCGGCGACACGCCGCCGGAACCGTTTGCACCCGTGGCAAAGGAAAATAAACCGATGGCCCGGGAAGGGATTTTGTGACAAATTTATGTCGTTTTTCCGGGGGTAAGCGGGGAAACCGAGGGGGCCTCCGGTGACGTTCGTTGACATGGATCGACGGCTATTGTAACATAGCAGAGAACGTGTAAAACATGTCCACATAGTACGGGGCAAAGAGGCGGATTACGGCGTGACGAAGGGGGATTTGGCCTTTGAGCCGTCTGGGACCACAGGATGTATGGCGGGCGGCGGCGATCGTAGGCGTCATCGGACTGGATTTGGCCGTCTTCTTTCTCCTCGGCGGAGCGTTAGGACGCTGGCTGGATCGAATGTTCCACACAGCGCCTCTTTTCTTGATCACGGGCATTTTACTGGGCTTGGCAGGCTGGATGCTGACCCTGGTGCCTATCGTCAAGAAGCTGGTAGGAGATGAACATGAGCGATGATTTAAACCCCCGAGTGATCGGCCTGGTTCGCATGATGTTGCTGCTCATGGCGGTTTGGGTCCTCTGTTGGGGGGTTACGCCGTGGAAGCCGTTCTTCTTTGGCCTCATCGTAGGGAGCCTGGCGAGCCTCATCAACGCGTTGCACACGGCCTGGAGGGTGCGGCGTTTTTTCGCATGGTTCAACCGGACCGGCAGGCGCCCGCGCTTTGCGGCAGGGACTGCCCTTCGGTTTGGCGTGGCCATTTTGGCGGCGCTGGTGGCCTGGCGCTGGCCGCAGGTGGATTTGCTCGGCACCATCCTGGGACTTGTGACAGCGCAACTGTTGACCCTCATTCACAGCCTGGTGACCCTCAAGAAAAGCGCCGATTACAATAACGAAACAGGAAAGGGGTGAGACCGTGCACGAGAGTCCGGTTTGGGTGCCGATTGAAAGTCTGCCATGGCTGAGCTTCGATCTTGCCACCCTTTACATGATGCTCCTCACGATGGTCATCGTGTTTGTCTTGGCCTGGTTAGGCGTCCGCGGCGCGACGACGGGCGTTCCCCGGGGGATGCAAAACGTCATGGAATGGCTGGTCGATTTCTTGCGGAACATCATCGGCATCGCCATGGACATGCGGAAAGGGGAACGCTTCCTCACGTTGGCCATGACATTGATCATGTTCATCTTCGTCGCCAACATGCTGGGATTGTTCATGGTGATTGTGACCGAGCACACCGAACCGCTGACGATCCTGGGGATCGAAGTCGTGACGGAAGAAATGTTGGCCGAAGCGGAGGCCAATGGCCATCACGGGGTGGAGATCGCCTGGTGGAAATCGCCGACGGCCGACGCCAGCGTGACCCTCGGTTTGTCGGTCATGATTATCGTCTTGAGCAACATCCTCGGCATCACGATGGCCGGCCCCAAGGCCTACGCGAAACATTTCCTCGAACCATATCCTTTCTTTTTGCCTCTCAACTTGGTTGAAGAGGTGGCCAACACGTTGACGTTGGGCCTGCGTCTTTTTGGGAACATCTTTGCCGGCGAGGTGCTGATCGCCGTCATTCTCATGCTGGGCGTGGTCGGAATCGTGCCGATGGTGATTTGGCAAGGGTTCAGCGTGTTCGTCGGCGTCATGCAATCCTTTATCTTTACGTTCTTGAGCATGGTGTACATCAGCCGGAAAATCGAACACAGCCATTGATGGAACACGCATCTTGATTTCCGGAAATTTTTGGAATGATGGATTTCGTGGAAGGTTGTCGCCAATTCTCGAGAATTGTCTAATATTCCCTTCAAATCGCGAAAGGAGTGCTGACAATCATGAATATCTTAGCCGCAGCGATTGCCGCAGGTTTGGCTGCCGTTGGTGCAGGTATTGGCAACGGGGTGTTGTTTAGCCGCACGGTGGAAGGGGTGTCCCGGCAACCCGAATTGCAAGGGCGCCTGATGGGTTTGACGTTTATCTTCCTCGGTCTGGTCGAAGCGTTGCCGATTATCGCCATCGTTATCGGTTTCCTTGCCTTCTTCTCCTAATCGGCCATCCGTCGATTGTCGAGGACAGTTGCTGATGGGCTGGAGAGGGATGAACAGGGCGGCGGCCAATTACGCCCCGCCTTTGTCTTGTACCCGAGGATAAAGGAGTGAGTCGGCTTGTCGTTTCACGTCGGGAACTTTTTAATTACCATTATCTCGTTTGGGATACTGTTCTGGCTGTTGAGCCGTTACGCCTTCGGCCCGCTCATCGGGATCATGGCCAAGCGGCAAGAGGAAATCGCCAGACAAATTGACGAAGCGGCTGCCCGCCACCAGGAAGCGGAGCAGCTTTTGGCGGAACAGAAACAGCTTCTCCAAAAGGCGCGGGAGGAAGCCCGCGAAATTGTCGAGCGGGCCCGCGTGACGAGCGAGAAGCAGGCGGAAGAAATCATCAGCCAGGCCAAAGCGGAAGCCGAGCGCCAGCGGCAGCAAGCGCTGGCTGAAATTCAGCGGGAAAAAGAGGTGGCCTTGGCCGAAATGCGGCAACAGATGGCCGCCCTTTCCTTGCAGATCGCGACGAAAATCATTCAAAAGGAAATCGATGCGCAAGCGCAGCGGGAGCTTATTGACAGCTTCGTCGAACAGGTAGGGAAAGTGCAATGATGGTCGCAAAGCGGTATGCCAAGGCGATGTTTGAGCTGGCGCTGGAACAAGGGCGGCTGGACGCGGTGGCCGCCGATTTGACCTTGGTCAGGGACAGCCTCGAGCAAAACGCCCAATGGCGCGAATGGCTGGCCAACCCGCAGGTGCCGATGCAAAACAAGCAAGAGGCGGTGCGTCAGTTGTACGGGGAAAAGGTCGCGCCCGAGGCGTTGCATCTTTTGCTCGTCTTGCTCAAAAACCGGCGCGCGACGCTCATTGGCCAAGTGATCAACAACTATTTGGATCTCATGGACGAACACAAGGGCGTGGTGCATGCGCAAGTGGCGTCGGCTTTTCCGTTGACGGAAGCGGAAGAGGCCGGTATCGCCGCGTCGCTTGAAAAGTTGACCGGCAAGACCGTCGTTTTGCACAAAGAAGTCGATCCCGAACTCATCGGCGGCATCCTGGTGCGCATCGGCGACCGGCTTTACGACGGCAGTGTGCGCGGACTGCTCCAGCGGTTGGAGAAGCGGTTAGTCACCGCATGACGGAAGCGGCAACGAGGAAAGAAGGGGTGAAGCAATGAGCATCCGACCTGAGGAAATCAGTACGATCCTGAAACAGCAGATCGCCAATTTCTCGACGGAATTGGATGTCAGCGACGTCGGCACCGTCATCCAGGTCGGTGACGGGATTGCGCGGGTTTACGGCTTGAGCAACGTGATGGCCGGCGAGCTGTTGGAGTTTGAGAACGGCGTCATGGGCATGGCGCAAAACTTGGAAGAAGACAACGTCGGGGTCGTCATCATGGGTCCCTTTACCGGTATCCACGAAGGCGACCGCGTCAAGCGGACCGGGCGGATTATGGAAGTGCCGGTGGGCGAAGCCCTTCTGGGCCGGGTCGTGAACCCCTTGGGGCAGCCCATCGACGGACTTGGGCCGATTAACGCCACCGAGTACCGTCCCGTGGAATCGCCGGCTCCCGGCGTCATCGACCGGAAATCGGTGCACGAGCCGTTGCAAACCGGGATCAAGGCCATCGACTCCATGATTCCCATTGGCCGCGGCCAACGGGAGCTCATCATCGGCGACCGGCAAACCGGGAAAACGGCCATCGCCGTCGACACCATCATCAACCAAAAAGGCCAAGACGTCATTTGTATTTACGTGGCCATCGGGCAGAAGCAATCGACGGTGGTCGGGGTCGTAGAGACGCTGAAAAAGTACGGCGCCATGGATTACACCATCGTCGTCAGCGCCTCCGCTTCCGAACCGGCGCCGCTGTTGTACTTGGCGCCCTACGCCGGATGCGCCATGGGCGAATACTTCATGTACAAAGGCCGGCACGTCTTGGTCGTCTACGACGACTTGTCCAAACAAGCGGCCGCTTACCGGGAGCTGTCCCTCTTGTTGCGGCGGCCGCCGGGACGGGAAGCGTACCCCGGGGACGTCTTCTACCTCCACTCCCGCTTGTTGGAACGGGCCGCCAAGCTCAACGACCAACTGGGCGGCGGGTCGCTGACGGCGCTGCCGTTCATCGAAACGCAGGCCGGTGACGTTTCGGCGTACATTCCGACCAACGTCATCTCCATTACCGACGGGCAAATCTTCCTCGAATCCGACCTGTTCTACTCCGGCCAACGGCCGGCGGTCAACGTCGGGATTTCCGTGTCGCGGGTCGGCGGTGCGGCGCAAATCAAGGCGATGAAAAAAGTGGCCGGTACGCTGCGGCTCGACTTGGCCCAATACCGGGAGTTGCAAGCCTTCGCCCAATTCGGCTCCGACCTGGACAAAGCGACCCAGGCGCGGCTCATCCGGGGACAACGGACGATGGAAATTTTGAAACAAGAGCAATACAAACCGATGCCCGTGGAAAAACAAGTGGTCGTCATTTACAGTGCCACCAAGGGATATTTGGACGAATATCCGGTGGAAGACGTGCGGCGGTTTGAGAGCGAATTTTTGGCGTACATGGACGCCCAGCCGCTGGGCCAGGAAGTGCTGAAAACGATCCGGGAGACCGGCGACTTGAGCGCGGAAACGGAAGCGAAGCTGCAACAGTGCATCGAAGACTTCAAGAAAGGCTTCGTTGCCAGCAAAGGCTGAACGGAAAAGGGTTGAACGGAGGAAACCACACCCGAAGGTGGTGAGTGAAGGTTGCAAGGCACCAAAGCGATAAAAAACCGCATTCGCAGCGCCAAAAACATGCAACAAGTGACGAAGGCGATGGAGATGGTGGCCTCGGCCCGCTTCCGGCGTTCCCAAGAACGGGCCGCGGCGGCCCAGCCCTACGCTGCCAAAATGCGGGAAGTCATCGCCGGCGTCGCCGCCGGCGCCAGCGGGTTCCGCCATCCGATGCTGGTGCGGCGGGAGGTGAAGAAGACCGGCTACCTGGTCATCACCTCGGATCGCGGCTTGGCCGGCGGTTACAATGCCAACTTGATCCGGATGGTGGAAGAACAGATCCGGTCCCGCCACAAGTCGGCGGACGAGTACGTCATCTTGGCCATCGGGCGCAAAGGGGCCGACTATTTCAACAAGCGCGGTTACCCGGTGATCAAGCAAGTGACCGGCTTGTCCGACTTCCCCACGTACGCCGACATCAAGGACATTTCGTCCACCGCCGTGGCGATGTACGCCCAAGAAGCGTACGACGAACTGTACTTGTTCCACAACCATTTCATCAACCCGGTGACGCAACGGCCGCAAGGCCAGCTGTTGTTGCCGCTGGCCAACTTGTTGGACGAACTGAAAGGCGAAGGCCAGGAAAACGTGAAACGGTACGTGTACGAATACGAGCCTTCGCCGGAAGAAGTGCTGTCGGCCCTCTTGCCCAAATACGCGGAGAGCTTGATCTTCGCCGCCTTGCTGGACGCCAAGGCGAGCGAACAAGCGGCACGGATGACCGCCATGGGCAACGCCACCGACAACGCCGGCGAAATGATCAAGACGTTGACCTTGCGCTACAACCGGGCGCGGCAAGCGGCCATCACGCAGGAAGTGTCGGAAATCGTCGGCGGTGCCAACGCCCTGCAAGGTTAAGGATAGACCGCTGTGGTTGAACCATGGATGCACGAGGAGGGAATGTGCTTGAATAAGGGACGCGTGGTGCAGGTCATGGGACCCGTCGTGGACATCCAGTTCGAACGGGGACACCTGCCTGAAATTTACAATGCCATCCGCATTGAACACCGGGCCCGTTCGGAAAACGAACGGGACATCAACTTGACGGTGGAAGTGGCCATGCACTTGGGCGACAACGTCGTCCGCTGCATTGCCATGGCTTCTACCGACGGCTTGATGCGGGGAATGGAAGCGGTGGATACGGGCAAACCCATCAGCGTGCCGGTCGGCGAAGGCACCCTCAGCCGGGTGTTCAACGTGTTGGGCGAGCCCATCGACAACGCCGGGCCGGTTCAGGTGAACGAATATCACCCCATTCACCGTCCGGCGCCGAAATTCGAAGAGTTGTCCACCACAGAAGAAATTTTGGAAACCGGGATTAAAGTCATCGACTTGCTGGCGCCGTACGCCAAGGGCGGAAAAATCGGTCTCTTCGGCGGTGCCGGGGTCGGCAAAACGGTGTTGATTCAAGAGCTCATTCACAACATTGCGCAAGAGCACGGGGGGCTTTCGGTCTTTGCCGGCGTCGGCGAGCGGACGCGGGAAGGGAACGACTTGTACCATGAAATGCGGGAATCGGGCGTTATTTCCAAGACGGTCATGGTGTTCGGGCAAATGAACGAGCCGCCCGGCGCCCGTTTGCGGGTGGCGCTGACGGGACTGACGATGGCCGAATACTTCCGCGACCGGGAAGGCCAAGACGTGCTGCTGTTTATCGACAACATTTTCCGTTTCACCCAGGCCGGTTCGGAAGTGTCGGCGCTTTTGGGCCGCATTCCGTCGGCGGTCGGTTACCAACCGACGCTGGCCACCGAAATGGGTCAGTTGCAAGAACGGATTACGTCGACGAAAACAGGGTCCGTCACGTCCATTCAGGCCATTTACGTGCCGGCCGACGACTACACCGACCCGGCGCCGGCCACGACGTTCGCCCACTTGGACGCCACCACCAACTTGGAGCGGAGCATCGCGGAGAAGGGGATTTACCCGGCGGTGGACCCGCTGGCTTCGACGTCGCGGCTCCTCAACCCGGCGGTGGTCGGGGAAGAGCATTATCGGGTGGCGCGGGAAGTGCAACGGATTTTGCAACGGTACAAAGAACTGCAGGACATCATCGCCATTCTCGGGATGGACGAGCTGTCCGACGAAGACAAGCTCATCGTCCGCCGGGCCCGCCGCCTGGAGCGGTTCTTGTCGCAACCGTTCCACGTGGCCGAACAGTTTACCAACATCCCGGGCAAATACGTGCCGGTGAAAGAAACCGTCCGCAGCTTCAAGGAAATTGTCGAAGGCAAACACGACGACCTGCCTGAAGAAGCCTTCCTGATGGTCGGCACCATCGAAGAGGCGGTCGAGAGAGCGAAGAAGTTGATGCAATGAACACGATGCAGTTTGACCTCGTGACGCCGGAGCGGACGGTGATCAGCCGGCCGGTGTACATGGTGGTGACCAGGACGACGTTGGGGGAACTGGGCATCCTGCCCGGCCACTCCCCGCTGGTCGCCAACTTGGCCATCGGCGTGATGCGTATTAAAGACCCGGACCAGTCGACCTTTGAATTGGCGGTGCACGGCGGCTTCATGGAAGTGACGCCGGAACGGGTCGTCGTGCTGGCCGAAGCCGCCGAGTTCCCCGATGAAATCGATGTCGACCGGGCCTTGGCCGCCAAGGAACGGGCCGAACGGCGATTGGCGGAAAAAGGGAATCCGGACATCGACTACAAACGGGCCGAGTTGGCCTTGCAGCGCGCCATGATTCGCTTGAAGATGGCCGGCAAGCAGATGGACTGAGTGCGATGGGCAAAGCGGCGCCGCCGGGTGCAACGGCATTTTGCTGAAAGGGAAGTTTGCTGCTAAACGAATAATAGCGGATACGATTCGACATGGTGGAAAGCGCATGCCTCTTGTGCTTTCCGTGCGGGCGAACCCGCGCGGAAAGCATTTTTTTTGTTTTTTCATGAAATCTTCTTTATTGCCACTGTTCTTTTTTTGGTGTGGATTCGTTAGACACTCCTAGCCGAGTTTGCTATAATGAGGACGGCCAAAAAATCGTCACAAATTTTCCAGCCCTCTTCCTGGGCATGGCCTGAACATTGCATTGGGGGGACGCCATGGGCGATCACGCATATACGAACAGTTACTTGATCTTGTCGGTCTTTTTGCTGCTCAGCATCTTGCTTCCGGTGGCGGCGTTGACCGTCGGCCGTTTTTTGCGGCCCCACAACCCGACGCCGGAGAAGCTGACGACGTACGAAAGCGGCGTCGAACCGGCAGGGAAAACGTGGGTGCGGTTCCACGTCCGGTACTACATGTACGCATTGCTCTTCGTTATTTTCGACGTGGAAGCCCTCTTTTTGCTGCCGTGGGCCGTCGCCTTCGACCAGTTGGGCCTGTTTGCCCTGATTGAAGCCGTCGTGTTCGTCGTGTTGTTGTTCATCGGCCTCATCTACGCCTGGAAAAAGAAGGTGTTGGAATGGGTATAGAGCTGGAACTGGAAGGTCTGCCGCCGGAAGAGTTGGAAGCGGCGGAGGAAGTGAAGCGAAGCGTGCTCTTTACCACCCTCGAGCAGCTCAAGGCGTGGGCCCGGTCCCGTTCCATGTGGCCGCTCACCTTTGGCTTGGCCTGTTGCGCCATCGAGATGATGGAAGCCGGAGCGCCCCATTTCGATCTGGACCGCTTTGGTGTCATCTTCCGGCCGTCGCCCCGCCATGCCGACGTCATGATCGTGGCCGGAACGGTGACGAAAAAAATGGGACCTTTGCTCAGGCGGCTGTACGACCAAATGCCGGAACCGAAGTACGTCATCGCCATGGGATCGTGCGCCACCGCCGGCGGGCCATACGTCCGTTCGTATTCGGTCGTCAAGGGTGTTGACCAGATCGTCCCGGTGGACGTGTACATTCCCGGGTGCCCGCCCAATCCGGCGGCGCTGATTTACGGCATCAACAAGTTGCAGCATAAGATTCGTTACGAGGCACGGACCGGAAAGAAGGTGACCGACGCATGAGCGACGCGGAGGACAAGAAAATACCGGAAGTGTCGAGCCCGGCCGCGGCCGGGGAAGCCCAGGGCGAAGGGCAAGATTCGACGGACGAGTTGGCCCGGGAGCGCAACGCCGAACCGGGGCCCGGCGCCCGGGCGTCCACGGCGGCACAGGTCGACGATCCGGCTTCCGACACGACGCCGCGGCCGCAACCGGCATCCCCGCGCGAACAACCGGAAAATCCGAACGCCGCGACAAAGGCCACGGATACGCCGGCGGCGGAGAAAAGCGCGGCAGGGTCAAAAACGGCAGATGCCGCGGCTGCAAAAGAGGCCGCCAAAGCCAGGGCCGCGGCAAGGGCGGCCGCGCGGCCCGATGCCGCCGCCCGAGCCGGTGCGGCGCGGGCGGGAGCGGCGCGGGCCGGTGCCGCTGCCAAAGCGGAAGAAGCGCCGCCCGAGCCGTCGCCGAAACAGCCGTGGCTGGATCGCCTGGTGGCGAAAATTCGGGAGCGCCTGGGCGACGGCGTCGTGGAAGAGGCGGCCGTCAACCGGTTGAGCGAACACCGCCCGACCTTGACGGTCAACCGGGAGCGCTGGCCGGAGTTGGCCCGCTTTCTGAAGGAAGAGCCGGAACTGGCATTCGTTTATTTGAACGACATTGTCGGCGTCGATTACGGCAAGTATTTCGAAGTGGTGTACCACCTTGTTTCCATTGCGCATCGCGAACACTTGACGGTCAAAGTGCGGACCGACCGGGAAGGAGCATCCGTTCCTTCCGTCGTCTCCGTCTGGCCGGGGGCCAATTGGCCGGAACGGGAGGCTTACGATTTGCTCGGCATCCGCTTTGCCGGACACCCCGATTTGCGCCGCATCATGCTGCCGGAAAACTGGGTGGGACACCCCTTGCGGAAAGATTACGAGCAGTATGACGAGACCATGTAGGCGCACTGGCGGAGTGTGGAGGTGTGACAACCGATGCGGACGGAAGAACTGACGCTGAACGTCGGACCCCAACATCCGAGCACCCACGGGGTCCTCAGGCTCGTCGTGAAACTCGACGGCGAGCGCATTACCCATGTGGAGCCGGTGATCGGATATTTGCACCGGGGAACGGAAAAACTGGCGGAAGGACTCAATTTTACGCAAATCATTCCATATACGGACCGCATGGACTATTTGGCGGCCATGTTGAACAATTATTGCCTCGTCCATGCGGTGGAGACGCTGATGGGCTTGGAGATCCCCGAGCGGGCGGAATATCTGCGTGTCATTGTCATGGAGCTGAACCGGGTGGCGAGCCACTTGGTCTGGTTTGGCACGTATTTGCTCGACATCGGGGCGTTAAGTCCATTTCTTTTTGCCTTCAACGAACGGGAGACGATCCTCAATTTGTTCAACGAACTGTGCGGCGCCCGGCTGACGTACAACTACATGCGGGTCGGCGGCGTCAAATGGGATGCGCCGGAAGGCTGGCTGGAAAAAGTGGACGAGTTCGTCAAACGGATGATGCAGAAAGTGGACGAGTTTCACACCTTGGTGACGGGGAACGAAATTTTCCTCAACCGCATGCGCGGCGTCGGCAAGTACGATGCTGGAACGGCGCTGGCCTTTGGCCTCAGCGGCGTCAATTTGCGCTGCACCGGCGTCGATTACGACATTCGCAAGTTCAAACCGTATTCCATCTACGACCGGTTTGAATTCGACGTGCCCCTGTCGCAAGAGGGCGATTGCTACGCCCGGTATTTGCTCAGGCTGGAGGAAATCCGCCAGTCCTTGCGCATCGTCGAGCAGGCCGTGGCACAAATTCCCGACGGGCCCGTCATGGCGAAAGTGCCGAAAATGCTGCGGCCGCCCAAAGGGGAAGTGTACACGTCCATCGAAGGGGCCCGGGGTGAGTTGGGCTGCCACATCGTCAGCGACGGCAAAGACAAGCCGTACCGCATCAAATGGCGGCGGCCGTCCTTTGTCAACCTGCAGATTTTGCCCAAACTGGCGGTCGGTCTGAACATGTCCGACTTGGTGGCGGTGCTGGGGGCCATTGACATCGTCCTCGGGGAGGTGGACGGCTGATGTTCAACTGGCTGCACGGGCCCATGACCGTCGGCACACTGCTGACCATCTCCGTGCTGGCGGTCGTGCTGCTCCTCATCGTCTTGGCCTTTGTCACATATGCCATCTACTTTGAACGGAAAGTCATCGGCTGGATCCAGCTGCGCCACGGGCCGACGGAACACGGGCCCTTGGGGCTGTTGCAGACGCCGGCCGACGTGTTGAAGTTGCTCATCAAGGAAGACATCATCCCGAAACTGGCCGACAAACCGTTGTTCATCCTGGCGCCGGTGCTGGCCTTCGTGCCGTCCTTCACCGTCGTGGCCGTCATTCCCTTCACCGACGCCATTGGCTTCACCGACACCAATGTCGGCTTGCTCATCTACGTGGCGCTGAGCGGCATCACCATCCTCGGCACGCTGCTCGGCGGGTGGGCGTCCAACAACAAATATTCGCTGCTCGGCGGCATGCGTTCGGCGGCGCAAATGATCAGTTACGAGATTCCCCTCATCCTTTCCGCCATGGGGGTCATCGTCATGGCCGGCACGATGAATTTGCGGGAAATCGTCGAGTTTCAAGGCCAGATGGGCGTCTGGTTTGTCGTGCCGCAAATCGTCGGTTTCCTCGTCTTCCTCATCGCCGCCAACGCGGAGATGAATCGCTCGCCCTTCGACTTGCCGGAAGCGGAGTCGGAACTGGTGGCGGGGTATCATACCGAATACAGCGGCTTCCGCTTCGCCATTTTCATGCTGACCGAATACGTGTACATGTTCGCCATGTCGTCGCTCATTGTCGTGCTCTTTCTCGGCGGGTGGCTGCCTCCCTTGCAGTGGATTCCGGGGCTCGGGTTTCTCAAAGCCGTGCCCGGCATCGTCTGGTTTGCGCTGAAATTTGTCGTCGTCGTCTTTTACTGGATCTGGCTGCGGGGGACAATGCCCCGGTTCAGGACGGAAACGCTCATGAATTTCGCCTGGAAAGTCCTGTTGCCGGTCAGTTTGTTGAACCTGGTGGCCACGGCCGTCATCAAAGCGCTGGTGTAACGTCGGTTTGCGTAACAGGTTTGTGTAACGCCGTATAACAGGACTTCCTGGAGGTGGAAGACATGTCTGCCATTCCCGGCTTCATGAAAGGCTTGGGCTACACGTTCAAGCAAATGTTTGCGGAAAAGTCCACCTATGACTATCCCAACGAGCCGCTGAAAATGCCGGAGCGTTTCCGCGGCATCCAGTATTTGGACGTCGACAAATGCATCGTCTGCCTGCAATGCCAACGCATCTGCCCGACGCAATGCATCGACATCAAGGGCAAGCCCAATCCGGAAGGCAAGGGCAAGGTGCTGGAGAGCTTCGACATCAACTTTGAAATTTGCATCTTGTGCGACTTGTGCACGGAAGTTTGTCCGACGGAAGCCATCCTCATGACCAACAATTACGAACTGGCGACGTACAGCCGCGACGAGTTGTTCAAAGACATGAAATGGCTGAACGAAAACGACGAAAACATCCGCCGGGGGGACGCCTGATGGATTGGACGCTCGTGTTTTTCTTCGTCTTCGCCCTCATCGCCCTCGGCGGGGCGCTGTACATGCTCAATTTGCAAAAAGTCGTGCACATGGCGGTGGCGCTGGCCTTCACCTTTTTCGGCCTGGCCGGCCTGTACGTCCTCTTGGAGGCGGAATTCATCGCCTTCGCCCAAATCATGGTCTATTCCGGCGCCATTACCATCCTGATGCTTTACGGCATCATGATGACCCGCCACGACGCCGAGGAAGCGCCGCTGCGCCGGCCGGTTCATACGGCCTTGGCGTTCATCGGCGCGTTGGGCCTGTTCGGGTTTTTGTTTTACGGCATCATGACGACGCCGTGGCCCGGCGGAAGTACCGAGCCGCTGGTGGAGGACAACGTGCGCGAACTGGGGCTGGCGCTGTTTAACGAATACGTCATCCCCTTCGAGCTGGCGGCCATCTTGTTGTTGGTGGCCCTGGTGGGGGCCGTCGTGCTGGCCAAACGGGAGGTGGAGGATTAGATGGTGAATCTGGCGTCCTATTTGACCGTGTCGGCACTGCTCTTTTGCTTGGGGCTGTTCGGCGTGTTGACGAAACGCAATGCCGTCATCGTCCTGCTTTCCATTGAGCTGATGCTCAACGCCGTCAACCTGAATTTGGTGGCTTTTTCCAAATTCGGCGCGTTCCCCGGTTTGGACGGCCAGGTGTTGACGTTGTTTTCCTTGACGGTGGCGGCCGCGGAAGCGTCGGTGGGCTTGGCGATTCTCATCACGTTGTTCCGCAATCGGGGCACGGCTGAGGTCAACGAGATGGATATGATGAAGAGGTGAGGACGATGAGCGCTTGGACGTGGCTGATTCCCATCTTTCCCCTGCTGGCCTTTCTCCTCCTCATCGGTTTGGGGCGGTCGCTGAGACCCGCTGCGGGGTATGTGGCGTCTCTGGCGGTGGCCGTGTCACTGGTATTGTCGCTCTTTGTGTTGGCGGAAGTGTCCGCCGCCGGTGGGGCCATGGTGCACACGTTCCCGTGGTTGACCGCCGGGGATACGACCTTCACCATGGGCATTGAAGTCAACCGGCTGAACGCCATGATGCTGGCAATCGTCAGTTTCGTAAGCCTGTTGGTACATATTTATTCCATCGGTTACATGCACGGCGACGACCGTTACGGCACGTACTTCGCCTACTTGGCGCTGTTTACGTTCTCCATGCTCGGGCTGGTCATCTCGCCCAATTTGCTCCAGACGTACATCTTTTGGGAATTGGTGGGCCTGAGCTCGTTCTTGCTGATCGGTTTCTGGTATTTCAAGCCTCAGGCGCGGGACGCGGCCAAGAAAGCCTTCTTGATGACCCGGATCGGCGATGTGGCCCTGTTTGCCGGCATGATCTTGTTGTTCTGGCAGGTGGGTTCGTTTCAGTTTAGCGACATATTCGCCGCCGTCCGGGCGGAGGAAATCGATCCCGGCATGGTGACACTGACGGCTATCCTCATTTTCATCGGCGCCGTCGGCAAATCAGGGCAGTTTCCCCTCCACACGTGGTTGCCCGACGCCATGGAAGGGCCGACGCCGGTCAGCGCCCTTATCCACGCGGCCACCATGGTGGCGGCCGGGGTGTATTTGGTGGCGCGGACGTATCCGCTCTTTGAAGCCTCCCCCACGGCCCTCACGGTGGTGGCGGCGGTGGGCGGTTTTACGGCCATTTTCGCCGCTTCCATCGGCCTGGTGCAGACGGACATCAAACGGGTGTTGGCCTACTCCACGGTGAGCCAGTTGGGGTACATGATGCTGGCGCTGGGTGTGGCCGGTTACACGGCGGCGGTGTTCCATCTGGGTACCCACGCCTTTTTCAAGGCGCTGTTGTTTCTTGCCGCCGGGGCGGTCATTCACGCCGTCCACACCCAGGACATCCGGGAAATGGGCGGCCTGTGGCGGAAAATGCCGTTGACCGCCTGGGTGTTTCTCATCGGCGCCCTGGCTCTTTCCGGCATTCCGCCCTTTGCCGGGTATTTTTCTAAGGAAGAGATCATCCTGGCGGCCTGGGAAGGCGGCCATCCGGTGTTGTTTGCCCTGGCGGTCGTTGCGGCCTTTTTCACAGCCTTCTACATGTTTCGACTCTTCTTTCTCGTCTTCGTCGCAAATCCGCGGGACGCCGCGGCGGCCAAGCGCATCGATGCGGTGCGGCCCGTCGGCCGTGAAATGACGCTGCCCATGCTGGCGCTGGCGGCCTTGAGCGTCGTCGCCGGTTTTGTCAACACGCCGTGGTATCACGGTCTGGCCGGCTGGCTCAGCGCCGACGGGTTGACGAGCCACTATGAAGCGCCCGGCTTTGTCGGATGGATAACGGCGTTGACGGTTCTGACGGCGCTGGTGGGCATCGGCCTGGCGGCGTCCATGTACGCCCGGGGGACGTTGTCGCCGGCGGCGCTGGCCCGGCGCTTGGAGTTTGGCTATGACATGTTGCTGAACAAGTACTGGATCGATGAGTTGTATGGGGCGACGGTAGTCCGCGGCGCCTTCGGCCTCGGACGGCTGTTGCACGGGATCGACCGGTACATCGTCGAAGGGCTGGTGGCGCTGGTGGGTGTCCTGTTCCGCTTCGTCGGCCGCATCGGAACCGCTTTGCAGACCGGGAAAGCCCAGGCGTCCAATCTGGTCGGTGTCCTCGGTCTGGTGCTCTTGCTCATCATCTTGACCTTGGGAGGGGTGTGGGAGTGATGCTTTGGCCGACTGTTCTCGCGTTTTCGCCGCTTTTGGGCATCCTCGTCCTCGCCCTCCTGCCGAAGGACAACCGGCGGGCGCTTTTGGCCGTCGGCTTCGTTGCCACCCTGTTGCCGCTCGCCGTGGCCCTGTTGATGATGGGTCAATTTGACGGAAGCGTTCAGGCGATGCAATTTGCCGGTTCCGCGCCGTGGTTTACGTTGCCCTTGCCCAGCATGCTCGGCGGCGAAGGGTTTGCCTTTTCCTACACGGTCGGGGTGGACGGACTGTCCATGGCCCTCATTCTTCTGACCGTGATTCTGTCTTGCGTGGTGGCCGTCGGAGCGGTCCACTTGACCGAACGCATCAAAGGGTTTCTCATGTTGCTGCTGCTGCTGGAGACGGCGTTGCTGGGCACCTTCGTCTCGCTGAATTTGCTCCAGTTTTTCCTGTTCTTCGAGCTGGTCATCGTCGCCGTGTACTTCCTCATCAGCCAGTTCGGTTTCGTGGAACGGGAGCGGGCGGGACTCGTCTTTTTGCTCTACAACGGCATCGGTTCTTTGCTTTTGCTCTTGGCGTTGCTCACGTTGCTCGCCTTCACCGGCACGCTGGACTGGCACGAACTGCAAGGGCAGCTGCAAGTTTGGGCGACGGACGAGGTCTTTGCCGCCATGACCGGCATCGACAAAGCGTTCCGTTGGGGTATTTTGCTGGCGCTCCTGGCGGCCTTTGTCATCAAGCTGCCGGTGGTGCCGCTGCATTCGTGGATGATTCGCGTCAACCGCCAGGCCCACCCGCTGGTTGTCATGCTGGAGTCGGGTTTGGTCATCAAATTGGGCGGCTACGGTATGTTGCGCCTCGGTTTCGGCCTCTTTCCCGATCTGATGGCCGAGTTGGGGACGGTGCTGGCCGTCTTGGGTTTGGTCAACTTGTTCTACGGCGGCTTTTTGGCCTTGGTGCAACAAGATTTGCGGTCGGTGTTGGCCTACTCCAGCGTCAGCCACATGGGCGTCGTCTTGTTGGGGCTGGCGGCCATGAACGCCAGCGGCCTGCAAGGCGTCGTCTTCCAGCTGGTCTCCCACGGCCTCCTGTCGCCGCTGTTGTTCTATATCTTGCTCGTCATTCTCGTGCGCACGGGCACCGACCGCCTGAGCGACCTGAGCGGTCTCATCCGGGTGATGCCGGTGTTGTCCGGCCTGTTTTTGGCGGGTGCCATGGGGTATTTGGGCCTGCCCCTCATGTCCGGGTTCGTCAGCGAGTTTCTCGCCTTCCACGGCCTCTTCCACCGCATGCCGGGCTTCGCCGCCGTCGGCGTGCTGGGCATGATTCTGACCGCCGGGTACTTGCTCCGGGCGATGCAGGGCATGACCTTCGGCCCGTTGGTGGAACGGTTGGAGAACAGCGATGTGCGGGACGTGCGGGCGGTGGAATCGGTGCCGGCCATGGCGCTCCTGGCGCTCGTGTTCGTCATCGGCATCGTCCCCTCGCTCCTTGGCGATCCGCTGCAAAGCACGCTGCAGACTATTTTGCTGAGGTTGGGAGGATAGGGCATGATGAACCTATCACAGGTGGAAACGACACTTCACCCGGCGCTGGACTACGACTGGTCGCTCCTGGCGCCGGAGTTGGCCGTCTTGCTCACCGCCGTCGTCATCGCCGTCTGGGATTTGTTTCTCGGCGAAAAGAACAGCCGCCGCGCCTTGGGTGCCCTGGCCATCCTGGGGGTTCTCGTCGCCGCCGGTTTGACGTGGGGACAGTTGGGGAGCGAACCGCGGGAAATATTGGGCGAGCAGTTCCGTTCCGACGCCTTCGCCCAAGGGTTCAAATTGCTCATCTTGCTGGCCGCCGTCTTTTCCCTCGCGCAGGTCGTCTACAGCCGGCCGGTTTTGGGCCGCCCGGTGCGGGGCGAGCACTTGTATTTGATGCTGGCGGCGACGCTCGGGGCCATGATCATGGTTTCCTCGGCGGACCTCGTCCCCCTTTACGTGGGGCTTGAGACTATGAGCATCGCTTCCTACGTCATGGCGGGCTTGCACAAACGCCACTGGCGTTCCAACGAAGCGGCTTTCAAATACATCGTCTACGGCGCCGCGGCTTCGGCCACGTTGCTTTACGGCTTTTCCTTCATCTACGGCGTGACCGGCTCGACGCAGTTGTTTGAAATCGGCCAGCGGCTGCCGGAGGCGTGGTCTTCGGGATACAGTTTCGTCCTGTTGATCGGCTTTGTCTTGATGTTGGTCGGCTTCGGCTACAAAATTTCCGCCGTGCCGTTTCACACGTGGGCGCCGGACGTGTACGAAGGGGCGCCCATCCCCACCGTCTCCTTCTTGTCGGTGGTGTCCAAAGCGGCCGGTTTTGCCATGATGGTGCGGGTGTTTTTCCTCATTTTTTACGGCGACGCCTTTTCGTCCAAATTGGAGGCCGTCGGCTGGCTGTTGGCGATATTGGCCGCCGCCAGCATGATCGTCGGCACCACCGCCGCCCTGCATCAGGTCAACGTCAAGCGCCTGCTGGCCTATTCCAGCATCGCCCAAGCCGGCTATTTGCTGGTGCCCTTCGCCGTCATGAGCACCCTCCTGTTTGACCAGGTGTGGTTTTTCCTGCTGGCCTATACATTGATGAACATGGGCCTTTTTACGGTGCTTTTGGTGGTGCAGCAAAGCCGTGACGCCGCCGAGGCGGCCGCCGCCAACACGGCTGCGGCGGAAGCGGCAGCGGCCGCCGGCCCTGAAGTTGCAGGAGCCAAGCCGGAGGAGGAGCGGGAGCGGATGGCGCGGGCGCCGGAAGGCGATTTGCGCCTCTTTGCCGGTCTGTATCACCGTTCGCCATGGCTGGCGCTGGCGACGACCGTCTTATTGCTCTCCCTGGCCGGTTTTCCGTTTACCGCCGGCTTTTTCGGCAAACTGTACATCTTGTTCGGCTCCATTGCCATGGGCAACTGGTGGCTTCCCGCCGTCATGATCGTCACCACGGTGGTGTCCTACGCCTTTTACTTCAAAATCGTGCGGCAGATGTATTTGCGGCCGGCCGCCGAAGGGACGGCGCTGCGCGTGCCGCCGGTCTTGGGCCTGCTCATCGCCGTGGCGGCGGCGGGAACCGTCGTGTTCGGGGTTTTTCCCGGCCTGGCCTTCGATTGGATGCAACAATATTTACCAATGCTGGAACAGTTCTTCACAACGGGAACGCCGGCGTTGTAAAACGTCGGCGGTTTTCCCGGAATTTTCATCATACCACCTGAAATTGGCAACCGTCATCGATTTGTTATAAGGTGCCGTCCGCCGAGACTTTTGGCGGCCGATTTCGTCCCGTATAATAAGGAAGAGCAAGAAAAGGGGGAAGCGGTGTGAGCCCGATGGCCTGGACCGGAGCCTTGAGCATGGCGTTGTCGCTGGTCGGGGTGTTGCTGGCGTGGGTGGCGTTGCAATCCATCCGCTGGGACGTGTTCGTCAAAGACGTGAAAGCCCCGTCGTTCCAACTGTTGCTCGTATTGCTCTGCCTCGTCCTGGGCCACGGTTTCGCCCGTTTCGTCATGGATTACGTCCAATGGTCTTCCCTGCTCCGATATTTTTTTTGACCGACCATGTCCGTCGGCGCGTATGCCGGGAAGGAATTCCGAACATACTATCAAGACCGGGATATTCCCATACATACAGGTCGGAATTGGCAGGATGATCCGGGGGGACGGAATACGACAAGTGTGGAGGGAAAAAGGTGGAAAAAATCGTCGTACGTGGAGGTCGAAAGTTGCATGGCACGGTGAAAGTGCAAGGCGCCAAAAACGCCGTCCTGCCCATTTTGGCCGCCGCATTGCTGGCGCAGGAAGGAACGAGCACGATCCAGGATGTACCGGAATTGGACGATGTGCATACCATGTGCGACGTGTTGCGTTCGCTCGGCGTGCAGGCCAGTTTCGCCCCGTCCGGACTTGTGGTGAATGCTACCACCATTGACCGCAGCGAAGCGCCGTACGAATTGGTGCGGAAAATGCGGGCATCTTTTTTGGTCATGGGACCGCTCTTGGCACGCATCGGCGAGGCCCGGGTCTCCCTCCCCGGCGGCTGTGCCATCGGCACCCGTCCCATCGACCAGCACTTGAAAGGATTCGAAGCCTTGGGCGCGACCGTCACCCTGGAAAACGGCATGGTCAAGGCGGAAGCGCCGCATGGATTGACCGGCACGACCATCTATTTGGATGTGGCCAGCGTCGGAGCGACGGAAAACATCATGATGGCCGCCGTCATGGCCAAGGGCACGACCATCATCGAGAACGCCGCCCAGGAACCGGAAATCGTCGACTTGGCCAACTTTCTCAATGCCATGGGGGCCAAGGTGCGGGGCGCCGGCACCGGGACGATTCGCATCGATGGCGTCGAGGCGTTGAGGGGAACGACCCACACGGTCATTCCGGATCGGATTGAAGCGGGGACGTTCATGGTGGCCGCCGCACTGACCGGAGGGGATGTGTTCATCGACGGGGCCATCGCCGAACACTTGAAGTCGGTGACCGCCAAACTGCAAGAAATGGGCGTCGTTTGCCAGATGGAGGAACAGGGCATCCGGGTGACGGCGCCGCAGCGCTTGCGCAACGTCTCCTTGAAGACGCTGCCCTATCCCGGCTTTCCCACCGACATGCAGCCGCAGATGATGGCGCTGATGCTCGTGTCGGAAGGGGCGGGCATCGTCACCGAGACGGTGTTCGAAAACCGCTTCATGCACGTGCAGGAATTCAACCGCATGAACGGCAATATCAAAATCGAAGGCCGGACCGCCATCGTCGAAGGGCCGTGCCCCCTCAAAGGGGCCCACGTCACCGGCAGCGACTTGCGGGCGACGGCGGCGCTGGTGTTGGCGGGATTGGCCGCCGAAGGCGCCACCCACGTCTACGGGCTGCACCATCTCGACCGGGGGTACCTCGATTTTGTCGGCAAGCTGAAAGCGTTGGGGGCCGACATCGAACGGGTGAGCGAAGGCCCGCTGCCGCCCCGCAACCTCGTGCCGTTTCCGGCGGAGCGCCGGGAAGGCCTTTCCGGCAGCGCGTCGGTGGCGGGTATGCGCTGAATGTTTTCAATGTAACGGCAAAAAAGCGACATAGGTCGACATAGGACCTGGATCCGTTCATGGATCCGGTCTTTTTTTTGAAAATAGTAGTCGTGCATTGTAAAAATTTGTATAATGATCTACAATGGCTCGTTAACCAGTTAATTGGGAAGGAGAGGCCGGAATGAACGACTTGGATCGGGTATTGGGCATCACGACGATCTTGGATGAACTGTTTCGCGACGAAGACGCCATGATTGTCGTGGCCGACACGGAAAAAATCGTCTATTACCGCCCGGGAAAAACCATCGACGCGGGACAGGTCGGAGACCCCTTGATTCCTGGCGACGGCTTGTACGAAGCGGTGCATCAGAAGCAAACGGTACGCAAGTACGTGCCGCGGGAAGTGAGAGGGGTGCCTTTCCGCTCGGCCGTCTCACCCCTCTTGGATGGCGACGGACAAGTCGTCGGCGCCGTCGGCATCGGCTGGTCGTTGGACAAGCAGGAAAAAATCGTCGACGCCGCCAACCACTTGTCGGCGTCGCTGGAACAAATTTCCGCTTCCATTGGCGATGTGACGGAACGGGCGCAAGTGTTGTCCTCGATTCAAGAAACCATCGTCAGCCTGATGGACACCATGCGGGAAAACGCCGAAAAGACGGCGGAAATCAGCCGGCTGATCAACGACATCGCCAACCAGTCCCATATGTTGGGGTTGAACGCTTCCATTGAAGCCGCCCGGGCCGGTGAACAGGGCCGCGGGTTTGCCGTGGTGGCCAGCGAGATTCGGAAACTGGCGCAAAACAGCCGGGACGGCGTGAAAATCATCGAGGAAAGCATGAAGCAATTGATGCAGTCCATCGCCCTCATGGCCGAAAAGACAGGAGAGATGTCCGAGATGGTCAACGGCCAGGCGGCCGCCACGGAGCAAATCACCGCCAGCATCCAGGAATTGACCGTGCTTTCCGAAACGTTGTTGAATTCCGCCAAGTAAGTCGCCATGAAACATGCGGCGAACGCAGCCCCGACGGACGTAAGTCCGGCGGGGAATTTTTTTTGCCGCCGTCGCATAGGATGAAAGCGTTGGGACAACCCCGGACTCGTACAACGACGCGGGCAATCCATGTCAAGGGAGGGGAAACCGTTGTGGCGCAAACTGTTGCTGCTCATCGCAGGACTGGCCTTTGTCATTCTCGTGCTGCCAACGCTCATCGTCGTCGGATTCGGCCAGGAGGAAGCCCGCCAAGAAGCGGTGCGAAGGCAAGAGATGATTCGGCTGCAGCCCCAGCCGGGCGAACCGGCGGTGTCGGTGTACTTGAGCGAAGAAGAGAGGGTCGTCCACATTCCGCTGGAACGGTACGTCCGGGGTGTGGTGGCGGCGGAAATGCCGGTGGAATTTTCCCTGGAAGCGCTGAAAGCCCAGGCCATCGCTTCCCGTACCTACATCGTGCAACGGATGATTCAGGGCGATTTCAGCGACGTGCCGCAAGGGGCCATGGTCACCGACACTCCCCAACACCAGGCGTTTTTGGACGATGCCGCCCTCAAGGCCCGCTGGGGACTGGCCTATGAAAAGAATATGGAAAAATTGACGAAGGCGGTGGAAGAGACCCGGGGTCAAGTGCTCACCTATGAGGGCAAACCGATTTACGCCGCCTTTTTTTCCACCAGCAACGGCTACACGGAAAACGCCGACGAATATTGGGAAGGCGGCGGCCTGCCGTATTTGACAAGCGTCCCGTCGCCGTGGGACGCCCATTCGCCCAAGTTCCGCCAACGCGTTGAAATTCCGCTGGAAGAGTTTTTCGCCAAATTGTCCTTGGACCCGGCGGTGGCGGCGTCCGGCGACGGCGAGCCGTGGATCGAGATCGTATCCAAAACGGCCGGGCAACGGGTGAAAGAAGTGCGGGTCGGCGAACAGGTGTTGACCGGCCGCCAAGTGCGGGAAGCGCTGGGGCTGAATTCGACGGACTTCACCGTGCAAATCAAGGGGGACACGCTGGTCTTTACGACGACCGGATACGGCCACGGCGTCGGCATGAGCCAATACGGCGCCGACGGCATGGCCAAAGAAGGCAAAACGGCGGAAGAAATACTCCGGCATTATTACCGGGGCGTGGAATTGGCCGATTATCGCCAGTGGATTAAGAAAACGGGCGGCGAAGTGTAAAAATGCGAACATCCCTCAGGTTTAGAATTGTTTAAAACGGTCCACACTGGATCCTGAGGTGATGCAAAAAATGGATCAAAAAGAACAAGAAAAACAGTCGAAACAATCGGAACACGCTGCCCAAATGACGCCGAACGACGGCAATGTCACGACGATGGCCGACACGGCCCAGGCGGAAACCGACCCGGCGGGCCAAACCGGAGGCAAAACGGCGGGAAGGTGGAAAACGTGGTTGCGCAAACGCTGGGTACCGCCGGTCGTCTACTTGGCCGTGGCAGCCATCATCTTTACCATCATGTGGCAACTCCAGGACCGGAACGACTATTCTTTGACGCCCGAAGAGCTGGGCATTTCGGTCTGGGAAGATGGGGACTTGGCGCAAGAGGAAGAACAGACGGTGCCTGTCACCGGCCAAGAGGAGGCGATGGTGGCGCCGTATCGGGCGGATGAAGTGGTCGTCGTGCGCCATTACTTCGACGAGACGGCCGACGACGAAGCCAACGCCAAGGCCATGGTACGCTATGGCGACAGTTACAGCGCCCACACCGGCATCGACTACGCCCTGGAAAGCGGCGAAACCTTTGAAGTGGTCGCTGCCCTGAGCGGCACGGTCCGCCGCGTCGAACAAGACCCGCTGGTCGGTTATTTGGTGGAACTGGCCCATGACGACGGCTTGGAGACGGTGTATCAGAGCTTGTCGGAAGTGTATGTGAAGGAAGGTGAATCCGTCGCCCAAGGCGCCGTGTTGGGCTTGGCCGGCCGCAACGAATATGAAAAGGACAGCGGCAACCACTTGCATTTTGAAGTGCGGAAAAACGGCGAAACCGTCTCGCCCCTCGACTATCTCGACACCGGGTCGCGCCCTTCGGTGACCGATGACGTCCACGGCGTCGGCAGCGAAACGTCTGACGATTCCTCGACAAACATGCGAAACGACAGCCAAGAGCAAAATGGAATGTAATAACAAAACGCCTCTGCCTTCCACGCAGGGGCGTTTTTTCGTGCCAAGCGCAGAAAATCAAGGCTTGTCAAGCTTGGAAATATAGAATATATGCAACACCCCCTCATATAATGTACCAGACATTGCGAAAGCAGGGAGGCGAGGGGTGTGCATGAATATATCAAGGAGCGGGCTGTCAACATTGCACGGTACATCACCGAGACCCGAAACACGGTGCGGATGACCGCCAAAGCCTTTGGCGTTTCCAAGAGTACTGTGCACAAGGATATTACGGAGCGGTTGCCGGAGATCAACCCGCAACTTTATGAAGAAGTGAAAAAGATCCTGGAACACCATAAATCGGTCCGGCATTTGCGCGGCGGTGAAGCGACGAAGATAAAATACAAAAAGAAAAAAATGGCCGAACTGTTTGCGGAAGAAGCCCCACGACCCCTTGTCGCCACCCGCAAAGGCCGTCAACAAAACTACTGACGAACCGTGGCGAACCGGATCGAAAAACGGGACAATGCAGCAGGAATTTTTCTATCGGTGGCGAATATGGTAGGTGGGAATGTGTGTCATTCGGGTGGTACGTCGTGGTACCGCCTCTTCTCAAGGTGTTGATGGGGACAAGTATTTTCTAGCATGAATCTGGAAGCATGAATACATACAGCAAACGTCACAATAAAAACGAGTGTACCGGAGGACGACGCGCATGTTACGGGGATTGGATTTGGCGGCGGCGGGGATGATCGCCAGCCAGCGTTGGCACGATACCGTCAGCAACAACCTGGCCAATTTGAACACCGTCGGCTATAAGGCGGAAGAAGCTGTCATGCGGACGTTTCCCGAATATTTGATCTATCAACTGGGGCTCAAACGTCCGGCGCCGCAACTCGGCTCCTTGCCCCACGGCGTCCTGGTGGACGAACGGCTTCCCCTGTTCCAGCAAGGGACGCCGGTGGAAACGGGGCAGCCGTTGCACGTGGCGCTGCTGGACGACCCTTGGCCGGATCCGGAAACCGGCATCGCTCCCGTCACCTTTTTTACGGTGCAATTGCCTGACGGGACTTTCGCCTTGACCCGCTCCGGCCAGTGGACCCGGGACGGATGGGGACAATGGGTAACCCCGCAAGGCTATCGGGTCATGGCCTACCGTCAACCGGCGGAAGGACAAGCTCCGGTGTTGGAGCCCATTAACGTCGACGGGCCGTTTCAAATTATGCCCGACGGACGCATCGTATACGAAAACGATCCGCAGCCGGACGTTCCTTTATATTTGGCGACGGTGACCGTCGAAAATCCGTTTGCGCTCATCCGGACCGGCGACGGCTTGTGGCTCCCGCAGGACGGCCAGTTGCCGGATCCGGCGCCGGCGGCCGATGTGGTCCGACAAGGGTATTTGGAACAGTCCAACGTCGATCCGGCCCGCAACATGGTCAACTTGATGTTGGCCAGCCGGGCCTACGAGGCGAACCAACGGGTCATTCAAGCCTACGACCGGGCGTTGGATAAAGCGGTGAACGAAGTCGGGCGCCTGTAATGTAAAGGAAGCCCAAGGACGGAGGTGACGGGATGAATCCTTCTGTGTTGATGTCGGCTTTGGCCTTGCGGGGCAACCAGCAAGCCATGGATATCATTTCCGACAACCTGGCCAACTTGCAGACGGCCGGATTCAAGCGCCGGGAAGCGGCTTTCGGCGACTTGTTTTTGGCCTATCTCCGCCAGCCGCAGGCCTTGTCGCGGGAAGGCCGCCGCACGGTGGACGGCTTGCGGGAAGGCAACGGCGTCCGGCTTGCCGGAACATTGGCCGACTGGCGCGTCGGCGGGGCCCGGGAGACGGGGCGGGAGCTGGATTTGTATATCGACGGCGACGCCTTTTTTGCCATCGAAGGGGCCGGCGGAGAAACGTGGTACACCCGGGACGGAAACTTTCACTTGTCGCCGGCGGAAGGCGGCCAGTGGCACTTGGTGACCGCGTCCGGCCACCGGCTGCTGGGCACCGACGGCCAACCGCTGGTGTTGCCGCCGTTTCATCGTTTGATCGTCGACAACCAAGGACGAATCTCGGCGGAACAAGAAAATGGCGTCGCGGCGACGCTGGATGCGGCCATCGCCCTGGTGCGCTTCCGTTCCCCGGACGCCTTGGAGCGGGTGGGCCGGAACAGCTACCGGATCGCCGACGCATATCTCGCCGCTGATCCGGCCGAAGCGGTACCCCTCTGGGAAGATGTGGCGCCGGAGGCGCGGACGGCCGGGAACAGCGCCATCCGCCAGAACTACTTGGAAAGTTCCAACGTCGATTTGGCGACGGAATTGACGCGGCTCATTCAAGCCCAGCGGGCGTATCAACTGAATGCGCAGGTGCTCATTTCGGCGGACCGGATGATGGGCTTGGCCAACTCGTTGCGCAGTTAGGAGATGACCCGATGAAGAGGCGACGTTGGCTCTGGCTGTTCATTTATACTTTTCCTATCGTCATCCTGGTCAGTTTTGTCCTCGGATTGGCGGTCGGCTATTCGGTGCTGGGCAAGGCGTCGGTGGAGGAAGTGTTCGACTGGGCCACGTGGAAACACGTTTGGGACCTGGTGTTTGCGCCGTGAACGGTTTGCGGCATTTGCCCAATGTATTGACCGTTTTCCGGTTGCTGCTGGTGCCGGTTTATTTTTTCGCCTTTTTTTCCCCGGCGCCTTATGCCCTGTTTTGGGCCCTGGGCATTTTCCTCTTGGCCGGCCTGACCGACATGCTGGACGGCTACTTGGCCCGCAAGTACCAGTCGGTGACCAAATTGGGAATCATTCTCGATCCGCTGGCCGACAAGCTGATGATGTTGTCCGTCGTCTTTTCCCTCGTCTGGGCCGGGTTCATCGACTGGTGGCTGGCGCTCCTGGTGTTTTTGCGGGACGTGGGCATGATTGTCGGCGGGGCCATTTGGGCCGGCTCCGGCCGGGATCCGATACCGGCCGATCGTTGGGGCAAAACGACCACCGTTTTCTTTTACGTGGCCATCGTGCTGGTGATGATGCACGTGCCGTACAGCCGCTACTTCTTGGCGGCGGTCATCGTTTTGGCCTTCATCACCAGTTTGAATTACTTGCAAAAGACGGTTGTGAAACAGCGGGTTCAATAAAGGGGTCCAATAAAAAGAGCACCGCCCACGAGCGATGCTCCTTTATGGGAAACCCAAGCGCTGACTGCTTGGGACAGTACATAGTTTGGACGAAGCCGGCGGGATTATTCCGCCGGGAGTGCAACCGAAGCGGCGCCGCGCCCGTCTAAGTAGTAGAGGCGCATATTAGGCGCCCTGGCATGGCGTATGGACGATTGCGGAAGGAACACATACACGTAAGAATACGGTTGACCAATTGACACGGATGGGCATGGAGGTACGCGCCAACCATGGAATTTCACATGGATATACGCCAAATATTGAACATCTTGCCCCACCGCTACCCGTTCCTGCTCATCGACCGGGTGCTGGAACTGGAACCGGGAAAACGGGCGGTGGGCGTGAAAAACGTCACCTACAACGAACCGTTTTTCCAAGGGCATTTCCCCGGATACCCGGTCATGCCCGGCGTCCTCATCGTCGAAGCGATGGCCCAATTGACCGGCATCGCGATGCTCAGCATGGAAGAATACCGGGGGCGCCTGGGCTTTTTTGCCGGCATCGACGGCGTCCGCTTCCGCGAACAAGTGCGTCCCGGCGACGTCTTGCGGCTGGAAGTGGAATTGTTGCGGGCGCGGGGCACCGCGGCCAAGGCGAAGGGCGTCGCCACGGTGGACGGGAAAGTGGCGGCCGAAGGGGAAATTTTGTTGGCCATCGGACCGAAACAAAACGAGGCTGACGAAACGTATAAAA